>JACCDG011322058.1_pt1 | contig 30639 bp, 31 predicted proteins | sample 7442471 | NCBI WGS metagenome assembly JACCDG01 (sample SAMN15323444, study PRJNA562643) | freshwater metagenome | isolation source: river surface water | place: USA:Blue River Watershed | collected 2017-08-17 | reverse complement strand
CCATTGCTTCATCGCACCAAAATAGTTTCCAATATGTGGCCGTCCTGTAGGTTTTACTCCAGAAAGTAATGTTTTTTTAGTCATAAAGATATTCTAACAAAGTTTATTATATAAGAGAAACCCCGTCCCGTGCACGAGCACGAGACGAGGCTTTCAAAATGAGCAGCCGGTTCAGTTACGAGCCGGGACCCGAACGAGTTTACCCACGGGTGTGGGACGACCTCGGTCCGGAATCTGCGAACTCAGACCTGCCCGAAACAAGGGGTTACCCTGCGGTATGAGTGCGCCGGACGGATGGCGAGTCATGACTTTTTCATGCGGCACACGCGGAAATGCGCGTGTGGGCTCAAGCTCAGATGATGGAACGAAGCGTCGTGGGGTACGACGATACATCACCATGACGAGTCCTGTCTCGATCTCCTTGTAGAAGCGGACGTTGCCGTCGAACATTCTCCTGTACTTCGCGATGGCAAAGCCAGAGGGGTTGGACAGGTAGACCATTGACTCGATGTACCGAATGAAACGGGACCGAAGATCCTCCGGGATCTGCTCGCCGATAGCGAGAAGCCCCTTCTTGAACTCATCCAGGACGCCGTTTTCACTGCAACACCGGATGATGTCACGATTTCTACCACGCAACCCGCTGGGAACGTCGCCGACCTTATGCATCAGCACCTCCGTCTGTACCACGAAATCCTTTTCATGGTTATAAAATACTACAACACTATATTTAAATTGTCTATTTAATAACAAAAACCCCGCCCCAATTGCTCGGGCGGAGTCGAAGAACAGTCTTCACGCAATCTGCAAACCCTGATCGGCTGCGAGAGTACGGAAGGTAGGTGAGATCTGTTGAAGCTCTTCAAACGAACCAGCAATGGCTTCGATTTGAGATTCTCCATCCACAAGCCCCTCGATACTTTTCAGTACGATGAACGTGTTGCAGAGATTACGGACAGTCGAAAGCCTGTGGGCAATGACTACCGCGGTAACGTCAGGGGTAAGGACTTTTGCAAGTCCACACTGAACCAGACGTTCGGTGGTAGAATCCAGCGACGAAGTTGCCTCGTCGATGAACATCACTCGTGGCTTCTTGATGGCAGCTGCGCCGATAATCAGTCGCTGTGACTGACCACCGGACAGCTGTATACCACCCCGACCGACTTCAGTATCGAGACCTTTATTGAGTCTCTTGCCGAAATCAATCTGAAGCTCACGCATGAGTGACCAGAGCTCGTCATCACTCACCTTTTCCGCACCAGCATTACCAAGTGCGTACGTTAGGTTGTAACGAACAGTTCCATTCAGCACCTGTGGGTGCTGAGGAATGTAGCCGTAAGTTCTAGACCACTCGTCTGGATCAATTTCCCGCAGATTAACACCGTTGACGATGATGGAGCCAGAAGTTGGATCCATGTACCTCAACAAGAGTTTTGCTACGGTAGTCTTGCCAGCACCGGATGGTCCGATGATTGCAAGCTTGGTGCCAGCCTCAAGTGTGAACGAGAGGTTTCGCACCGCATGTAGCACATCATCTTCATCATCACCTTCGACTTCGGATGTGACGTTGTTCGGGTAAACGTACGAAACATCCTTGAACTCGATGGAAACTGGTTTGTCACCAATCGCCACAGGATTCCCAACTGGGACTATATCCGGCGGTATAGACAACGCTTCGATGGTTGCCTTTATCGCTGGCATGTTCCAGTTGATCTGATGTTCAATACGACCAACTTGCCACACATTTGCGACAACGGTATTCACCCAGGCAAAAATTGGGTACAAAGCCCCAACCATCCAGAGTCCGTTGTACACCTGAAACGAACCGTAACACATGATAAGCACGAATGCCGTCAGCATTACGATGTCACGCAGGTTGTTGTGTTTGATGAACCAGAACCAGAACTTGCGATCTTCGGCCATGAGAGCCTTGTGGTCATCACTCATGTTCTGGAACTCTTCATTAGCTTTACTACTTGTCTTCACTCGCTCGATTTTCTCCCACCTTTCGAGACGATGACGGTTGAGTTTTCTGTGCTTTTTGTCGATGGAGCCACAAACCACAACCACCTGGTGGTTGAGGAACATAGTCCAAAGGAAATAGACAGAGAATCCAACTGTGATCACCGCACCCGAAACGGGTGACAGGAACCAGAGCAGTGAATACGAGATCAGGAGTGTTACGAGGACATTGAAGCCATCGAACATCAAGAGTTTCTGCAGATCGATCAAACCCGATCTTCCCTTTTCCATGTTAGCAGCACTGAGCGAAGAGCTGTGCTGTGCATGTTGACCAAGAGACTTTTCGAAGAGCTTCTTGGTTATGAAATCATCGAGAGTGCCCTGAAGAGTTGCCACGATGGATTCGCGACTCCTCGCCTGTTTGTAGTGGGCAAATTTCTGCACCACATACATCATGGCAGACCCGGTGATACCAAACACGATGATGTTCACTGATCTCACGGTCAAACCGTTGACGATGAACGAGATCATGTATGGGATCATAGCCTGAGACAAACTGCTCAGGATCAGAAACCCTACCATTCGCTTGAACCAGTAGAACTGTTCAGGCGTTTGGAGAGTCCTCCATGTCCAGACCAGCACACTTGTCGATTCACGAGCACTTTGTAGGTACTCGGTGAACGTTGTCGACTTTCTATCGATATCCTCGATATCCACTCATCCACCTCCACGTTAAATCAAAGAGCAAAAGGAACTAAAAATGCCGCGTTACGCGGCATTTTTAGCACTCAATCGCTCTTGATTAAGTCCTAGAAATACAGCGTAACCCACCCGCATATGTAGCAGGTGTTTTTTTAAATACAACAGAAGAAAGAGAGCCTGTTCGGCCTTTTCCTCCAATATTCAATTGGTTACCAATATTTGTCATTGGTTTTTATATTACACGACCATTACTATTTGTCAAGACTTGATTTCTTCATGTATACAATCCAAAAGTTTCGTTTGTATGAACGATCTTTAATTTTAGAATAGCTGGTTTTCTTTTCCATATGAATAATTTCAAAATATTTTCCGTATTTAGCGACGAAATCTTCCTTAGTCCAAACTCTTTCAGTCACACCTATTTCCGGCATTACGTATGTATCTTTTTCCTTCCCAGGATTATTCTTTATTAAATATTTTGCATTCTCATCACCGTCTTTGCATAAAGCTTTTGTGAAAAAATATGCGCCATTTTTTAAAACGCGGTTAGTTTCTGAAAGAAAAACTTCCCTTTCTGCTTCTGTAAGAGAGTTTGAAGATGTAATATCTAGCACAATGTCTATTGAACTATCTTCTATCGGAAATTTTTCACCAATACTTTGTTTAACATAGTTTATATTGAGCCCTGCACTATTTGCGTATTCTTTCGCAATATTTACTGCGGTTTTTGATATCTCTAGACCTGTAACAGTATTTCCCAACTCTGCAAAATAAAAACTATTTCTACCTGCTCCAGAACCAAGGTCTAGAATATTAAAATTTTCTGGCGTAACCTTCTCCTCCTTTTTTAGAAACTGCACAAAACGAACCACGTCACTTTGTGGTTTGTTCTCTTTTGTTAGAAATTTCGAGTTCCTATATTCCCTATCCCAGACTTGTTCTTGTGCCATTAACTAATTTTAATCATTTTTTAGGGATTTCCACAATAAACGCTGACCCTTTACCCCTTCCCTCCGACTCAGCCCAAACTTTTCCTCCATGAGCACTAACTACACCTTTTACAAAAACTAAGCCATAACCAGTTGAATTTACATTTATTTTTAGAGAATCTTCACCTCTACCACCCGACTTAAATATTTTCATTTTATCCTCTAGAGAAAGCCCAATACCAGTATCCTTTATTTCTATTCTGTATGCATTTAAATTATTTGAAAGAGAAACAATAACACTTCCTTCTGGTGTATAGTTAATAGAATTATCAATTAGGTTTCGTATTGATTCACCCAACTGAATTGCATCACCAGTCATACTGTATCCACCATCTTCAATATTTAACTCAAACTTTAATTCCTTTTTCTCTGCTCTATCTTTTTGTTTTTCAAATGCATCTGCTACTACTGATTTAAGATCAATAGGTCTCATATCATAAGGAAGAGTTCCGTTTTCTGCAGAAGCACCTTTCAAGATGTTTTGAACATAATTTACACCAATATCCGCTTCATCTAAACCTTTTTCTAGTAACGGCTTTGCATCGGGTGGCATTTCACCGTAGTCGTCCGTCAAAAGTTCAGCAAAAATATTCTTCACGTTACCTAGTCTTCCCTTCACCTGATGGTTCATAAAATGCATCAAACTAGACTGTCCTTGGTTAGCTAACCTTAGATCATCTGCGAGCTTTTGAATTTCTTCCCTTTGCCTTACCTCCCTTATAACACTTCGTATCAAAAATACACCAGCCACATTGAGCAACAATAATAGTGAGCCATTAATAATTGCATCATTTAAGCTTCTTGAAAGTAAAGTCCTAATTAGTAAGAAGATCCATATTATAAATACGGACAACTCTGTTGTAATAACCTTTACATTAAAAAGCTGATATCTGAATATCGCATAACCACTAACAGCTGGATACAAAGAAAACAAAATTAGTGGATAAGGTAATATTGGGATATTAAATGTGAGTAAAAATACACTTCCACCACCACCAAAACCAAACAATGTAAAGATTATTATGTATTTTAATTTTGCCCTTTGTATTGGATTAACAGTTCTACTTAATTTCTTAAAAACAAAGTAAAGAGTGTAAGAGACGACCAAAAAGAAATACAATGCAAAATAAATATATGCAGGGCCAGCATCTGGTACAAAGTTAAAGTGAGCCTTTGGTATTACATCTTTAATAAATATTTGAGTTGGTATAAGGGCTAGAAATATAGACCCAACAATAGTGGTTAAAAGAAGTTGAGGTTTGTGAGTTTCATATTCATCCGTAATAGATAGTACGGATAAAAAATAAAAAACTGGCACAAAAACCGCTGCAATATGTAAAATCCAGTCACTGATTACTGCGGCATTGTAGCTTGGCGAATTTATCATCGCAAAATATGAGAAGCTCCATATTGCAGACGTCATATTTGAAAGTAACCATGCTATATTTTCTAACCTACGTCTGTTGTGAATAAAAACAACAAAACCAGACAGCAATGCCGTAAAGCCACCAAGGAGTAGAGAAATGCTAAAGTAATCAAAATTTATACTCATATATCTCTCTTATTATATAAGTAAAAGTATGAATTTCCAAGAATAGAAGCTTCTGGGTTATCTACCAAATATTTTGCTAAATCAGAAACTGATGTAAAGCACACGTTTGTACCATGATGTGGTTCAATATGAATGTCACCTTTGAATTCCGATTTATTCTTAAGTGAATTTAAGAATGATTCCAACTTACCCTCTATTGCGTAAATAGCAGACTGAGGAGAAGAACATGCAACATGAGGATTGGTTATGCCATGTACATGCCAGCCCTTTGGAACATGTTCTGGATGAATATATCCATGCCAATGACTAATGGACATACCATTGTGCAAATATCTTTTCAAAAACTCAGAATTACTTTGCCTGTAGTGGTTAAGTATTGTGGCTATTATTGCGTTTCCGACAGAATGAGCCAATATGACTTGTGTATCAAATGAAGTCTTGTAGTCATTGTCTATATTTACACCCTCCTGAGTCTGAAGAAGCATTTTACCGTTGGACAAACCCATTTTTATCAAATCTTTTTTTGGATTGACATGAGTCTTGTCTGAACCTGATCTTTGACTCAAAACCCAAACATCTGGGACTCGGAGCCAAAAACTATTAGAATCAATACCGACAAGAACATAAAGGTTTTTATTATAAAAATGAAAACTACTTACTGGCTTCACACCCGCCATTTTTTCAAACTCATTTGCATGAATAAGCGGGTACACCTTTCCTGGAAGCTGTATAGCCAAAAAACCATAACTCATTCCATTTCTGTTATCCAAATGCAACTTGCCTATCCAGCGATAAAAATCATTCCTAAATGGTAGTTGATCAATTATTTTGCCTTTTGGGTATAAAGATGTTTTACTGAAAAGCAATGCGCCATTTACTAGATCATCAACTTGGCTTTTATTTTCATTTATATCAAAATTGTTTTTTAAAATTTCAAATTCTGACAATTTATATGGCCTAATTGGAGCAACTATTTTAGGAACTAACGCATGTAGAACATTCTCTTTGAAATTTGTATCAATTGGAAAAACTGGATGTGAAGCGTTAAAGTTGTAAAGTAACCATTTTTTGTCATCAACACCTATTACTATGTTAGTCATATTGTGTGTAAACAAATCTAGTGCAGTATTGAAATGGTCATGAAAGTCACTATTTTCTGTAATATTTTTTGGAAAGTCGATTATTGTAATAATAGAGTTATCTTTAAAACTATATATATACTGCATCGGTAGGTTTTCATCAGTCTGTTCTCCCAAAACAACTACCGAAATACCTTTTTTAATTTTTGTATTCTTGAACAGATATTTAATAGCATTAAGATCAAAGTAATGGTTACTTTGTGGCAGACCAAATACGCTTCTGAACTTAAATAAAATATTATTTAAAACAATTTTTGCTACATTTTTCCAAACTTTTGTTAGTGGAATAGTAGTTAAAGCATCCTCATACGGAACAATATTTACATTCAATTCCTCAAAAACTTTCTCTAGCTTTTTTTTAAAATTAATAATATTTGCACTCAGACTGTCACTATAGTATGGGAAAAATGTTATGTTCATTTTGTCCGCCATTTCCAAAGGCTTTGTATAAACCTTTTCGTTGATACCCAGTATGGCTTGCAATGTTTCTTGATCAAACATTTTTTTATTATACATTATCTTTATTTTTTTTCGAATTTATTTTTCACTTTACTTGACTTTTGTAGTTATTATATGGTATAATAGTATATAGTTGTTTGTTGATCTTTATCATGAAAGGAGGTCTGAAGTGAAGAAAGTCGCCCTAATCACAGGGGGTTCAAGTGGTATTGGATTTGCAGTAGCTTCAGAGCTCCGTAAGCAGTACGCTTTGATCCTTCTTGCTCGAAACAAGGAAGGACTGCAAAAAGCCAAGGATGAGCTTGAGCGCAGTGGTGCTTGTGTTGAAATCATCACACAAGACATCTCTGAATGGTCGTCTACTCTCGAACAAAGAGTCAGACTCGCTAGCCTGTCGTTGGGTGGAGACGGAAGCATACAGGTACTCATCCACTCGGCTGGCGTTACCATTGAGGAACACGCAACGGCCGAGGAAGAAAAGTACTGCTACAAGACTAACGTTGCAGGCACAAAGAATATCCTATGTTCATGCGAAGGTATTCTATCCCCTGGCGCGAGTGTTCTGGTCTTGTCATCGCTATCCGCTTTTACTGAACTGCCGGGGATCTCAAAGGTCTACGGCGAGTCAAAGCGAGCGGTGTGGAAGATTGCTGAGGATTGGCGCCCACGTCTCAAGAAGCAGGGTGTCAGTGTCTCGGTGGTATTCCCACCTGTTGTGAACACACCGATGGTGCAAGCACTCAAATGTGATGCACCTATCTACCGAGCGTTTCCGTGGCTCACCGCCACTGAAGTCGCTAGGGTGTCTGTGCGTGGCATGTTTAAGCGAAAGAATAGTATTCACTTCGCTTTGAACTACCGCGTTCTCGCGTTCCTGGCTGAAGTCGCCCCGCGCACAGTCGCGATGGCACTGCGAGCCTACATTCCGTTCATTGTTTATATAAAGGAGGTGTTCAGGAAGAACTGAAATCAGTCGCGTGGCGATTGAAAGTAGGTTCTTTTTTAGTTTACAGAAATTTTTTCTGAGATTCTATCCATCACTATCTGTGAAGCTCTTCTATAGTCATCAACAACTGGTTCATCTGTTTCAAAAAGTTCTTCAAGTGTTATAGGTTTTAGAACTTCTATTGTTACTTTTCTTTTTCTTAACAAAAATTCTTTCCAGGTTAAACCGTAGAAAGAATTTATTGCTACAGGCACCACAGTTGCACCAGTTTCAAAAACCAAAAACCCAAGTCCTCCACGGGCAGGTCCAGGCTTTCCATCCTCTGACCTTTTACCCTCTGGGAAAATATAAACTGTTCCGTTATTATCCAAAATGTCCAAATGGTTCTCTAGAGATACTTCGTAATCCTTAAAACCCGAATGTATTGGGTAACCACCCAACCAGTTAAAGAATATCCCGCCATATATATAGTTTCTCCAGCCAAAAGTGTTATATTTCTCCTTTGGATTTGTAACATAGTACATAGGTAAAAGTGGGGAGAAAAAAGGCAACGTCATAGCAGATGTAGTTACGTCCAACTCGCTTGTATGGTTTGCTGCAATTATAACTGGGCCCTTTAAGCCTTTGAAATTTTCTTTACCTCGAACTTCTATACTTAGAAATATTTTATATATTATGAAAAAAACGATGTAGCCGACTTTCTGGAGAAAAATTGGAGTGTAGTAGAAAAATCTTTTCATTTCCAGAATTAAATAATTTTATTTATTTCTAGTATAACATAACAAAATAATTTTTAAACTATTTTGTAAGTTTTTCTAATTTTTCTATATCTTTTTCAATACTTTTCAAGCCAGATTCAAAGAATTTTGGATCTTTTACATTGATTCCAACTTTTTTGAATATTTCTTCTGGTGTCATTGAACCACCTAGTGACAAAAACTTTTCTATTTTCTCTGCATACTTTTTATCCATCTTCCAATTTTCGAATAGCGCTCGACTTATTAGTTGTCCGTAAGCATAAGTGTAAACATAAAAGAATCTTCGTATGTGTGACCAACTAACAAAGTAATATCCGTCATCATCTGTTACATTGAAAGTTTCCCCAAGATAAGACTCGAGATGTTTTCGTAAAAGTTTTGCCATATCTTCTTTTGAAAGCTGTCCTTCTGCACGAATTCTGTTATGCAACTCTAGTTCAAAGTTAAAACAAGCAATCTGACGGAAAATAGTAGAAATGTCTCCCATTATTTTGTTATGAAGCAAAATAATTTTCTCTTCGTTCGTGAACTGGTCTTCGATTTCTGATAAAGTAACTTGCTCAAAAAACGTACTAGCTACTTCTGCTGTAGAGTATGAGTAGTCTTGATATAAAACTGGTTGACCCTTTGCTATTTCTGTATGAACAGCATGACCCATCTCGTGTGCAAGAGTCTCTAGTGAACGCAGGTCGTCTGTATGGTTCAAAAGTATAATAGTTGGAACATCATAACCACCAGAACAGTAGGCTCCACCCGTTTTACCCTTTTTTGGATAAACATCAACCTGTGAATTGTTAACAATTTTATCGAATATGTTTTTATACACTGGACCAACCTTTTCAAAAACGTCACCGACAACTTTTACAGAAGTTTCATAATCAAACTTTTTCTTTATTTCCCCTATTTTTACAGATCTATCAGAAACAGATAGTTTCTTCTCCTTTAAAAGCTTTGCGTGAAGTTTATAAAACCTGTGACTAATACCAAAATTCTTTGTAACTACATCAGTCAGTATTTTTATTGTCTTTGGATCATTGTGATTACTCAAAAGCGTACTGTCATATGGAGTTTTGAATCCCCTCCTCTCATCCATTACTTTTTTGAAGTTATAAACTGCATTCAACTCTGATTCCGCAAAAAAACTAACTGACTTCAGTGTTTGATTTATCTTGTTTCCAAGCTCGTGACGCTCGTCCTTTGGTAAATCTGCCAGAATAGACATTGCCTTTGGCACTGGAATATTTTCTCCCTTAAATTCTACGGTTTGAATGTTCAAAAGTTTTTCCTGACCATCTACCCACATACTAGAACTTGTTTGCGAAAGTAAGCTCGCCAACTGTTCCTCTTTTTCAGAAAGCATATGTTTTGCGTTTTCAAAAATCTTTTTTAGATAAAAAGCATAGGGTAATAGATTCTTATCTGCAAGGAAAATTTTCTGTTTGTTTACTGGTATCTTTGAAAGATCGATATCAAAAAATACTAACTTATTCAGAGTTTTTGTTAGTCTATTATCTATTTTTGTTAACATTGCCCCAGCAACATTATCTTCAGAATTCAAATCCTTTCTATGATAGAAATATCTACTAGCTTTTGCTCCAGATACTGCTTTTACGAGACTCTCATAGTCTTTCATTGCGCCCAAAAGCTTTTTTGATGTAGAAGTGTAGTCCTTTCCACGATATTTTTTTTCAAAACTTACACAAGCTTTTTCAGCCTCCTTTATATCTTTCTCTATTTTGGGATCATTTTCATTCTTGTAAAAAACACTCAAATCCCATTCTGTTTTATAATTCATTTTATTTTAGGCTACAGAATAAACAATACTTTTACATTCATCACTGCAAAATGAGCGACCATCTTCTTCTGAACAACCCTCGCAACAGATAATATGTTTGTTACATCTAGGGTTTTTACAATTTACATATCTTTCTGATGCAGTTCCACATTTATCGCATCTGCCTATTACTTTGTGTTTGTCAGCTGGGTCAAAAGTCATTGTGATTCTTTTGTCGAAAACATATAGAGAACCTTCAAACTCTTGCGCGGGAAATTTTTCCATATATGTCACCATACCACCATCTAGTTGATACACATCTTTGAAACCTTCTCGTTTCAAAAGTCCTGATGCTTTTTCACAACGCACACCCCCAGTACACACAGTTAGAACTGTTTTATCTTTCAAATCTTCTATCTCACCCAAAGCCTTTGGAATATCTCGAAAGTTTTGAAGTTTTGGCATAATAGAATTTTTAAATCTACCAACTTTGAACTCATAGTCGTTTCGGAAATCAATTACAACAAAATCTTTTCCAGTTTCGTACCATTGTTTTAGTTCTTCTGGTTTCAAATGAACTCCAGTCATCTGGTTTGGATCAATATCATTTTCAAGATGAAGAGAAACTATCTCCTTTCGCACCTTTACTGAAAGTTTTGGAAATGAATCCCCTGTTCCAACACTTTTCTTTATATGAGTATCTGCAAAACGTGGGTCTGCTAGGTAAACCTTTAGATATTCGTTTGTAGCTTCTGTAGTTCCCTCTACTGTAGCGTTTATACCCTCATGAGCGACAATTATCCGCCCTTTTAGACCCAACTTTTCACAAAGTGCCCTTTGCTCATCCCGTAGTTGTTCTGGGTTCTCTATATGAACGTATTTATAAAATAAAAGTATCGTGTATTCCATAATTAGTTGAAATACTATCACATTTTAGCCACTTTTCAATTTTGACATTCTAATCACTTAATACTTGAAAAAAGCAAATTATGTAGTACAGTTCACTTAGTCAAATAGCATGGTGCTACTTGATAAGGGAGAATGACAGTGTCACAATCTAGCAAGAATCTTACTCTGGTCCTCGTAACAAGCAGAAGAAAGGACAGGACACTTTCTCTAGTGAAGTTTATGCTGGAGTACGGTCTAACAGACTTCACTTCTGTAAGCCACGTGCATGAAACGGCAGTAAGCCTCAGGAAGACTCTCGAGATCCACGAGAACATTCCGTTTATTGCTCTCTACTCGCACGGAGAGTTCGTACACGCTCATACTAATCCCCACACCATCGATCTTCCACAGATGATGTGGGGAGAGCGCCCACATCCACTTCCGGTTTGCTTGAGATGTAAGACAGCAAAGCAACTAGTGGATGAAAGGTGGGTATGCACCGAATGTAAATAGTAGGTGCACACCGCGAGAATCGCGAGACGCAAGTCTCACGTGTCTCGCGGTTTTCTAATACAAAATATTATTTTAAATAAAAGAAGAAGCCCGCGAGGATAGCGTTTTATCGCGCACTCCTTCACGGGCATCATGGTTGAACCTCCTGGCCAAATTCGGACAAAAAGAAATCGTTTATCAGTCCCGGGTCACAACGTTTATTGCACCCCGCGGCGAGAAGCTTCTTGTCCTCATCGAAATCACGACTGAAGGCAACTAGTGGCTTTCCGTTGATACCACCAAAGCCACAGTAAGTGTAGTCTTCCACGAGTCCAGATTCGATTGTGTCGTCGCCGTTTCTGAACCTATAGCAGATGAAGACTGCATCAATTTCATCTGCCAGATGTAGCCAATCCGCAGCATCGCGATAAGTCTTGGAAATATGCACCTCCAGACCGACACCCACCGAAGCAGCAGCCCTCCTCAGAACATTCGGGAACGGATCGTGATCGATCAGCAAAATTCGGAAACTTTCCATTGAACACCCCACCAAGAAAAATACCCTCGAGTAACTAGATTGTCAATTATTCATAGCGTAATGCTTCGATCGGATCCATCTTGGCGGCAGACCTCGCCGGAAAAACCCCAAAGAAAATACCAATCGCGCCAGAAACTCCGAATGCAATAAATATTGCATACAAAGGCACCTTAAAAGCCCAATCCAGGTTAAAAGACTGCGCAACCACTGAAATAACATATCCCAAAAGACTTCCAAAAATAAGACCGATAACCCCTCCTATTATTGTTACTATTACTGCTTCAGCCAGAAACTCTTCGAGAATATCTCTTTCCCTTGCTCCTATAGCTTTTTTCAATCCGATTTCTGCTGTTCGTTCAGTTACTACAACATACATAATATTCATAATTCCAACACCACCGACAATCAATGAAATGGCGGCGATTGCAATTAGCAGATAAGTAATTCCACCGAAAATTGTGTTGAATGTTTCTAGTGCTTGAGCCTGTGTCTGAACAGAAAAGTCATCTTTATCTGGATTCGTGATCGAATGGTTTCTTCTCATTATTACTTTTATTTGTTCGGCTGTGCTTTCTGCTTCATTAATATCTTTGAGCTCCACAATTCCAACCATTAGATAATCAACACCAAGAAGTTTCTTTTGTGCAGTAATGAGAGGAATGAAAACCAAATCATCATTTTGACCCACTGCGCCTTGTGCTTCATATACTCCTATGACTTTGAAGTTTAAAGAACCGACACGCATAAGCTTGCCTATTGGGTCATCCTGTCCAAAAAGGTCTTTTGCAACATTACTTCCAAGAATCGCTACTTGGCTACCAGAGTTATCTTCACTTTCTGTAAAAAATCTTCCAGATGTTAGCTTTGTTTTATCAATTTTGAATCTTTCCGCTCCAGCACCGTAGTAAATTACAAACTTTTTATTCTGTCTGTAACTAGCCCCTGCCTGACCTGTAACAATACCGTAGCTACCCGACACATTTCCAAGTTTTTTAATATCATCTAAATCTCTCTGTTTAAAACTACTTATAGTAACACCAGAAAATCCCGCTGCTTCTGTTCCTGTTCTTCCCTGTCCTCCTGCAGCTCTATTTTTTGTAGTTGGTGGAACTCTGACTTGTACGAAAAGTGTATTTGTTCCAAGCGTTGCAACTTGTGAATCAATCAAGCTTCTGAAACCAGCACCAGCAGAAAGTACCAGCACCACTGTAGCAATACCGATAACAATACCGAGCATAGTCAAAATAGTTCGGCCTTTGTTTGCGGATAACGCTCTTATAGATTGTTTAATTAGTCGTAACATAATTTTTACTCATACCTTAGTGCCTCAATTGGGTCTAGTTTCGATGCTTTATAAGACGGATACAAACCAAAAATAACTCCAGTAAGTATTGACACGCCTATTGCGAGAAGAACTGACCAAAGCGATATAACATATTCCCAATCATATCCCATATATCTCATTAGAAGCGCCATAAGATAGGACATTATGGCGCCAACAACTATACCAATAAGACCGCCAATAAAAGTTAATATGCCAGATTCAAGAAGAAATTGAGTTAATATTTTTTTATTTGTTGCACCAACCGCTTTTCGAAGTCCAATCTCACGTGTTCTTTCTGCAACTGTAACCAACATAATGTTTAATATCCCTATGCCACCAACCAAAAGTGATACCGCTGCCATCGATGTAAGAAACAAACTTAATGCGTCGGTAATTGTTGTTAAAAGTCCTATGGCAGTTGCCTGATTTCTTATCGTGTAGTCTGCATCTTCATCTCTTATTATATTATGTCTCTGTTTCAAAACTCTATTTAGATCAGAAATTGTTTGATCAACATTTGAAGCATCATCTACTTTTACATTTATCGCTTGTAGATGCTTTATTCCCAAAAGTTGTCCCTGAGCAATAGAAAGTGGAACAAATATTTGATCATCTTGATCTTGGAAAAATGCACTGCCTCTTGGTTCTATTACACCGACTATCCGAAGTGGGACTCCCAGAGAGCCTCCTTCTGTCGCGCTTGTAGTTCTCACCTTTACTACTTGACCAACAGGATTAACACCAGTTCCTATAAATATCGAGTCAGCTACAGTGGAACCAAGTACTATTACATTACTTCCACCATCTGCATCATTTGGGTTCATAAATACACCATCTCTCATTGTAAAATTTACAACATTCTCGTATCCAGAATCTACACCAAGCATATTGGTATCAACTGTTTTATTCTGCCAAGTAACCGAAACATTTCCTCGGACAGTTGCATTTACATCTACAGCGTGTGGCACCTGCGAACTAGATCGGAATGCATCAGCATCCTCATTTACTAAAGTTGTAACGATAACACCAAAAACTTGTGCGGGAGGCCCCTTTGGATCACTATTTCCTGGTTGAACACTCAAAATATTTGAGCCAAACTTATTTACCTGACCCAATACCAAACTTTGCGCCCCTGCACCAAGTGAAATAATAATAATCACTCCTGCTACACCAATAACAATACCGAGCATTGTAAGGAATGTTCGACCCTTTCTAGAAAGTAGGTTCTTTACTGTTTGTTTTATAGTAGTAATCATTCAAAAAATTCCTATTATTTTTTCAAATCTCCGTCTATAGTTGCAATTACTCTGTCCTTAACTATTTCATCTGAAATAATTTGGCCGTCTCTAATTCTTATAATTCTTTTTGCGTGATTAGCGGTGTCTTGTTCGTGCGTTACTAGAATAATCGTGTTCCCTTTGTTATTAAGTTCTTGAAGAATAGAAAGCACAGCGTTACCTGACTTTGAATCCAAGTTTCCTGTTGGCTCATCTGCAAAAATAACTGCAGGACTGTTTACCAATGCTCTTGCTATGGCCACTCTCTGCTTTTCTCCACCAGAAATCTGGTTTGTGTAGTAGTTTAATCTGTGAGATAGCCCCACATCTGCCAGAGCTTGCTTAGCTAGATCATCTTGGTTTTTCTTGTCACTATACATTAGTGGAAGTTTTACATTGTCTAGCACGGTTGTTCGTGGAAGAAGGTTGAATGACTGAAAGACAAAACCAATTTTTTCATTTCGAAGTTTAGCCAGATAATCTTTACTTAGACTCCTCGTATCAGTTCCCTCGAATTCAAATATTCCAGATGTTGGTCTATCTAGAAAACCAAGTATGTGCATCAATGTGGACTTACCAGAACCAGAAGGTCCCATAATAGCGACAAACTCCCCTTTCTCCATAGTAAAATTTACTCCATGCAGAACATGTGTTGATACACCTTCACTAATGTACTCTTTCTGTAAATTTTCAGTTTTTATAATAGGCATTACTTTATAAATGTTACAACCTCATCACCCTCACTTAGACCAGAAATAACTTCCGTGTCACCTCCGTCTGCTTCAAGTCCGATTGAAACTTCTTTTTGTATGAAAGTTTTTGTTTTTGGATCAGTTACTACTCTCACCACTTTCTTATTATCTTGATTAATTATCGATGATGCAGGTATGGTAAGTACTGATTTCTTTTCTGCAACAAGAATAGTCATGTTTGATGTCATACCTGGTCGAACTTCAGGAATATTATCCAGAGATCCTGTTATTTTGTAGTTAACTACACCAGAAACAAGAGTTGATGCTGGGTTAACAGTCAAAACTTTACTTTCAAAGTGTCTATCTGGACCCAGTGCGTCAAATGTATTGTCTATTGTCTGACCCACAACAACAGAAGCGATGTCGGCTTCACTTACCTGCGCCTCTGTATGGAGCTCACCCACGTTAAGAAGTTTTATAACTTCTTTCATTGCTGTTGCTTGTTCACCCAACTTGATATCAACCTGAGTAATAGTTCCACTTTCTGGTGCAACTATCATAGTGTTGTTCAAGTTTGAAAGAGCTAAGTCGTATTGACCTTGTGCAGATATAACCTGCGCCTCTGCAATACTTATGTCTTCTGGTCGTGATGGAGCTTGTTTCAATGCCAAAGATGCTTTCGCCTGAGCTAAAGCAAAGTTTGCACTTTTAATTGCTTGTATATAATTAAGTATAGTTGTATAAGAAGCATCCACAGTACTTTTGCCTGTTGCAACGTTTGTCTGGTATGTGGTCAATGTTGTTTGACTTCCACCTGTCGTGATCTGTGTGTAACTAGTTAAAATATTTATAATATTACTAAAATAACTACTTATTTTTACTAGATTAGCAAGTGATTCAGTGGCAATCTGATCCATATTTGAATCAGACAATGTAGAAACTTTTATTTGCCAGTCTGGAAGCATGGCATTAATTACTATTCTGTCATTATTTGCATTGCTAACTGACTGAGCGTTTGTTTGAACTGTTCCAGCCACACCAAACTGTGGAGAAGATGACTGTGCATTAGAAAAAAGATTATTACTGTAAGAAAGAATTGCTGTATTTGCACTACTGTACGCGTTTGAAATTTCATTTAACAAATCCTGCTTTGCATTTTCCAAAGTAGCACTCGCAGTGTCCACTGCAGCCTGACTAACAGCGATGTCCTGATTGGTAGCAGCAGACTTTACCTTTTCATAATTTGCTTGCGCTTGTACCAAAGTTCCTCTTGCACTTTCTAGGCTCGCAGATGAATTACCTTGATCAAGCACCGCAAGAGTTTGACCAGCACGCACATTGTCGCCTTCCTTTACGTATATTCGCTTTACGACTCCACTAGACTGAAAACTGAGACTCAGATCTATTTCACTCACTACTTGACCAGTAGTTAGGACTGTTCTTTTTATATCCTTTCTTACAACAGTAGCTGTCTGGATTTTTGTGTTACTTGGTTTTCTAATAAAGAAGAACCATCCAATAAAAACAACAAAAAGTACAACCAACCCCCATATAATTCTTTTCTTTGTAAACAAAGCCTTAACTCTCTCTATAAATGTTATATATTGCATGTATAAAATTATATCACAATTTTAATGAAACTAAAATTAACAAGTGGAAAAATCTGCGATGAAACTACCTTAACCCTTTACAATTACCTCCTGCTGTATAGCCAGCTTTTTTGGCCTCCTCTATCGATGCAAAATGAACTTGATTTTCAGGCTTGATTCTTTTTACTGTTCCACACCATGGATAATAATATTTCTTTCCACTTTTTGAACCAACGACTGCTCCACTTTCTGAAACAGGATTTACAGAGATTTGTTTATCTTGGGCTACCACACCTGTCGAAGTTGAAATAGAAGAAAATACGAGACCAGCTTGTTCTGCGTTTGGAGATAGTATCCTTATAGAATTACTACCTTGTTTTACGGCAGAAAGACGCCCCAAACCAAAGAAAATACTGGCAATAACAACTATAAGTAGAAAAGTATAAAAAGGCTTGATTTTTTCGAGCATTTCATTTATACTCATAACCACTACATTTTAGCATATTAATTAGCCATGGCACATAAGAAATCCGCGGGAACAACCAAAAACGGCCGAGATTCAAATCCAAAATACCTTGGAGTTAAAATAACTGAAGGAGATTTGGCTCAAGCTGGATCAATAATCATCCGACAGCGAGGAACTGACGTTCTTCCTGGTAAGAACGTATCTATGGGTAAAGACCACACTATTTTCGCTCTAGTTCCTGGAAAAGTTAAGTTTGGAACAAAGAGAAAGACTCATTTTGACAACACTACAGTTACAAAGAAAGTCGTCCACGTTATCTAGAAAAGCGCCCTACGGGGCGTTTTTTCTTGTCTAAATTAGCTTGACAAATATAATGAAAGTGCTATAATATGGGTTGAATCGGCCTGAGGAGGGCCGCGCATGGCAAAGAAGAGAAGTTGGGACGGTAAAATCGGGCACCAGTACATCGATCGTGGGCCCGAAGTTCTTGTCAGCGTGGGGGTTGATTCTCTCACGTATGTCGAGTTCGTCAAGAAGACCGAAAAGGTCAACTTCCCAGCCGTCAGAAACCTGGACAAGGCCATCCAGACGTTCAAGCCGAAGAGTGTGAGAGAGGTCGCTCGAAGAATTGACCTGTTCAAGCTCAAGGCAGCCGGAAACATCGGTGACACGGCGGTGATGGTCTGGTGCTGGATTATGGACATCCACGGCGTCGATGCCAACCGATGGCTCGGTAAAGGCGTCAACAAACGAGGGAAGAAGAAGCGGTAACCACCGCCGAACTGCAGAACAACCGCCGATTGGCGATATCTGTCAGTCCGGCGGTTTTTCTGTTACCTAAATTATTGTGCTTCAACAACTAGCACAAATTCTGCTTTCTTGTTCCCTGCTTTGATCTGTACCTTATGACTACCCACTTCCTTTATCGGCTTTTCTAGTTGAACTAGTTCTGGGTCAATATTTAGTCTTGATGATTTTAATATCTCTGCAACCAAATTTTCTTTTGTAATACCTGCAAACAAGTGACCTTTTTCGTTTGCCTTACCCTTTATTGTGATAGTCAAACTGTTTATTGTTTCTAGATTTTTATGCAAAAGCTCTTCTTGGATTCTCTTTTGTGTTAGATCGTTATTTTTAATATCTTCTATCTTTTTAATTGCCTGAGGTGTAGCAATCTGCGCCAACTTTTTTGGCAAAAGCATATTCAGTGCATAACCTTCTGCAACATCCTTTACATCATATTTTCGTCCAACCTTTGGGACGTCTTTTAGTAATATTACTTTCATAACAATATCCTAGCATAAAATCTATTGAAGTCGAATATTAAGTTTTTAGAGACCCGCGGAAGCAATTAGAAAACAACGACAAACGGAAAGAAGCCTGAAGCATTGTTTGAGCGACCTAAATTTCTTGAGCAAAGCGATTAGAAATTGGAAGTACTCGAGAGGCACTTTAGTGCCCGTGTGGTAAGGAGCGAGTTTTGCGAGAAGGCTCTGGAGTGAGAAAGAATGTTTTCTTGATTGCTGAGCGAGAGGAAAATTCTAGCAAGAATTTATCCGTGCTCTAAAAAATTAGTATTCGAATCTTTTACTGATTTAATATCTCGATTGCTTTGTTAAGCTGTGTATCAGTCTTATCCTCTAGATATTTCTTCTCATCTAGCTTAACAGCAACATCTGGAGTAAGTCCGTTGTGTGAAATTGAAATTCCGTTTGGAGTTAGCCACTTTGCTATAGTTACTTTCAGCGAAGTGTCATCTGTTATATCAACTAGTTCCTGAACAGAACCTTTTCCAAATGACTTTGCACCAACAAGTGTTGCAACGCCGTGGTCATGTAGAGCACCAGCCAAAATTTCTGAAGCACTTGCAGAACCACCATCGATTAGAATCGCTAGTTTTAGATTTTCATTAAATATATTGTACCCCTTCGAACGGAAAACTTGTTTGTCTTTTTCGTCTCTAAAGTCTTCACTAACTATTACCTTTCCTGTTGGCAAGAACCATGAAGCCATATCCTGTGCTGCTTCTAGGTAACCGCCTGGGTTTCCTCGAAGGTCGATAACTAGTTTAAACTTTCCAGATTGAACAAAATCTCGCAAAGCTTCTCGGAAAAGGTTCGGTGAAGTAGCAGAGAAACTGTATAGTCGGATAATAAATACATCACCACGTGTCTCTGTATCAACTGTCGGAATGTTTATTACGTCTCTAATTATATTCAAAACTCTTGGTTCCTTTTCTCCCGCTCGAAGCATTGTCAGTTTTACAGCAGTACCCTTTTGGCCACGAATATGTTTTACAGCCTCTTCTGTTGTGAGACCAGATGTAGAAAGATCATCAATTTTCAAAACTTGATCACCTGGTTTTACACCAGCGTTGTATGCAGGAGTTCCCTTTACTGGAGAAATAACAGTTAGAACACCGTCCTTAACATCTACTTCCATTCCTACACCTTCTATCTGTCCGGATATTGCCTGACTAAATTCTTTTGACTCTTCTGGTGGAAAGAAAGTTGTGTATGGATCACCAAGCGACTTAACCATTCCCTCTATCGCACCATAAACTTTGACCTGGTCTTCAACTGGAGTAGTAGATGTTCCATTTGTTGGAACATACTTTTCATTTATAACATTCCAAGCTTTCCAGAATGGTGCAAAATCTATCTCTTCTGGTTTACCTTCTGTCTTATTTATTATATTTGCAGTCTGCTTGCCACCAGCATATTCGTTTCCACCAACAAAATATCCAACAGAAAAAGCGATAAGAAAAATTACCACTGCGTATGGATAAAATTCTTTGTACTTAGAAAAATCTTTCATTATTTTCAATTATCGCAACTATTTATATTGTGGTCAAATCTAACTTCAGATATAATTAATTTTATGATAAATACTCACAAATATAACGGCGAAACTTGGGTGGATATTGATAATGGAACTCCAGAAGAAATTCATGAGTTGATGAACACATATGATATCCACCCCTTTGTCGCGAGAGAATTAACTTCTGCGACACCGAAACCTCGTATAGAATTCCACGATAAATATATTTACTGTATTCTCCACTTCCCTGTTTTCAAACATTCTCACGCAGAAGGTAAAAGTCAGGAAATAGACTTTATCATTGGCAAAGATGCGCTTATCACCGCAAGATATGACACAATAGACGCACTACACAAGTTCAGCAAAGACCTCGAAGTTCACGAGATATTAGAGAAAAATGGGGATAAGAAAAAAGCACATGATCATATTTTGCTTATGCGAATGTTACGTGAACTTTATAATTCGCTTTTCGAGGAGCTGGAATATATAGACGACATAACAGACAACATCACGACAGATATTTTTAAAGAAAAAGAAAAGGAAATGGTTGTTGCCATTTCTGAAGTAACAAGAACTTTGCTTGATTTCAAAAGGATCACTGACTTGCATCACAAGATATTGGAATCACTCCGTGACCATGGAGGTAGGATATTTGGAGAAGATTTTTCACGAGAGATCGAATCTATACTTGTTGAATACATCAAGATAAATACGACAATAAAGTCCAACCTAGAAATGCTTCGTGAACTTCGGGACACAAACAACTCGCTTTTGACTTCAAAGCAGAACGAGACAGTAAAACAACTAACAGTTCTAGGAGGAATACTGCTCCCTATGAACCTTTTGTCATGGATTTTCGCCATGAGAACAGGTGGAGTACCGCTAGAACACAACCCAAACGGCTTTTGGATAGTTATTATAAGTATGTTAGCCTATGGATTAATTGCTCTATTGTATGCAAAACATAAGCGCTGGATTTAATTTATGGCTGATATTTACCTGCACAACACTCTAACGGGTGAAAAAGAACTTTTTAAACCTTTAAAAGAAGGCCAAGTTTCTATGTATAACTGTGGACCTACTGTCTACAACTACGCACACATTGGAAATTTGCGAAGCTACGTTTTTGCTGACGTTTTGCGACGTACATTTGAATACAATGGTTACAGAGTAGACCAAGTAATCAACGTAACTGATATTGGTCACCTTTCTTCAGACAGCGACGACGGCGAGGACAAAATGACAAGGGCACTAAAGAGAGAAGGCAAACCTTTGACACTAGAGGCAATGCGAGAAGTAGCTAACTTTTATTTTGAAGAATTCAAAAAAGATTTATCTGCTCTAAACATTGAACTACCAGAACACTTCCCTTTTGCTAGTGACCACATACAAGAAGATATTGATCTAGTTCAAACATTAACTGACAAAGGTTTTACATACACGACTTCTGACGGAATATATTTTGATACAAGTAATTTTCCAGATTATGGAAAGCTTGGGAATATAAAAGTTGGTGATGAATCTAGAATAGGTGTGAATTCTGAAAAGAAAAACTATCGTGACTTTGCTGTGTGGAAGTTTAATAGCGAGTTGGGTTACGACGCACCTTTTGGAAAAGGTTTCCCAGGTTGGCATATAGAGTGTTCTGCTATGTCAGTAAAATATTTGGGTCCAGAGTTCGATATTCACACTGGTGGTATCGACCACATACCCGTTCACCACAACAACGAGATAGCTCAATCTGTCTGCGCTGGCAACCCATACGCACGAGTTTGGATGCATAATGCACATTTAAACATGGCAACAGAAAACGGTAGCGAAAAGATGGCAAAGTCTAGCAATAATTTTATCACTCTACAAACTTTGAAGGATAAAAGTATTGATCCTATTGCGCTTCGATATGTTTTTCTTACAGCCCACTATTCAACACCATTACAATTTAGCTGGGAGGCGCTCGAGGGAGCAAATGTAGCACTGAATAGACTCAGACAAAAAGTTAATACTTATACAGAAAATAACCCAAGTAAAGAAAAAATTGATGCTGTTATAAATGAGAATAAAAAAAATTTCTTAAAATATATAAATGATGATTTAGATACTCCATTTGCTATTGATTTTATTTGGGAAATTGCAAGAGGAATTTTACCTGTATCAGAAAAGAAAGCTCTATTGTTAGAATTTGATAAAGTTCTTGGACTCGAACTCGATAAAGTAGAAACTTTTGAAATACCAGAAGAAGTTCAAAACCTAATAAAAGAGCGAGATTTAGCGAGAAATGCAAAAGATTTTACAAAAAGTGACGAATTAAGAGCAAAAATTGAAGAATTTGGCTTTGAAGTTAAGGATACTCCAGAGGGTACTGTAGTGCTTCCTCGCTAGGTATTGACATTTTTTTATAAAGTAGTATTATTCTACGTAGGGAGGAACCAATGCCTGACATGACAAAGTTGGCTGAAAGACTACGTACTGGCTATCTCGAAGAGTGCATCAGCGGTGAATGCCAATGCGTCACCGTGCAGGAGCACGAAGCGAACCTCAAGCGAGCCGAAAAACTCGGCCTCGCGAAGAAGTGACCGGACCCACCACGTTCCCAAAAGGAACCTCTGGTGGGTTTCTCGTTAATCCACATGTTATGAAGGTTTGAACAAGTAGCGCTAAAAAACAACTACATGCTAAAATCTAGAGCATGGTTCAAAAAGTACAAAACATAATACCGCAGACTTTTCCTAACAGGATGCGCATACCTCCACAAAACTTGGAAGCTGAAATGGCGTTCCTTGGTTCTGTTATGTTGCGACCAGAAGCTTTGTTCGATGTAACAGACATTGTGAATCAAGATTCTTTTTATTCTGAAAAGCACCGAGTGATTTTTGAAACAATGATGGAACTTTTTACAAAGCGTTCCCCTATCGACTTACTTTCTGTTTCTGCACGACTTAAAGAAAAAGGTTGGCTAGACCAAATCGGTGGTAACACATACCTAACAGAAATAGTTAATTCTGTGCCATCTTCAAGCAACATCACATACTACGGAACTATTGTTCAGAAAAAACATATGATGCGAAGACTTATCGAAGCTTCTGATCATATTTCTCAAATCGGCTACGATGAAAACAAGGAGTTGGAGGAAATGCTGGACAATGCCGAGAAAAAACTTTTTGACGTTACAAACTTTAACACTGCACACAAGTTTGTCCCCATCAAAGACGAACTAACAGAAGCATGGGAAAGACTAGATAGACTTCATACAGAAGGTGATGGTTTGCGTGGTATCCCTACTGGTTTCAAAGATATTGATATAAAACTTTCTGGACTACAAAAATCTGACCTTATTATCCTCGCTGCACGACCATCTGTTGGAAAGACTTCATTTGCGCTAGACATCGCACGACAAGCAGCGGTGAACCACAATATCCCTGTTGGTATTTTCTCTCTTGAAATGAGTAGCCAACAGTTGGTGGACCGTATGCTTGCAGCACAAGCAAATGTGGATGCATGGAAACTCCGAACAGGAAAACTTTCTCGTCAGGATGACTTCGAAGCTATCCGCGAGTCACTCGATAAACTAAACAAAGCTCCTATTTTTATCGATGACCAACCAGGAAACAATATTTTGAAAATGCGCTCTATCGCACGACGACTAAAGAGTGAACACGGTCTCGGACTTATCGTTGTGGACTACTTACAGCTAATGGTCCCAACTCAAACAAAGAATGATAACGTTGTTCAGCAAGTCACAGAAATATCTAGATCACTAAAAAACCTTGCACGTGAACTAGACTGCCCTGTTTTGGCCCTATCACAGCTTTCAAGAGCCGTGGAACAACGTGGTGGACGTCCAAGACTATCTGACCTTCGAGACTCAGGTTCTATCGAACAGGACGCCGACGTTGTTATGTTCATTCACCGAGAAGACAAATACAAAGATGAGTCAGAGAGAACAAATATTGCAGAAATCTTGATCGAAAAACACAGAAACGGAGAGACTGGAAAAGTTGAACTATTCTTTAATGACAAAAAAGCGACTTTCCAGAATATGGATAAGTCACAGTATGGTGGAGCCGACAAAGAATTTTCAGATTTTTAAATTATGGACAATACTCAGCGACTCATTGAACTCTTTAAGGAGTTTCCCGGAATCGGACCAAGACAGGCTAAAAGGTTTGTGTACTTTTTACTTAACAGAAACCCGGCATACGCAAATGACCTAGCAAGACTTGTTACAGAAGTCCGAGCAACAGTGCATTCTTGTGATACCTGCTTCCGATTTTTCCTAAACGATAATTCAAAGACCTGCCCTATTTGTCGTGACAATAGTCGAGACAAAAAATCACTGATGATTGTTTCTCATGATGTTGATTTTGAGAATATTGAAAAAACCCATTTCTATAACGGTTACTATTTTATCCTTGGTGGAACGGTACCAATACTTGAAAATAATCCAGATAAACGTATTCGACAAAAAGAGCTTGTAGAAAATATTGAAAAGAGAATTTCAAACGGACTTTCAGAAATAATCCTCGCTCTGAGTTACAACCCTGAAGGTGAAAACACTCTTACATACCTAGAGCAAATTTTAAAACCGCTTACAGACAAAAATAATATAAAAATATCGACTCTTGGCCGTGGCCTTTCAACAGGAACAGAACTCGAATATTCTGATAGCGATACTATTAAAAATGCACTAAAGAACCGACAATAGTTTGCCACAATTACATAAATCTATTAGTCTAATAAGTGGAGGACGCCATGGCGAGAAAGGCATTGCCAAAAGAGCAGGTGGAACTGATCCGAATTAGGTTTCGGATCTCACGCAAGAATGGTGAGGAGCTCATTCGCACCGTCATGATGGGATTCAAGATCTCATGTGATGAGGCTGTTCTGCTTCTGCTGGCCATCAAAGCTCTGAGAAAGATGATGCGTAAACCCAGACTGCGGAGGAAGTAGTGGCTTTGAGCCCAGAGATTCGTGCGAGGAAAATCAAGGAAGCTGCAGCTCATCACGATTTGACACCTAGTCAGATTGAGGATCACCTCAGAAACCTGAAATCAGGAGTAAACGCTTCTGAACTAGCACTACTCGACACGATCATCGAGATGGCTCCTGGTCTCTTGCAACGGCCAGGATGACGCACAAACGAAAAGGCGCCCCACGTGGGCGCCAATTCTTTTATTTAATGAATTCTTTTATAAGTAAAATGCAAAAATATATAAAGACAAAACTACAAATAGAGACCAAAATCCACAGTATATTTTTTAAAAAAATATAGAATACTGAATTCTCTAGCTCACTCGAGACAATATGTTTATTTCCACTTTTCCTAACAATAATTAAAATTACTAGAAAAATAAGAAAGTAAAATAATTGAAAATATATTGGAGTTTTTGAAATAAGTGGACTAAAAATCATTATAATATTATATAACAAAAAACCAACAATAATACATAGGGGTTTCCCTATGTTGTGGTAATTATGTCTACTGGAAAGAGGTAAATATAAAACTCTTTAGAGATTGATCGCAAAGTTTTAATTGTTCTGTATCTTTATACTGACATTTAAATTTAATGACTCTGTCGATACCGTTTGTAATAAAAACTATGTACATATTTTCCCTTAGAGAAATTTTTAGATAATTATATCCGCTTAAATTTCCTGTTTCTTTTTTTTGAATAATTTCTTGAATATTATTTTTGAAAAATTTTACCCATTCAGTTTCATTTTTAGCAAAGAATAGATTGTACGATACTTCTGATTGAAATAAAATCATAAAATCTGTCCAACTCCCCACTCGTGGCCAAGTATCCAAAATCCAATCTTCCATAGAAAAATTGTTAGTCTGGTCTACATTGTAAGTATTAATTTCAATAATATATGGTGGTTTATTATTTGCTTCAAAACTCCATTCTGCACAAGCATTTTCACCAAAGCCCCCAGAGGCAATTGGAAAATTGCTAAAACTTCCTCCAGAAACCCATAGTGTTGGAGAATACTGAATATTATATCCACATTTTGAATCCAAGACTGGCCAATGATTTACATTAAGACTACGAATATAACGATAGCTAAAGTACCCGCCAATCAGCACAGAGACTAACAAGGTTATTCCTATGAAAATTCTATATCTGTACTGTTTTCTTAGATTAATACTTGATGCAAGAACGTATAAATGTACAGAGAACAGAACAATCAAGACGGTGTATACAAACAAAAAAGGTAAAACTTCGCTATAGTCACCCCTAAAATATATTAACTGTAATCTACTTCTTATAAAAATAGTCAAAAAGTATCCCTCACAAAAAAGATTTAGAACTGCAAGATAGCCGAATTTAGCGTTTTTGTTTTGTAACCATATAGTTACAAAACTCAATCCAGAAAATATTCCCACTAGTAATAAAAGAAGGAAAGGAAAAGACTTATAAAACAACCATATACCCCCAAAGGATACATAGACAAATACTAACAAAATAAAAGGGAGGAGTTGATTAAAAGTAAGTAAATTCTTGTAAACTTCAGGAGAATACGGACTTTTCATTTATTATTTGATCTCTGCTATCTTTACTTTGAACCAAGGTTGTCGATGTCCGTTTTTCTTGAAATATCGAGACTTTTGTTTGTATTTTATAACCTCAACTGTCTTGTTTCGTCCAACAGCTTCTAGAGTAGCTTCTACCTTGCCAGTAGCAATGTATGGAGTACCGATTTTAGTATCTTTTCCATCCTCAACTAGTAGCACTTTGTCGAAAACAATCTTGTCTCCCACCTTGAAATCACCCTTGATTTTCTCAATCTTTACGGTGTCTCCCTTTGAGACCTTGTATTGCTTTCCGCCTGTGTGTATTACTGCAAATTCCATAGTCCAAATATAGTACCAAAATGCCCTAAAAATGCAAGCTGGGGCTAAAAACAAGGCTCTGAGCCATAATTTCGAACCCTAATTTATGGATCCCTTCGTAAGCTTGAGAATTTCATTAGTTTTTAAAATTAATGCTCGATAGGACTCAATATTACCCTTTAAAATTTCGATGGTGGATTCTTCGGTAGCAATCAAATCTACAAAAGCCCTTCTCTGCTTTCTATATATATCTACTATTGGATCATTATCCTCATAAACTGCACTTATTCGTTCCAAATCACTATCTATTTTCTCTATCATTTTTTGATTATCAACAATTGCCGTCCTAACAAGTTCAATTTCTTTTTCACTATGCAATATCTTTCTTTCATACTCTGAGTAGTTCACCTCGATATTTGTATCTGGTATTTTTTCAATCATATTTATTCTTCGTTATCTGGTTTATCAATAAGAGCCGGTTCAAAACCATTGGACTCCCCTGTTATTCGAACCACGTCTTTGTCTATCTTTTTAAACTCCTTGCTAGAGTTGTTAAAGTGACTCACCACTGTGCCAAGTGAAGTTCCAAGTTTGTTGTGGTACTCCTCGTACTTTTTTAAATGCGTTCCTATCTCAGAAACTCGCTTTATTATGTCTTTTGTTGTTTCCTCTATTTGCATTGCTTTTAGACCCTGTAGGACGGTCTGCAGGTAGGCCAGGAATGATGTTGGGGAAACTATGATGACTTTGTACTTTCCGGCTGCCCTCTGAATAAGGTTGTCTGTTTCCTCTGTTATTGCGCCGATTTTGTTTATTAGTAAGTCATAATAAATAGCCTCGTGAGGTATGAACATAAAAGCAAAATCCATAGTTCCTTCATCCGGCCTTATGTACTTTGCTGTTTCTGTTATACGAAGTTTGAGATCGTTTACGAAAATTTTCTCCAAACGCTCCTTTTCTGACTTGTCGCTCGTTTCTATCATTCTGTTGTAGTTCTCGAGTGAAAACTTTGAGTCGACAGGGATTATCTTATCCTTTACAAAAACCACACAGTCCACTATCTCGCCGTTTTTGAAACCATACTGCATCTGGTACTGACTTGGAGCCAAAACATTTTTCAAAAGTGTTTCTAGATAATACTCACCTAAAATCCCTCTCTGTTTTGGATTCTTCAAAATGTCCTGAAGATTCTGTAATTGGTCAGCAAAAGATACCACCTGACGGTTGGTCTCATCTAGTTTTGTGAGTCCCTCTGTAACATCTCTGATCAAACTCGCAGACCGGTCGAACTGATTCCTCATGGACTCGTTCATGTTTTTTGTACTCTCGCCAATCTTTGCATCCACTACCCTGTTGAGCTCGTTTATCTGCTGGAGAATAAGTTTGAGTCCAGTATCGTTCGTTTCCTGCTTTGGACGAAAAAAATAAGCTATTGTAAAACCAACAACTAGTGCAATAAAAACAAAAATTATCGTTGTAATTTCCATATATGCAATTCTACCAAAATAAGTTTCAATATGGTAATCTATAGTTATTATGACAATACAAACAGATATAAAAGAGCAGATGAAAGAAGCTATGAAAGCCAAGGATACAGTAAAGCTTGGTGTTGTTCGAGGACTTTCTTCTGCATTTACAAACGAGTTAGTAAAACTAGGTAAAATGCCTCAGGATGAGCTTTCTGATGAAGACGCTCTTGCTGTTATACGACGAGCAGTGAAGCAAAGAAAAGATTCTATCGAGCAGTTTGTTGCTGGTGGAAGACCAGAACTTGCCGAAGATGAAAAAGCAGAACTAGCGATACTGGAAACATATTTGCCAGCAATGATGAGCAAAGAAGATGTAATGACAATAGCAAAAGCAAAAATGGCTGAAATGGGTGCAATAGATAAATCAAAAGCAGGAATGTTCATGGGAGCTTTGATGAAAGATCTAAAGGGTAAGGCTGATGGAGATGTAGTTAAGGCTGTAGTAGACGAGTTGTTAGCATAATATTGTTTAAGTAAAAGGGCTGGATGCAAGCACACGCAACCAGCCCTTTTCTCGTATTAATAAAAATTGTGGATAACTATTGACAATAAGCAATATACTGTATTATAATATTAGCCAGAGGAGGCCGCATGGCGCACGATGCAGCATACAAGGACGACGGGATCTCTGCCGAAGAAGCCGGTCAAATTCTACTTCGGAATCTGGCCAAAAAACCCGTTTCTGTGAACCCAGCCGAATGTCGGATGACAATCGAGGAGGATCGAGCTGAACAGCACGAAGCCGAGCTTCAAGCACCAGATGACGACAACGACTGACAGAGCAAGCAAGTATGCACTGTCCCGGGGCCGATGTAGCAAATGTTACACGGCCCTTTCGATTTTATACAGTCTTCTTTGCATACTTCTTCGCAATCTCCGCTTCTATATCTTCCCTATTTCCACCAAACTGTAAGTATGACAACTGCTTTAACTTTTCCACAACTTCTGTATTACCTTTTGGAGGAAAATCTTCTTTCAAATTAAATGATTTCTGAGGAACTCCATCAACCAGTATCTTTGCATAAGCATTCAAGTTTTCTATATTCATCATATCCTTTGCAGTAAACTCTGGTGTGTATTCTTTCTCAAGATATTCCGCATCTTCTGAACTCACTCTAAAAGTAATTTTGTTACCAACGTTTCCAAATACTGAATTTTTTATATTTTCATCCAACTGAGATATGTATTGGTGAGCGACTGTCAAAGATAGTTTGTACTTTCTTGCTTCAGAGAATATTGAAGCGATAGAATTAGTCGTTATGTTCTGGAACTCGTCTATATATAGATAAAATGGTGGGAAATCTGTTCCAACTATGTCCACGCGTGAAAGTGCTGCCATTTGGATCTTACCAACCAAAACTAGGCCAATAAGATTTGCATTCACCTCACCCAACTTACCCTTTGAAAGGTTTACAAGGAGAATTTTCTTTTCATCCATTATCTTTCGGAAATCAAAAGATGATTTTTCCTGAGCGATAATAGGTCGCATAACATCGTTCGCAAGGAATGTATCGAACTTTGAAACAATGTATGGAACAATGTTTGCAAGTGAAGCTTCTCCACCCGCCTTTTCTGCCACTTCTGTCCAGAACTGATGCACAACAGGGTTTTTGCATCTTGAAAGTTTTAGCTGGCGGAACTCTTTGTTAGACATAACACGAGATACGTCGAGCAAAGTACAACCTGAATCTGGATCCTCTAGAACGAGCATCGCTGAGTTTCGGAAATATTGTTCGAACATTGGACCCATTGATTCTGGGTTTCCTCCATACAACTTTTGGAAAATACTAAAGAGTTCGTTAACAACGAATATTTTTTGTTCTGGTCGACTTCTGTCGTACTCCAACATATTTAGTGCCATTGGTCTTTCTGTATATGCTGGATCAAAATAAATCACATCACCATAGCGTT
>JACCDG010942652.1_pt1 | contig 30640 bp, 34 predicted proteins | sample 7442471 | NCBI WGS metagenome assembly JACCDG01 (sample SAMN15323444, study PRJNA562643) | freshwater metagenome | isolation source: river surface water | place: USA:Blue River Watershed | collected 2017-08-17 | reverse complement strand
CAGTACGACATAGCGTATATCGGCATAGCGCTATACTAGTACTGGTAACTAGTATTGCGTTACTTAGTACTGCGCTACTAAGTATTGCGTTACTAGTATGGCCACTAAAGAGCCACCAAGACTTACTGCCGCTTCTCTAAGCTTCTCTACGAGACCAACTAAAGCCTAGCGCTAAGCTGTAATGCGCTAATTAGCTTCCATAAATGGATTATCTTCCCCAGGACGGCCGAAAATGCTTCGGGTGTCCCGAACTGGCTGGGTACCCTCCCAGCCCGTTGTACGCGAAATAAACGCGTCTGGCACATGGCAGTCTCTTTTGTTAGCTTCCTTACGTGGACAGTAGTCTTAAAATACGTGAGTGGGACCCCGAGACGGAATATCCGTTCGTGGTGCATTCATGGCTGCGGTCATACCGTGGGTCCAGGCACGTAGGGGCCATCCTCCCGAAGGACTACTGGGGCGTTTACCTGAACACGGTCGAGTACTGCCTAGCTAATAGCACCGTTAACGTGGTTGTACCGGCCGAGGACGGGCAAGACCTGGTCGTGGGCTACTGCGTGGCCTCGGAGTATGTCCCGGGCGCCAATCCCAGTATAACGCCTCTGTTGGAGAACTCACGCCGGCCCGTAATTCACTACCTATACGTCAAGGACGACTTCCGTCGGATGGGTGTAGGGACCGAGCTACTCGCGCATACGCTTCGGCGTACACGCGGGCATGGGGCCATGTACACTTTCCAGTCACCGAAGGTGAAATACTTCACCAACCGTTTTTATCTCACCTGGTCGCCTAGGATTATCTGTGATGCAACTTCGCCGCGCCATGAACTCCAAAACAGCAAAACGGATTCGACGGCTAGCCCGTAAGCACGGCGGAGACCCTAAACAGGCGACCAGGATTTTTTCTCGTCAGCTCTCGGCCGACGAGCAAGACGTGGTTCTTCACCACCTTCATACACTTAATGCCCCAGAGGATAACAACACTTAGCACAGAGGGTTTCCCGGCCGGTGTCTTAGCGCTGTTGGGTAAGCTTACCCCGCAGCAACGGGCGTTTGCGCTCGATTCGTCGGAATACGTTTCAGGCTTGTGCCCCAGGCGCGCAGGGAAAACCTTTGCTGCAGCGGTGAAAACCATCCTTTGGGGTTTTCGTCGTGCCGACGCTTTGGTGCTCTACGTTGCCCTCACGAAGGGGCAGGGCACTCGGATCATCTGGTCGACGTTAAAACGGTTCGACTCGGAGTTTGGGCTCAACTTAAAATTTTACGAGTCCAAACATCAAGTGGTGTTTCCCAACGGGTCCTGGGTGGATATCGTCGGTGCTGAGCGCATTAGTGAGATTGAGAAAATCCGCGGTAATCCGTACGACCTTGTCGTCATCGACGAAGGCCGAAGTTACGCAAACTCGAAGCTCGAAGAGTTTCTCTCGGAGGTTATCGACCCGGGACTCGGCGACTACGAGGGTACGTGTACGCTCATTGGTACGCCCGGGCGTATTCCCGCAGGGCTCTTCTATGAAGCCACGACAAGCGGCAAGACAAGCATAGCGACGTTCTCGAAGCACCACTGGTCGCTAGCCGACAACGTGGCAATGCCACAACTGTGGGAGCGGGCACAAGGCAAGCTTGCAGAACATGGAGAGACTCCACGTTTTCTAGTCGAGTACATGGGTCTCTGGGCGCAAGACCCGAGTGACCTTGTGTTTCGCGACTTCAAACCTCTGGTACCAACCACCGACCCAGAGCGTCTTTCGGTGTACTGCACGCCCGATGCAATCGGCGGGGTGGTTACAAGCGAGGTCGGTGGGTTCCAAGTTATCGCCTCGTTCCGCGAGTACTTCTGGACCCTCGAGGGGCTCCTTGAATTGGTCAACAAGCACTCACAGGAAGGCAAACTTCCGGTTTACATCGGTCTCGACCGCGTCGAGAAGAAGTTCGCTGCGAAGCTTTCCGAGTTCTTAAGCCGCCCGGTGATTCGTCGTGATGTTCTCCCACATGACTTGACTGTCCCTTTCGTTGCTGACGGCATCCGACGGGGTGAGATCTCCGTCGGAACTGGGGTACTGGCCGATGAACTCGGTGTGCTGCAGTACGAGGAGACGGAGGATCGCCCCACGGCGGGCAAAACCCGCCAATTCGCTGAGCAGCTCGATAGTTCAGCTACCGAGGCGCTCCTTTTTGCCTGGTCGTGTAGTACTTACCGTTACAAAAAACGTCCCAACCCGTCCAAAGTAGCCGGGCCTTGGTATTCCGACGAGGAAGCTTTCATAAAAGCGGCTTCCGACGCTAAAGCCGAGAGAAAACGCGCACGTAGGGGTCTCTATGATTTACTCTAGCAAGTTCTGGCACGAATGTGAGCGTGATGACCTCACGAAAACGCTTTTCCGCCACGTGGAGGCGTTGGATTCGCAGCTCGGTGACTACCATAGCTATCTCAAGCGCTGCGCGATGCTCTACTCGGGCCGTGACGAGCTTGGCTACGAGTGGACGACTCGTTTTCGCGGGAATTTCTCGAGTACTCCGAAGTTCAACATCATCCAAACCGTTGTCGACAGCACAAACAGCGTGATCGCGAAGTCGAGCGTGCGCTTGCGTGCACAAACCCGTGACGGTGATTACTCGGAAATCATCCAAGCGAAGAAGCTAGAGCAGCTACTCTACGGTGAGTACCTATATCACAACGAGTCGCAGCGAATGATTCGTATGTTTCTCGATGCTGCCATTGGCGGCACGGGAATTCTTCGTCAGCGCGTTGTGGACGGCATGGTTGTTCCGGAGCGCGTGCTTCCGAAGGACTTCCTAACCGACGAGAACACGGTTTCTCTCGATGGTTATCCACTTGAGGTGTTCATCCGAACACTCGTGAACAAAGAAGTTCTTAAATCGTACTACCCTCGGTTTGCAGAGCAAATCGACGAGAATGCTCGGTTCGACTGGGCTGACCGCACGAACACAATTCCACAGGGTTTCTGCGTTCTGGTCGAGGCGTGGCGTCTCCCGACGGGGAACAAAAAAGGTCGCTACGTCATGGCCATCGAGAACTGCATCCTCGAGTCGAGCGAATACAAGTACAAAAAGTTCCCGTTCGTCTTCTACCACTGGAAAGCTCCCGAGACGGGCTTCTACGGCACAGGCATCTGCCAGATGCTCGAGTCGCACCAGTCACGCATCGAAGCCATTGATGACCGCATTACGCAGGCGCAAGACCTCGTGGCGCTTCCGATGGGTTTCTTGCCCGAAGGCTCACAGGTTCTGAAGGACCAGATAACCAACGATGTTGCACGGCTCTACCCGGTGACTGGCGGCATCCCTCAGTTTATCGTACCGACCGCAGCAAACGCCGAGCTCTACAACCACCGAAGCACTCTTATTCAGGAGTGCTTCCAGATGGTTGGCTTGTCGCAGTACAACTCGCAGGCATTAGCGCCCCCGAACATCGAATCTAGAGCGGCGTTACGCGAACTTGACGCCGTGCAAAACACGCGGTTTATCCAAGAGGTCCGGCGCTTTGAGCGCGCTCACGTAGACCTTGGATGGCGTCGCCTTGAGCAAATGCGCAACCTTCATCTGGGTCGCGACCGTGAGGGTTTACTCGGTGAAATCGATTGGCGCAAGGTATCTGAGTATGACAACCGCTTTACGCTCACGGTAGCGCCAGCGAGCATCATGTCAGAAACACCAGCAGGGCGCCTAGACATGGTTCGTGAGCTTTCGGGCGTCGTGCAGATGTCACCGCAAGAGATTCGGTTTCTCTTGGGGAATCCCGACCTCGAGTTTGCGAACAACCTTAGTACGGCTGACTACGAGCATGCAATTCGCGTCGCCGAGAAGCTCTCGCAGGGCGACTACGAGGCACCCGATATCCTCGCAAACCCAGAGCTTCACTTGCGCATCATCACGCAGGCGTACACGCGCGCGAAAAACGCAGGGGCTCCGGAAGAGGTGTTGCAGGGCTTCCGCGACTACCTCGACCAAGCCGCTACCGAATTTGTTCCCACGCCTCCGCCGGCACCAATGGCAGCCGATGCGGCGGCTCAAGCAGGACAATCAATCGCCCCGCCATTGAGCGCGCCGATCGACTTAGCATCGGCGGGAGTATAAAACATGGATGACGCAGCAATCACAGCCCAACTTCAAGAACTATTAACTCCGCAATCGGTGCCCGAGGAAGCGGCCCAGGAGCCTGCCGAGGCGGCCGAGGCAGCGCCCCCTGAGGCTACCGAAGCAGCCCCGGTAGAGCAGGAGGAGCCCCCACAGAGGCTCTCAAAGACTCGGGAAGTTCTCGAACGAGCAAAGTTGGAGCGTGAACGGCGTAAGGCACAAGCCGACCAAACTGCTGCACTGGAAGCAGCCAAGAATGCCGCTCGTGATGAGCTGCTTGCCATCGCGAAACGCGATCCTGCGCGGTTTTATCGCGAGGTTGTGGGGTTGGCTCCCGAGAAGCTCACCGATGTCGCAGCACCGCTGTACTACGAGCATCTAGGTGACCAGGCTCCGGAAACGCTGAAGCAGCGCAATCGTGACCTGGCACTTGAGCGGCAGATTGAGCTTATCCGCGCGGAGAACGAGGAGCTCAAACGCTCCATGGACACTCGCGAGCAAGAGCGCGAGGTTCGCGCGTACCTCAGCCAGGTGAGCGCTTTTGCCGAGGGTCGTGCTGATGACTACCCATTCCTGGCAGCTCAGCTCGAGCATGACGCCGAAAATACCCTTGACGCGTTACGGCAAGAAGCTGCGCGGTTTCTCCAGGAAACCGGCAACGTCGCCTCCCCTAAGCAGATTGCCCAATCCATCGAATCGGCGCTTGAGATGCACTACCTCGAACTCGAGAAAGCAGCCAAACGCCGCAAGCAACCGGCCACCAAGATGACCCAGACGGCCACCAAGTCCACCAGTGAAACGCCGAGCTCTCAGCAACTTCACGATGCCCCTAGCGCTACAGGCGGCTGGTCACGTGAACAAGCAGACCGCGAGGTCGAAGCTCTCTTCTCTACTCTTCGATAGGCCTCACGCTTAACGCGTCTGGCCACACCCCCTCTAAGCGCATTTCGCGCAATTCAAAAAGGACTTTCACATGGCTGCAACCAATATTGCAATTACGTCTGCGTCGACGGTCGACAAAGCATTTAAAATCCGTTATCCCGAGGCCGAACTGGCCCGGCTGTTTCGCCTCACGAGCCCCTTGCTCGCTGAGATTCCCAAGACTGCTGATTTCGTCGGCAGCCAGCAAGACTGTGTGATCATGCACGACCATATGTCGGTGGGTTCGACCATCGGCGAAGCAGTCGACATGCGATCGCATCCAAAGTTCAAGAAGTTCTCTGTTACGCGTGCCGCAGGTTATTCGTTCGGTCGCGTTGAGAACGAAGCAATCGCCGCATCTCGTGACGGTGGTGCCTTCAAGCAGATGCTCGAAGAGGCCATGGAATCTGCCATGGACGGCTTGAACAAGTGGATCGCCGGTCAGGTGTACGGCGACGGTTACGGTGTTGTGGCCACGATTTCCAGCGTGTCTACAGACACGCCGGCAGCGGCCACTGACCGCATTCTGCTCAAGAACAAGGCCGATGTACTAAAGTTCTCCGTGGGCCAGTTCATCCACATCAACAGCTCTGCAACGGCACCAGCCGGCGGAACCGCACGAGGTGCAACTGAGACCTACGAGGTTACTAAGCTCGACATGGATAACGGTTACGTGTACGTGTCCGGCGACACGGATACTACGTCACCGGCGCAAGTCAACGACAGTATCTACTTTGCGACCACGAAGGCGCTTGCCGGCGCTGGCCGTTACATCAAGGGTCTCGGAGCTTGGATTCCCTTGACCTCCCCGAGTTCTGGTGAATCATTCCTGGGTGTGGATCGTTCAGTCGATCCAACCCGACTAGCCGGCCATCGTCTCTCCGACACCAGCTTGCCAGTGAAGCAGGCTATTCAGAAGCTTGCGATGATGATCCGCTTGAACAACGGTGCGCCGGACCGCGCGTACATGTCGCCAACGCAAGGCTATCAGCTTGCGCAAGAGCTCGGTTCGCAGATCGTTCGTGACCCGGGTGGCGTCGGCCTCGACGGTTTCGACGGCTTCCGGTTCCACACCGCAGGCGGAAACGTCACCTGCATGTTCGACCCGGCTTGTCCAGAGGACCGCGTTTATGTCGGAAAGCTCAGTGCTCTTCGCTTGAGCCACTTGCGCGGTCTCCCGCACTTCGTCGACGAAGACGGAATGCGCGCTCGTCAGAGTGCTACCAGCACCGGCGACTTCGTCGAGTTTTCGTTGCGCTTCTGGGGCAACTTGATCGTGAAGCAGCCCGCACACTGGGGCGTTGCCCAGCTTACCCCAGTCCTCTAATTCAGGAGCTTAACATGGCTATGAAATTTGCACGAGGCAGTGGTGGCAAGGTCGGCATCCTCCATATGGGAGAATGGGAGCTTTGCACTCTCCGCTGCGAAACAAACAATACGAGTGACCCTGACGGCGCAGAGCCCAGCGTCGGAACGTGGGCCCGTAGCAACGCTGGTATCCTTACGTATACCTTCCCCGCGGGGAGCCGCCCCCAACGCGTGACGTCGTTGGGCTGCTCTTTCGAGGAGACCGACGTAGACATCCGTGCATGGGTGTCTGGGTACGTAGCTTCCACAGGCGTGCTCACGGTCCGGATGTCAAAAGACGACGGAACCTCGGGTGTTCCCGCACTGGCCGACTCTACCGACAAAACCTTGGTGGTTCCGCTGCTCGTCAGCTGGTCACCTATGAATGCATAGACTATAGTTCCACGGGGCGGCCCGCTTAGGGTCCTTCTTGGGTCTCCGTCGAGGAGGCCGAGGACTGCGGGTCGCCCCCCTATTTTAAAGGAATTCACACCGTGAACACGTTGGCCATTGCTCTCATGAAAAGTCGGAAAAAGTCACCTGCACTTACAAGCGCTGACCGCGACGAGCTGGAGGACCTTGTGTCAGAATTCCAGTCTGCCGAGACGCCGGCCGAGAAGGCTGCCGCGTTTCGCGCTATGGTTTCTGCAGCGCGCACATCGGAGGAGTAGCCAATGCCCGCAACGGTAACGTTGTCGACATTGCGCACACGGGTTCGTCAGCGCTGTGAAATGGAGTCTTCCGAGTTTGTATCGAACTCGGAGCTCAACAGTTACCTGAATGCGTCGTATGCGATGCTCTACAACGAGCTCCTACGTGCATCACCGGAGCTCTGGACGCGAGAACAAACGCTTACCGGCGACGGTAGTTCGTCCACTTTCGATGTTGCTTCGGACTACCGCAGCACGTTGCAGGTGAGCTATCAGCAATCCGGCCAGCGTGCACGGCTTCGCCGGTTGTCGATTTCCCAGTGCGACGACTACGACCAGACCGAGGTTGGCATCGGCTGCGCTTACACGTTGCGGTACAACAGCACTACTCCAAGCACACCCAAAGTTCGCATTTACCCTATTCCGCGTTCCGGTGACACGTACATTCATACGTATATCGTTACGCCCCCGACCATGACGGGTGATTCGGATGTCATCGACGGCGTGTCGGGCTTCGAGGAGTTTGTGGTTTTGGATTCCGCGATCAAGTGCCTTATCAAGGAGGAGTCGACTGCACAGGCACAGAGCCTTATGGCTGAACGCAATCGAGTGCTTGAGAATATCAAGCTGACTAACACGCGCATCTACGAGCCTGGTGGAATCTCCGATTCAGCCAACCGTGAGCGCTATATGTCCGACGTTAGGTTTCTCCGAGGGCTCTAATGCAGCGAGTGCGGCGTAAACCGGTAGGTGCTCGCACAGCCGAGGAGTTGTCGCAGCAACTCGCCACGTCGCAGAAGCATCTTGCTAGCGTCCCGCTTCTCGATGGTGTACTGGTCGAGAATGTAGAGCCGAATAGCTCGGGCGTCTACAAAGTACAGCACAGACTAGGCCGCCCCTACCGAGGATTCATCTGCCTATCAGGCGACAACGTGGTCGAAACTCGGGACAACCCCGAGAAAAGCCGAGAGCTTCTCGTATCATCGACGGCGCAGGCAAGTTTTATCGGCGAAGAGCTGATCTCGAGATACACGTTCGGGAGTAACAGCACGTCGGCAACGTTATTTTCCGGCCTCGACGGAAACACTGACGTTGTTTGGACTTACCGATTTTTTATAATCGGGAATAGCAACACTACCACGTGGTTGTACTGGAACCCTAACGGCTCTACGGCCAACGGCATGGGTACTTGGCACTACGCAAACGCTGCAGCTACCTTGCATGGGTCCGCTGGGGCCGGTACTGAAATGGCACTTATGCGCTCCGACGGCTACCTCGCTAGTAGCTACAACATCTGTGGTGATGGTATCTTCTTTGCTGCTACAAGCTTCGGGCGTCGCCAATCTCTGTGTCGGGCTAACGACTTTAACAGCAACACATCTAGTGGTTACTATGGCGGCTCGGGGTCCGGTACGTGGCATAACACGGCCGATAACATCACGTCGTTAGGGATAACGGCAGCTACAGCATCATTTATCGGGACGGGGTCCTGGTTTGAGCTTTACCGAAAGTCCAACATCCCCGCAGTTTCCCAAGTCACACGCCCACTGTCGTTTTGGGTGTTTTAGGAGAGCTCATGCCCATCGGTTCAAGTTTAGGACTCACGCTGCCGACAATAGGCCAAGCCTCCTGGGGTGGCCCGACGAATACGATCTTGCAGACGATCATCACCGCGATCGAGGGCACTGTCTCGAGCGGTGCGCTGCTTATCAATACGAACCTAGATTTTTCTAGCTACGGTGCTACCAACCTAGGCCCCGTGCGGTTTCTCAATCAGAGTGCTTCTCTTTCCGGGGCTTCGAATAGCTTGAAACTCTATACGGTTTCGGGAGAGCTTTACTTCACAGATGGCTCCGGTACTGCAATTAAGCTCACCGATGGCGGCGCGGTAAACCTTGCCGGTACGGGTAGCATTACCGGTGCTGGCTACGGCGTCAACGATGTCGAACTCAACTGGGATGGCACGTATTACAATTTCAAGTCGGGCACCAGCACCTACGCCCCTGTACAAGTAGATGACATCAGGCTTTCCGACGGCTCCAGCAACTTTGTAACGCTGGAAGCAGAAGCTGGCATGTCAGCTGACTACACGCTAACGATTCCAGCAAGCCTCCCGGCCAGTACAAAGCTGGTCCAAGTGTCGAGCGCCGGCATCATGTCGTATAGCAACACGATCGACAACGCAGTGACGTTCACCGGTGCGGTTACATGCTCCTCGACGGTCTCATGCACTACGTTGTCGATGACTACTGGCCGCTCTTGGTATTGGCACCCGCATAATTACTCCGAGGTTTATAGCTCGAGCAGGATTACAGCATCCGCTGCCTTGGGTGTTCTCTCCTTCGCATCTAGCGGGACTAGCTATGTCTATTACACGTTCCCCGGCCTTACCGGAACGTGCACGTCGGTAAACATCCCCTACTCATCCAGCGGTTCGGGGGCGTTGACACGGTTTCGTGTCCGGGCCCACCGTTACGGAACGGATACCACGCTGGACACACTCGACACTACGTCGCTACCGGGAGCTGCGGTAGAGCTAATTAGCCTAACCGGCCTGAGTGTCCCCGCTTCGGAGTTGGTAGTATTCCTAGAGGTTATCGTTTCTTCGGGTAGTCCTGTAGTACAACTAGGTGGAGCGTCTCCTACGTATGCCGGCGAACACCCTAACCTGAGTATTACCTGGTAATGCCTATCGGGTCAAATACCGGAATCGTCCTCCCGGCAGAAGGCGATGTCTCGTGGGGTACCACGCTAAACAATATTTTCTCCACGATCATCTCGTTTATAGAAGGCTACGTCCCTGCTAGTGCTGTCGCGTTTTCAGCGGACATCGACTGCGACGCGAACGGCTTTCGCAACGTCAGTGCACTCAAGATGGTTGTGCAAGGCGCACTGCTTACAGGTACCGCTCGTTATCTGTATGCCTACGGGAACAACCTTTATTACGTTTCTGCCGATGGCACCGAAACGCAAATCACTACTGATGGTCATGCCGTTAACACGGGTAGCATCGGGTCCATCGTAGACGACTCGGGAGGTGGCGGCCTCGGTGCCTACGGTGCTTCGGGCATCGAGGTTCGCTACGACGGCACCTACTACCGATTCCGTGATGGTACCGGGTCTTCCGATTTCGCTTCGGTACGCACGGGGAATCTTAAGTTGCACTCGGTAGGCACGTCATATGGCGTTGTGCTAACCAACGCAGGTAACAACGCGTCCTTTAAGTTTCCCGCCGACGGGGTTGGCGGGTCAGCGCGCGCGATGCAGATTAGTAGCTCCGGTGTTCTTACGTTCTCAGGAAGTATCGCAGCAACGACGTTGTCGGCTGCAGCCACGATGAATTCTACGCTGGCGTGTACCGTGCTGAGCTTTTCAACGGCGCGCGCATTCCTGCTAAACATCCTGGGATATAACACCACAGTTTACTCAAGCACCTGGACCGGTAGCACGTCGGCTGGAACACTCTCGGTGTCACGGTCGTCATTCGGTTCCGACACTGGTACTGCAACATGGCTGCTGCCGCCGATCGCTGGCACTGCCTCAAGTGTTCGGTTGTACTATACAGCTGTAACGACGGGCTCGGGTTCGGTAGACCTCACGTTGACGGTGTACCGCTACGGCACAGGTACAACGTTAGGGACCGCGAACACAACGGCAACTGCAACGAATGGCTACATCGAGGTTACAGGGCTGTCGGGTGCTGCAGGTACGCTGGTAGTTCGTGCTGCGGGAACTGCCACGGTCTCGCTCGTGACAGGCACCGCAAGTGTCACGCTTGGCGGTTCAGGTAACTCCGCTAGTTACGTTTCCTTAACTTGGGATTAACGAAAGTAAAGCGAACATGTCTAGTGGTCAAACAGTTCAGCTCAGTATCGGTGGTGGGATTGATTCCCGAACCGACGCAAAGCGTGTGCGGGGTCCAAATTGCCTGGAGCTTTTGAATCTTGTGTTCAAAGGTTCCGGCGGCTATGTAACCCGCAATGGGTACTCGCGTGTTTCTGTCACCGATCAGAACTTAAGCCTAGTGAGTAACCCACTCGCGCTGGCCACTCGGCAAGACGAGCTTCTCGTGTTCGATGGTAAGTATGGTTACTCCTATGATCCACAGACCGAGCGTTTCTGGCGCAAGGGGCGCATTACTTGCCTCGAGACCACCGAACGCGCAATCTCCGAGACCAGTAGTAACCAGTACACGCCGGACTACGCCGACAATGGCTCGATTCGCGTTACGGCTTGGACGGACTCGTCGGACTCGGTGGTGCACTACTGCGTAGAGAACAGTCAGACTGGCTTGCGTTACGTCGAGAACACGGTGATCTCGGGTGCTACACGGCCACGCGTTGTCGCCGCTGGTGACTACATCCACCTGTACTACGTTGTCGCGGCGAGCACGCGTATCGACTGCAAAGTGTTCTCGCTGGAAAATACAACAGGAACCACTACCACGTCGGTAACCGGTGCAAACCCTACATACTCTACTCGAGTTTACGACGTCGACGCGGTTTCTGATGCTGTGATTATCGCGTTCGTTGAAACCAACGGCGGCAACACGTACGTGAAAATTACCGAGCGCACGTTCGCCGGCGGCACCGGCTCATTGAGTGCAACGACGCTTGCATCGGCGAGTACCGGTACAGGAACTCACAATGCTGAGCACCTTGCTCTCGATGCTACCGACTCGTACGTCTGGGTAGCTTGGACAGCCGCGTCTAGTGGCGCTGCCACTATCTATGCATATTCCACAGACCGACAGTTTGCCAACCTTGTAACGCGCTCGAAAGCATCCGTGACGGCTGAGTGCCTTGACATCGTAGCGTCTACCGATGCTTACGAAGCTTGGCTGTTCACGTCGGACCTTGTGACGAACCCCTGGGCCGACACGAGCCAATGTTACCCGGTTTCCGACAGTGCAATCGGCACAGCGTCGTGGACGATGTATCACGCTTGCGTAGCGGGCCGCGGATTTTACTACAATGGCTACGCACACGGCGTGCTTGCTTTCACGAGCCCGCTACAAAGCACGTATTACTTGGTCACCAACGATCGCTACGTGATTTCGCGCAATATGCCCGGTACGGCCGAGGGCCGTCCTACGCTAGCATCGCATCTGCCGCGCTCACGGAGCACCGATACGGGAGTGTTCTCGTGCGCCGGTGTTTCGCAAACACGTTTGGACATCTCGGCCGACGCCGATACGGCTACGCGCAACGATTTCTTTTCCGATAAGAACATTCGGCTCATGACGTGGGACTTCACGTCGAAGAACGCCTATAAGTTTGTCGAGTACGGCAACAGCACGTATATCCTTGGCGGAATTCTATGGATGTATGACGGCTCGTGTTTTTCAGAAGCCGGATTTATGCAATTTCCTGAAGGTAAGCCGACACCTACGGCAAGTGACCAGGTTGTCCTTTCGGGTGATGCTGGCTCGAACTCGTTTACCTACAAGTTCCGCTACGAGTGGACCAACGCACAAAACGAGCGTTTGCGATCCGGTACAATCTCACAGACGTTGAGCAGTGTACTGCCCCCGGCAGGTAGTGACCTTCATGTCTCCGCGGTAATTTCTCTCGGCGCTACGAACCGTGATACAACGCAGTTTTCCACGATCTCGAGTAATACTGTTGTCGGCTATCGTAGTGCCCAAGATGCTAACCTTGACGCTGGTGACGGATGCTTTCGTTGCACGTCTACCGACCCGAGCACTTCGGCCTCGAACGACGGTTGGATTAACAACACGCTTTCAGCAAGCACGGTGTCGCGGTCGTTCGCACGCGGTGACACGAGCGTCTATGACAACGAGTTCGACTACGGGAACGTAGAGCCCGAGAACGCGTTTCCCAGTGCGTGCAGCATTATTGCCGCGGGCAACGGTCGTGTTTTCATGGCCGGATCGACGTTGAGCCCCAATGTTATCTACTATAGCAAGCTGTTTAAACCCGGTATCGCACTCGAGTTTCCCAGCGTCTACCTGAAGGCCCCTGCCGAAGGCGGGGCTATTACAGGGTTAGCGTGTCTCAACGATGCGTTGGTTGTGTTTAAGGAGCGCAGCATCTACGTCATTGCCGGGGATGGTCCTGACCGCAACGGCAACGGACAGTTTTTCGAGGCGAACCTAATCACGTCTGATACCGGTCTTCGCCGTAACGGCGTTGTGGTTCGGTCACCCAACGGAGTGATGTTTACCAGCCCGAAGGGTATCTACGAGGTATCTCAGGACTACCGCGTGCGCTACGTAGGGGCTCCGGTCGAGGCATGGAATGACACCGAGTTTGTCTCGGCGCTGGCGCTCCAAGACCAGAACCACGTGCGGTTTATGCCCGCCGATTCGGGCCGTGCCTTGGTGTACGACTACCAGGAAAACGCTTGGACGACGTTCTCGGGTGTCTACGGTGCTAGCGCTGTGGTCTGGGATAATACGTATGTGTTCCTGCGGTCCGATACGTCCCGGGTCTTCTTCGAGACCCCCGACCAGTACACCGACGGCGGTGTAACGTACAATACAAAAGTCAGGTTCCCTTGGTACAATCCGGATGGCCGACAAGGCTACTTCCGGTGCAAAACTATTAGCATCCTCGGCAAATACGTAAGCCCGCATACCATGGTTGTGCGTTGTTACTACGACTATTCAGACTCCAGTACCGAGTATTCCTACTCAAGCAGCGTTATTAGCCCGAATAGTGACCCGGGTTACGGCGAAGACGGCTATGGTGATGGCTATTACGGTTCCGATAGTGTCTACAACGCGCAAGTCTGGCCCACACGACAGAAATGCATCGGCATCAGCATCGAACTCGAACTGCAACCCGGGGAAGCCGGCGCAGGCTTTGAACTCAGTGACATCGCGCTAAAGGTTGCGCAGAAACATGGGCCAGGTAAGCTGGCCTCCAGCAAAAGGATAGGGTAGCAGTCATGGCTTTTATCGCTACGGAAGCACGAGACAAGGCTATTGCGGCCGGTTTGAAGAACAACGGTGGTGTCTGGGGAGCTCTCGGGTTCGGTGAGCGCCAATCTGCCGAAGATAAGCGACGCGCAGCCTACCAGGGCGCTAAAGACGCATTCGGCTACAACCAGGGTGTCCTCGACAGCGCCGGAGGTATCTACCGTCACCAGGGGCGTGCCGATGACCTCCTGCGACTCGCTAACTCGGGTACCGCGGCAGACCGACAGCTTGTATCGGGGTTGCAGAACATGGCCGCCGGCAAAGGGCCGAGTATCGCGCAAAACATGCTGATGTCAAGTAATCGGCAGAATGCGCTCCTACAGCAAGGATTGGCGAACTCGGGTAGTGGCCAGGACGCGCAAGCGAATGCACTCAATGCAGCTCGGAACAACGCACAAGCGCGAGGATCGCTAAACTCCCAGCTTGCTAGCGCGCGTATCCAGGAGCAGCAAGGCGCTATGCAGCAACTCGGTGGCGTACTTGCCAACCAAGCGCAGAGCCGGAACCAGCTCCTCGGCATGGAAATGCAGCAAGCCCTAGCGAGCGCGACGAACGACTTGCAACGTGAGCAAATCCGCCAGCAGTACATCAACGCGATGGCCAATTCGCAATTCCAAGGCGACAAGTCCTGGCTCGAGACGGGCCTCGGGGCTTTCTCGGGCGTCGCTGGTGGTCTTGGAGCTCTCGGCGTAGGCGGTAAGTAGCATGCCTGGCTATCTGCCACCTGAGTACACGCCGCAGCCCATCGATCCGTTGACCGGTGAGCCGTTGCTGCCCGCCGAGCCGACCAGCGGTGCCGAAGGTGTACCTGTGAACTCGTTGCTCTGGGGGCACCCAGGTGCCGTCGAGCAGGTCACTGAGTTTGCACAAGACGCCACTGAGCTTGCACAAAACGCCGCGGCCTACGATGCCGCCAGGCAAGGCCGGGATATAAGCAACCTCCCAAATGTTGCTAACGAGTTAATCCCGAAGGTTTGGCAACCCGCACCCGACCCGCGGGCTCCAGCAGAGGTCGACGGGCAACAGTTTCCCGCCGTAGAAGGCGGCAACACGGAGGACTACACGTTTGCTCCGGACGTTGTCACATCGGGCGAAAAACTTCCAGACCAGAGCGAGGTAGCGCAGCAAACCACCGATGTTACCGACCGGGTCCCTGAATCCGACGGTGATGTTGCTGTCAAGTATGGTGAGGGTCAAGGCCAAGAGGCCTACAAGATCCTCACCGACATGGGCGTGGACCACGATAAGGCACAAGCGATTGCTTCCGACGTGGCGAGCGCACAAGCCATTGTTGGCCACAACAAGCAGGTCGCTGAAATCAATGCTGCCGCCGATGCTGAGCAGGCGAAGAATCTTGAGCTATTCACACGTGAACGTGCGTCCCTCGACGAGAGCTACCGCCTTGGCGTTGAAAAGCGCATGAAGGAGAACGAGCAACGCCAGATGGCTCTCGAGGAGCGCATTCAGAAAAATCGTGAGAGCCCCAGTGGTGCTTGGAACAACATGAGCGGCTTCTCGAAGCTGATGACCACGTTGTCACTGATCTCAGGTGCGGCTGCTGAAGCGATTAGCAAAGATGGTTCAACAAAGAACCCGGCGCTACCGATCATCATGCGGCAAATCGAGCTCGATATGCAGGCCACACGGAACAACCGTGCCGCGGACATTCAGCTGTTGCAAGAGCTCCGCGTTGGAAACCGGGAGAACCTCGATGCGATGCAGGAAGCTCAGCAGCTGAAACTCGCCGAGTTTACACGTAGGGCAGCATCAGTGCTCGGGGAGATCGAGCGTAAGCGCGCCGGAGCTCGTACGAAGCTTGAGCAGGATTTCTACGGTCGAACCAAGACCGATATTCTTTCTAGCATTAAGGATGCTTACGGGCGCCAATCTGAGGCCGAGGAGGCCGCCCACGCGAAGGCGCTTGCACTACGAAAAGCCGAGCTAGAGAATGCTCATATCGAGAGCAGAATACAAACCGAGAATGCTCGCGCGCAGGGGTACGCTGGCGTTCGTGCTGCTAGCACAGGTGGTTCAAGCGGCCGTCCGAGTGGTGGTAGTATTCCGCAGCAGCCAGCTGGTAGTACCGACTACGACCCGACTAGCCTCCCTGAGCTGTGGGCTTGGGACAACGACCCGGAAGTACGTGACCGTCGACAGAAGGACAAATCCTTCAACCTTAGTAAGTTCAACAAGGAGTACGTACACGCGGGTAACTACACGGACGAAGCAGGTAAGTTGCGTCCTCTGTTTGTGAAGGCCGGCGAAGATGGGGCGGACCGTGAGCGTATTCGCGCGGACTTCACAATGTATCGCGAGACTCCGCACTACATGACGAAGCTCGATGACTTCATTTCCCGCATGGAATCTGTGGGCCCCGCCGCCCTTGACGCAAAATTCGGGAAAACCGATGCCGAAAAGGAACTGCAGGAGTATGCCTCGTGGATTCGAGGAAAACTTATCACGCTTAGCGGTAAGCAGAACCTCCTCGGTAACTTGACCGAGGGCGAAGTCAAAACGCAGACCGCGCTATTCACTGGGCAGACCGAAGTGCTCAAGAACCTCTCGGGCAAAGAGGTTGTGCGGGCTATGAAAACCACGCGGCGTATTCTGAAGGATATCCACGAGGAAACCCTTCGCCTGAACCCTCGGTTCGGCAGGCTAAACATCAAGCTTCCTGCCCTGGGCACCACGAAGCAAGCACGAGCTACCGACACCGAGACTTTGGCTGCTGCGCAAAGTCAGTACGGAGCTGCAAAAGCAGCTCGTGACAAAGCGACCCCAGGATCCGACGAGTACAAGAAGCTCGATACAGAGGTTCGCGCCGCAGAGAGCAAGCTTAAAATCACAAGCCAGACCGCAAATATACTTCCGCGTACCGAGACCGGTGAGCAACTTCGTAAACTACCTACGACATCCGATCCAGAGTTCAAAGGTAGCACTACGCGCGATACCACACTGCAGGGAGGTCTCGAGAAGTACCTCGACGATGTGGGACGTAACTTCGACGCATACGTAAAGGAGTATAGCAAAAATCCATCGGTCATGGTCTCGCCCGAGAAGAAGAGAACCGAGGTCGCCGAGAAGTTCGCCGTGGGCATGCTCGACCAAGTGAAAAAACGGCATCTCGCTGACGTGCTTAGTGGCGGCTGGAAGCCCATGTCGAGCAAAAATCCGCTCGATGCTAGGTACTTGGCCGAGTTGCAGAGTGCGCTCGTAGCTGGTAACGACGACGCAGCTCTAACTGCGCTTAATAACTGGATTGTAGCTCGGTTAGGAAAACGCTGATGCCTAGGTTTCTCGACAAGAGTACCGGCGCTTTCGTCGACGTAGTCGACCACGACGTCCAGGGAACAACCGATGCGGTTCGGCGCGCGCTTGCCGGCGAGTACGAGCTTGTCTCGGACCTCACAGTCCAGAACGAAGACGGCGGGGTCGTCACGTACGACCCGGCTACGGCGATGGACCTCGTCAAACGAGGCAAAGCTATTCCTGGTGCCCAGGCTGTCGGTGAGCAGATGGCTGCGCGCGAAGCCGAAGCATCGTTACAAGAAGAGTACGATCGAATCACTTCCGACCCGACTCGTAGCGCTACGCTCAAAGGCGCAGCACTCCTCGAAGGTGCTGCGGACATCACGTCCTTCGGAGCTGCCGGTGCACTACACACGGCAGTAGCAGGCGATTCGGCACTCGATGCGAAGAATCGCGCCGAGACTTCGGGCTACAACACCGCCGGCAAGATCATAGGTGTCATTGGTACTCTCGGAACCCGAGCGGGCGGCGGCGCGATGGGCGCCCACAAAATCGGACGGCTTACCCCGTTGGGCCTTTCTGAGCGTGCGGGTGCGGCTGTGGGTGGACGGTTCGGTTTAACCGCACAGTTGGCCACCGAGGGCGCCATCCAAACCGGAACAGCGGACTTTCTGGATTCCCTATCACAAGGTAAGTCGTTCGGAGAATCGGTACTTGCCGGTAGCTCCGGAGGCCTCTTCGGTGCTGCACTAGGCGGGGGTCTCGGAGCCGCTATCAAAGTAGGTGCTACAGCACGTGCAGCGAAAGCTGCAAAGGCGAGCGCCGAAGACATGGTCGACCTGCTCCCAGCAGCCAAGCAGTTCGGCGAGCATGATCAGCGTATCCTCGATGCCCTCGACGACCTCGACAACGTAGCGAAACCGAAAGCGGCAACGCCGCCAAGTTCGGCCACGCGAAGTCCAGCTATAGAACTGGCTGAGTATGGGAACGAGCGTGCCTTCGGCGTTCAAACGGTTGCCGACAAGGCACCGCGTGCAACGCCACGTGTACCTCGAAACGACGAAGACCTTCTGGGGCTCCTCCAAGCCTCAGTGAAACAACCTACCACACCAACTATCGCACCAGCTGTTTCAGCCGGGCAGGCTGCCTCGGAAGCCGCCTCGGAAGCCGCTCCACTGTTCGCCGGAGTTCCCGCCCCGAAGGAGCTCGAAACGGTTCGCTACTTGCTCAGCAACCCGGAGCGTCTCGGTGCTCTCGGTCCGCAGACTGCGCAGAAGTACGCCCGCAAGCTGGCAGACTTCGAGCTTGCCGTCGAGACGGCTCTGGCCGGTAACGGTGCCAAATCGGCTGATATCCTCGGCGATGCGGTAAAGCCCAACGAGATGCTTCTGCAAGCTGCGGGCCTCAAGGCCGGTGCCAAGAACATTACCCACGGAAACGTGTCGCAGGCCTTCATAAACTCGTGGGCCGCAAAACGAATTGCAGGCGGTCACGTACCAAGCAGCGTGCTTAAAGAGGCTGCCCCAGCGCTAAGCAACGCAACATCGAAAGACCGCGGTGTCACCGAGGTCATCGGTGCTGCAGCAAATGCCGGCCGGTTTATGCGCACGGTCGGAAAACTTGCTACGGGAGCTCGTGCCTCGGGCGTAATGGCTGTTAGGGCTGTGAAGGCCATCGGGTCTGCACCGCTGCGGCCCGTTGGTGCTGTTGTCCGCAACGCGGAAACTGTTCGCGGTGTGATGCGCACTGGCATCGCCTCGGGTGTCAACGTCGGCTTCTGGCAAGCGCTACGGTTCTTCGACCCGGCCGATACGGAGTACAAGCCCGGCGACAGCGCGTTTAAAAAGCGTGTGCGCGAGCTTGCCTCGGCTGCCGCGCAGCCAGCGCTCACGAAAGACCGCTTCACGCAGAAGCTCGGCCTTGACCAGTACTCATATTCGGCTTCCGAGGCGGTTGCCGACAAGCACATCGAGGTTGTGAACTTCCTGAACGACCGTGCTCCGAAGGAACCCGAGGGGCTTCTGCCGGGCCGCAGGTGGGAACCCAGTCCTGGGGAACTCTCAAAGTTCACCCGGTACACGCACGCCGCCACGAATCCGATGGACGTCCTAGCGAATCCAACAGGCGCAACCAGCGAGCACTCTGAGGCGCTGTGGACGCTTTACCCGGAGCTCATGGCGGACTACCAGACCGAGGTACTTTCCGACGCCAAGCGACTCGGCGAGATGACCTATGACCAGATGTTCGGTTTGGCCATTCTAGTGCGCATTCCATTGGATCCACTGCACAAATCGACCAGTAAAGGGGTCATTTTGTCGCAGTTTGAAGCCTCGAACGTTTCTAGCGGAGGTGCCGGCGGCGCACTCCAGCCAGGAAAACCCAGCAACGAACTAACACTTTCAGACCGAGCACAGGAGTAGACCATGGACATGGGAATTCAAATGATCGCGAACGGGTCGACGATCACCACAGGTAGTAACCGGCATATTATCAACACAGCTAACGCCACGCATCTCGGTCTTGACTTTGACTGGACGTCGGCCGGCTCGGGCGTGAGCACTGTGGCGCTATACTTTTCCAACGACAAAAACGCCGACAGTACTGCCGATACGGGCTGGAAAGCTGCCTCGGATTACGTGATGACCAATCTTTCCGGTGCCACGGGTAGTAAGCACTACCCGGTGATCGGCGTTTGTGCACGCTACACGATGATCAAGATCACATACTCGTCGGGCACCAGCAACACGTATACCATTACGGCGCAGCTGAAAGGTTAGTCATGGTCTACGACCAGGTTCTAAAACTAATCGATGCTGGGGCGGCGGTTGCGTTGGCGTGTATTGTTTGGATGGAACTTCGTTCGTTGCGCGTAGTCTTACAGGACTTTGGCAACACGCAGCAGCTCGTCGCAGAGCGCACCCGAATTATCGAGGGGAAAGTGGTAGGCTTTAGCCATGCAAGTAACACTGCTCGTGACTCAAGGTCTGGTGATCGTCGGTCTGGTAGTAGCCCTGTGGCTCCAACTACGGAAAAACACAGCACTAGTCAACAGAACAGCTGAGATCGCGGCGAAGTACGTTGCTATAAACAAGGTGCACAGCAACTTGGCGACTGTGGTAGCCTCGAAGAATGAACAAATTCGCCAGCTACGTCATGACCTTGTCAAATTCGCTGATGCTAAGCATCTTGTGCAGCTCTACGACCGGGTGTTCGAGCCACGTCCGAACCACCACGACGTTGATACCGTGCCTACAACCCGAGCCGGTACCGACGGCAAACCTTAAAGGCACGGCCGACGTTTGTATCGTTAGTGGTACTGAGCTCATCTGTCTGTCAAAAGACAACTTCGCTAAACTAATCGTATACTTATCGGATTTGAAGGACTGGGCCGACGAGGCCAAACAACGTTGTTCCTCAATCGAGGGCAACATTGCAACTGCCGAGACGCGTAGCGTCGAGGCCGAGGAGGATACTGATGTCGTGGATACTGGACAACTGGATGACCATACTGGTAGTGGTGCTAACTATTATCGGAGCAGCGAGCGTAGTCGTGAAAGCGATCGCCCCGCTGACCGCATCGAAGACTGACGACAAGGTCGCAGGCTGGCTGGACAAAGTCCACGCCTGGCTTTCCCACGTCGCGCTCAACCCTACCGCAAAGAAGTAACCCATGAGAAAGCTAGCTCGGAAAAAGCTTTCGCTCAGCCGAGCGACGGTTCTTGACCTCGTGGCTGCCTCGGGTGGTGCCGTAAAACAAACACGCGGTTGTGAGACCGACGGGTTGTGTAAGAACAATACTAACTGGTGCACATCCGAGGGGACCGCTAAGCTCGCAAAACCCGACAAGGTACAGAAGCTAACCGGTACCTACGGTAACAAACAAATCAGCGTGGCGGGATACTACTGCCCTAGCGAGTTTCCCACAGGCGAGTACAAAGCATGCGGCGGCAAGTAGTTCGCCTAGCTGCATTCCTCGTTGGGCTCACTGCCTGTAGTCCCCCTGCGTCGATAGCTCCGAAGGAGCGTACACTTTGGAAAGCGTGTTGGACGCCGAAGGGCTTGCAGCTACCCTCGGACGATCCCCCACACGCCGCACCGTGTACGCAGTGGGAACCTATTAAGTGGCCTAGCCTCCCCGTGAAGCCGCTCACTGTATCGCAGTACGATGGGCCCGACGCCACGGAGCTGCTCCAAGCAACTATCGCCGTGTGGAACAACGCACTCGGCTTTCACGCGTTTAAACTTCTTCCGCCGAGCCAGCCGGCCGACATTCGAGTGTTCACCCTCGATAAGCCGTTGCATATGGTTCGTGGCGCGTATATCTACACGCTCCGAGGAATTACTCTGCATTCAAAGACGCCGCCTGTTACAGGCAAGCTCGCCTGCGATGTAGGCCTATTTGGGTTGCAGATGGGCCTAGCAACTGCGGTACACGAGTTTGGTCACGTGCTCGGCCTCGCACACGACGTTGACGGTGAGTACGTCATGCGCTCAGGTGGGGCGAAAGACCGCGTGAACGTAGCGATCTCACGCACCGATATTGCAGCACTCCGCAAGCTATATCGCGTGCACGAAAGGTAGTGACCTATGCGTGTAGGATGCCGTGTCGGCGATTCCGTCAATAACAAACTAGGGTTTCGCACTGGGCGGCTGCATCGTTTCTACGACTCGGCCTCGGAAGTTGCTGCAGCGGTAGGTTATACACCAGCCCATATCTGGAAGTGTGACGAAACTTCGGGGAATCTCGCAGACTCGGTGGGATCCGGTACGCTAACGGCAACGGGTAGCCCGGCTGCTTCACAGTACGCTGTGCCAACCCCGTACGCGAACCGTGCTGGCATCGGAATCACAAGTGCCAACGCGGCTTACTTCGCATCGGGAGGTACCGGCGTGCTCGATCCGGGAACCGGCAGTGTCGCCTTTGTTTCGGTCGGTCGCTGGGGCGAGCATATTGGCACGCTGTACATGAACTTGCGCTACGCCAGTTCACAAGGCTGGTTAGCACAACGCTATGCGTCGGGGCTGTACTTCTACTGCGACGATGGCGCAGGCGGCGGCACAGGTGTAAATCTGTTCCATACCACAGCACCGATACCATCCGATGCGTATTGCGCATTCGGTTGGGGCTACGACACGGTTGCAGCGCAGGCCTGGGTTGCAATAGCATCCGATACTCGCTCGGCCGTTACTAGAGCTTCCATTAGCGGCCTATCCTTTACAGCTGTCACAGCTCAGCTGTATCTTGGATTTACGTCGAACTGGGACCACGACTATCTCTGGGCTGCGGGTTTCACCGGTGCCAACGCCCAGATGTACGGTAACGAGCTTAGCGTAGTTAATAAACTGTTTCGCGGCTAAAGGAGCATCATAGAGTCACTGTATCAGCTGTGGACTTCAGTTGGCTGCGGCACCGTCGCCTGCTAAGCTAACCTACCAAAAAGCTAACCTACCAAGCGTAGGAGTAGTAACGAGGCCGCTTCGCAAGAGGCGGCCTTAGCCCCCATCGGCTCCGGCTGGTGGGGTTTCTTTTTGCGCTTCAAGTAACCGTAGCGCACGATACGCACGAAGTTCACCAATCTCATTCGTGAGAACCTCACGCAGATACTCGTGATTCCATGGCGCTTCGCGTAGGTCGAGGTAGCCTATCGCGCGATCGATTGCGACGAGAGCAATCTCCTCGTCGGAGGCCTCGGGTGGAAACGTCGGTATGTTTTTCCAGACATACGTGAGCACCAACGAGTAGAAAACCTCCTCGATGGGTATCGTCGCCTCATCACTCACGCTACCCGCCAGTCGTCAATACGGGCGCTTGCCACGTGCAGCCCCTCAATACACGTGTCGAAAATCTCCGGTGCTCCTGTGCGCCAAGTGGAGCCGTCGAAGTGGTCAACGGTTACGTGGTACGCCCCACAGATGCGGTTTAGCGCTACGCAAACACGTGAGCCGTTAGGTCGTGTTGCAGACGTCCATTCCGTAATACATGAGTCATGGTCATCGACAAATTCAATGCGATTCCCACTCGAGGTTTGCTCGGGTAACCAACCAGTTGCTATATAGTCCTTCATACTTTCACCTTTCCGTATTTCGAAAACTCCTTGACAAACTCAAGCGTGTTATCACACGACCCGGGGACATAGACGATAGCGTTGCTGTGACTCGGTGACCTCGGTAATGTCGGCCCGCTCGTGTCGAACTTTATCCGTTTGCGTGGGATACAAATCGGGAAGTCGAGCATGCTCTCAGCGCACTGCTGCGTCGTCTGTAGTTGTTCGATACTGAACGCCAGAAAGACCGCGTGCGATAGGCTGCCCCTGCTTCTAAAGTCTAAGAGAGCCTCCCAGAACAAAACAGGACTACTACGGTTTTTCGTTTTACCCCCAGGTGGGTTGACGAAAACAGAAATACCTCGCTCCGTGTCTGGCAACAATGGAGATACTCGCCGCGTAACTTTTTGCGGCCAGTAGTACCAATCGGTCCCGTCCTCGTTCTCGTACCACCGAGCTTTCACGCGCGAGTTGCCAAACTCGTCGCTGCATGGGTCGAAATCTATCGGGCCGCTCTCGCCCGCGAGAACGAATCGCACGCTCTCGATGATGTCAAGCGGGGTGTACCACTTGTCATGGCGGCTGGAATGTTGAACGTTCATCTAGTCTCCTTTCGCGTTCATCAGGTAGTAAATCACTGCGAACAGCAGTAATGCATACATCGCGGCAAGCCCGAGTGTGAAGTCAGCCATGCCTAGTACTCTGGTGGTAACCACCCAGCCGAATATACGAATCGACGGTCATGGTAGTTCCTCCCCGCGTTCCAGCTTTTCGGCTAGCTCGAGAATCTCTTTGCGCATGCTTTCACTGCCGATGTAGAAGCCTACAACAAACACGATAATATATACCCACCACATGGACTACCTCACTTCTCTTCGTACCAGGTTGCTGCGCATCGAGCATCGACATGCAGCGGCACTTGTAGTGGTACCGCAGTTTCCATGATTCGAACAAGTATATCCTTTGCCACACTGGCGTTGCGTTCAGGTACTTCAAGGATGAGCTCATCGTGAATCTGTAATACTGGATACGCTTCGAGCTGCCGGAGCTCCTTCGAGAGTTGCACTAAACCCATGGAAACATTAACGATAGCTGCAGCCGAGCCTTGGATAGGCGTGTTCAGCGCTTGCCGTAACGCTTTCGACCGTAACGCACGCAGATAGTCGTCATAGGATGATTTCAGCTGCGCATGCGGTAGCAAACGGCGACGGCCGTCTAGCATGGGAACCCAGCCATTCCGCGATGCACAATTCTGCATGTACTCTTTGTACTGCAGTACTTCGGGGAAGGCTCCGTAGTACTGCTCGAGGATTGCTTTCGCTTCATCGGTCGACACGCCAAGCTGGACACCTAGGCCTGCGGGGCCCTTGCCGTAGTTGATTCCGTAGTTAATTGACTTGGCATACTTGCGGTAGAGCTTAGGGTTTTCTGCATACTTCGTTGGCCAGCACAGCTGCGCAGTCCTTGCATGGAAGTCCTCCGCCTTGAGTGCTGTTGCTAGCGTGTGCTCCCCGAATAGCGCTACGCAGATATGCGCTAAAATGACCATTTCCATCTGCGAGAAGTCCGCAATCACGAGGAGTTTCCCGGGCGCTGCAACGAACGCCTTGCGCATTACCGACTTCGGGATCTGCTGCAGATTAGGCGACTTGCAGCTAAGCCGCCCTGTATCGGTATCAGGTGACAATCGTGCATGGATACGCCCGTCGACAACGAACGTAGGTAACGCCACAAGGAACTGCAGAAGCTTGGTCTGCTTTTTGTACTTCAGAATGTCGTTGAGAATTCCCGCTACGCTAGGCCCGGACTGCTCAGCAAGCGTACGCAGCGCAATCTCATCGGTAACCTGTTTGTTGTCACGGTTTAGCTTCGTAGCTTGCCCAGAGCCGCAAAACTTCGGGATGGGAAGCTGTAGCGTCTCGTAGAGAAACTTCGCGAGCTGCTTAGAGCTCGCGGGGTTTCCTCCAACTACCACAGCGAGCTCGTCACGCAACGGGTTGACCTCCGATGCGAGCGCATCGGCAGCAGCCGAGTTCACTGCAGAATCGAATGCGACACCTCGGTAGGCAATCTCGGCCAGACACTCTCCGTAGCCGCGGAAGTACTGCTTGTAGACTTCGTTAAACGTGGTGTTCTTGTGTGATTTCTCCTCACGCCCACGCCTGGAGAGAAACTCGAATAGCTCCAGTGTAAACACCGCGTCGTAGGTCGCGTAGTCCTGCAGCACGTCGAGCTTGTCCGGGTAGCGGTCTACCCAGACATCAAGCGGCGTGTGTCGGCGCTTCTTGCTTGGCCTAGGGTATTCACCGGGCCAAAGCAGTGTGTGGACGAAGGTGCCGTCAATTTTGCGACGCGTGCGTTTCTCGGAAGAAATGACCAGCGGCTTGTCCATCGGAATGCGTTCGGAAAACAAGTCGTCAAACTTCCCGAACGAGTAGCCCAACAATGTCGAAGCGAGTTCTTTCAGGCCGTGCCGGGCTTTGTCGGGGCCCGGCAATACTTTAGAAAACAGCAACGTGTCACAAATGATACCGTTCACAGGTGTGCCTGCGCGACGGAACACGTTCGCATCGAAGCCAAACCAGTTGTGACCAACCTTAGGTGCGTCGGAAGCCAGCCACGGCCGCAGCGTTTCGAGCACAACACGCCCGAACTTAGGCAGCATGGCTGGGCCAGGTAGCCAGTAGCCGTGCACTACGTCAGTGCGAAATGCCAGCGACCAACAATAGATCTGGCCGTGTGTCCCAGTGCTCTGTGTTTTGGGATTTACGCCGACCGTCTCGCAGTCGACAGCAACGACGAGGTTACTTTTTTGGAGCCGGCTTGCGAGGTTTTGAAGGCTTTCCATCGTCGTCACACAATGAATCGAGCACTTCGGCAATCGCGGGGAATTTGTTGACATCAGGAGCAGTCTGCGCGTTTATCGCATTCAGCTCAAGCGCAAATTTTTCCAGCGCTACGAGCAGGTTTGCTCCGTGTATGGCAAGTGCTACCAAGGCTCGCATTTTAGGGTCGCTAGAATTGCCATATTCTTTGACCAGATCGTCGAGTCGATATCGCGGTTGTTGTTCATCGGCCATGTTTTCCTCCGTGTAAAAATGTACTTCAACGCCCAAAGCTTTAGCAAGTCCTCCGACGTTACCTCAGTTGCCATCAGCTCATAGAATACGGCTACTAGGTCGGACTTCTGCTTGGGTTTGTTCTTCGCACCCTTGGGTCTACCCATAAGGCCTCCGTGCTCGCTGCGCTCGCACGTCGGCATTTGCTATGGCCGCGTAGGCCTCCGTGCTCGCTAACGCTCGCACGTCGGTATGCACTAGGTGGGGCATTACCGTGGAGCTCCGATGTATCCTCGAGTTTCGAGGAAGAACAGCAGCTCTGACATGTCCTCATCGGACAACTGTAGTGGTGTGAGCTTCCTCGAGTTCTCTCGATAGAGAAGCTCTACCGAGCGCTTCTCGGAAGGCAACACCGTTATGTATCTACTGAAATTCGGCATGCTCAACATCCTCGATGGCTAACTGCCCGCCTTCGACGCCGTCCGGCGCGTACTCTTGACGGACATAGATTTTACAGTAGTCGCGAGCGTCATCGTAAAGCACTCCGGTTTGCACGAGGGCATCAATAAGACCCTTCGTCCCGCCAAGGATGTTCGCATCGTCGTAGGGTTTCCGGCGTGCTCCACGTTTTCCAACGCCGACCCACCGTGTGACGAATACTCGTCGAAATGTTGTCTGTTTCCCCAGTTCTTCGATGTGCTCAGCAAAAAACGAAACCCAGTGGTCACGAATTTTCCGGTACAGCCAGCCCCCGCGTGACCGGTAGTTTCCGCTGAGCTGATTCTGTGAAGTAATGGGCCCGAGTGTTGGAGTTTTGGCCGACTGCTTTTTGCTGGGGTTCGGAATTGGCGGGAGCACAAGATTGACACGCCTTAGAACTGGCTGCTCGCAGTACCCACAGCCAGCGCAAGTTCGGACATTCGACCCGTCGGGAGGTCTACCTGGCAAAGCAAACGACCGAGGTTCCCTAGCTTGTTTTTCCTTACCCACAGTTCCACGAGATTCTCGTACTGCTCTTCGTTTAGGTCCAACCATTCAGATTCCTCGTCGCGTTCGGGTTGATGCACTGCAGGCCTATACAGACCAAAGGCCAACTTGGCGCACTGCTTAATCACTGAGCTGCCGAAGATGTCGTCGAGCTGTGGGCGGTAATCCTTACGCTCGCGCATTTTTGCTTCGTTGACCTGCGACAGTAGCACGTAAGCAATGCGATCCTGGTGTGCAGCTTCTCGTGCCGTCTTTGCGATATCGCCTAGCGCTTCGCGTTCCGGGCCCGAGTAGTCAAACAGCTGGGCGTAGTCAATGAGCACCATCGACACGGGCGACTGCGCGTGATGCCGACGAACCCTCGAGACTACCTCAGCCATTGACTTCGGGATGTCCGACTCGATGACAATATTCGATAGCCACTTTGGGGCGTTCTCGATACGTGACACTTCACTGGGTAGCAGGTCTTGCGTATAGATTCGGGACAACGCCACGCCGGTAACTTGGCTAAGTATTGCTTGCCCCACGAGTTCCTCTGAGTCCTCCAGCGAGAAGTACACAACGCGATCACCTTGTTCGGCGGCGTGCGTGAGCAAGTTTAACCCGGTCGTAGACTTCAAATGTCCGGTCTGTGCGAATACGATAGATAGTTTGTCAATGGGAATACCCCCGGGGCAGAACGCCTCAAGGCCTAATCGCGTTGATATTCCTACCCGAAAATCGGCCGGCCGAGCTCGCACAGCCCTCAGGTAGTCATCCACGACAGCGGCCGTTGTACGTCCTGCCCCAGGGGTAGCTTTGATTATCGCATCGAGGCGCGCGTGCAGCGCAGACAACCTAGACGCTGCGCCAAGCTTAGCGGTTGTCGAGTACGCGCGTTCTATCTCGCGGTAGATCCAAGCGCTAGTCAAGACTTCGTAGTGTGTTTTGAGCTCGGCTGCGCTCACCGAGGGTAACTCCGGCAAACCCTGCCCCCGCTCTTTCAGGGCCTGCCGAAGCCACTCCTCGGTTGCATTTTGTTTCCCGGCTAGCAGCTCGAAGGCTAGCTGCGTGTTGCCCTGCGAGAAGTGTTCCGGTGTCACACCTAGCAGTTCGTTGTGTTGAACCTCGGGTGAATCGAGGAGCACACGCAGTACCGCTAGCTCGGAGGGCCTAGCCATTAGAACGGCACCGTAGCTTCGTTACCGTCGTCAATCTTATTCACATACGTCACGCTATCGAACTCGCCGCCCGAGTTGTCTAGCCACATCTTGACTAGCACGCGGTTGCCTGCGCAGGCTTGCAACTGCTCGACGTCAACCTCATCGGTTGGCCCCGAGTAGCCAATCGCCTCGAGCGCTTCCGTGAACGCTTTCGTGCGCGTTGCTTTGCCCTCTAGGCGGTACTTCATTGGCAATGAGTCTCCGCGGTCGAGGTCAAAAAACAACCAGTATGCGGCTGGCATATCGACGCCGTCGTCGGCTTTCTTAGCTGGGTAGAACTTCACGCCTGTGAAGCTCGCTGGGTATGGCTTACTCCAGCGGTATTGTTTCTTGCTACCACCCCTGTCTTTCGACCATTTCTTAGTTTGCACCGAAATCTCCTTCTGCCGCCGTTGGTTTGACTAGCGACCCCTTGTTGTTCTCATGCGTGATGAACTTAGTCAACAGTGATATTGCAAAGAAGAAATACTCGAAGTCTTTCTTCGTGGCACTTGGGTGTAACCCAAAACGGTAGAGCATCGCACCGCAGAGTGCGGTAATCTCTTGTTTCACATCTTCGCGTTCCTTGTCATCGCTGCCATAGGCCTGCGACACCGCAGCAATCATCTTGTGTAAACCATCAAAGTTTTCGTGCGAGATTACCTTGATGAATGCGTCCTTCTCTTTCTTGCTCAGCATTTACCTACGTTCCTTCATGGGGTGTTCAAGCAGCGCACGGTTGCCTAAGCATACCTGCGCGAAGTCACACTCGCGACCAAAAGCCCAACACGAGGCCTCGTTATGGGGCCATCGTTTCAGCTGGCTACACGCGTCGTGTTGTGCTAGGAGCAATGCAATACGCTGCTCCAGCGTGTCGTCTTCGATATGTTTAACAGGGAAACGCTGAAAGTACTCTTCGCCTTGACAGGTTAATGCTGCACGATGCTCAAACTCTTCGAGCGTCTCGTGCTTCTTTTTGCGAATCATCGGCCGCCGAATCAGGTTGAACACGACACCCTTGGCCGGTCTCCCTGCGACCTGGAGTGCACGCATGTACATCTGCGTTTGTAGATCGAATGCCTTGGACTGCCAGCGTATCTGCGACGTGTCGATCTCCCCGGCGGTAGTCTTGTGTTCAACTAGCCAGCGGTCACCGCGTTCGTCTACGACAACCAAGTCAAGAATTGTCAAGAAACGGTCCGGCAACCCGAAGAAAAGCTTCTGGGTCAGCTTCTCTTCGCACGTCTCTACCGTGAAGTTGTCGTCGTAGCGTTGCGTGTACCCACTTAAAGCGGCCCGTAACAGGATGTCATCCTGGGTGTCACCTACCACAGGTGGAACACTTCCCGACGTGTACAACGCATTTAGGGCGTTGTGGACGGCTGTACCGAAGGTCAGCGAGTCGTCTGTCTGCATAGCAGCACGCCGATGAATGTATTGGTATTCGAAAAGTTTGGGGCATCGCCGAAGGGTCGTCAGACGGCTGTACGACCACGGCTCAGACGAGAAGCTCGGTTTGGACATGCCCCGACGATAGCGCATTGTCGTGCTCGTCGTCGAGCTTGTTTAACAACTTGATCTTTGCGATGGCAACGAGGGCCTGCTCAGTGCGGTTGACGACCTCGGACATGGTCCCGCGGAAGTCGAAGTGCTCAATCCCCGTAACCCACAGGACGTAATCCAGGTCGTCACGCACTGAGTCATGGTGCGCCCTGACCACAGAATATGTATTGAGCCTTACAGTTACCAACGGTACCACAGCCTGCGACACGTCGTAGGACCAGTCGAACTTAAACTTGATTACACCCAGGCTACCGACGAACACTTCGAATTCCAACATGTAAACCTCCACCAGACTTGATAAACGGCCCGTGGCGGGCTTTTCTACCTTGGGGTGCCACGAACCCCCAGGGTAGTCATTTACGGGGCGTGTAGGCCCAATAAACGAATATCAGCATAGTGGCATCGGCCTATTGGGATCAAGTGGGGAAAAACCCCCAGTTACTCTAGTAGAGAATCGGCAGTAATTCTACGTAGTAAGTCTTGGTGGCTCTTTAGTGGCCATACTAGTAACGCAATACTTAGTAGCGCAGTACTAAGTAACGCAATACTAGTTACCAGTACTAGTATAGCGCTATGCCGATATACGCTATGTCGTACTG
>JACCDG010346274.1_pt1 | contig 30656 bp, 50 predicted proteins | sample 7442471 | NCBI WGS metagenome assembly JACCDG01 (sample SAMN15323444, study PRJNA562643) | freshwater metagenome | isolation source: river surface water | place: USA:Blue River Watershed | collected 2017-08-17 | reverse complement strand
GCCCTGAGGCGCCCATGCGAACCCGACCCGAGCGAGACATGCGGACGACCAATCGACCAGGCGAAAGCAAGCGAGCGCACAAGAAGCTCAAGACGGCCTGTGTCAATCACGGCGCTGACGGGCTTAAAGAGCGTTGTGCGAACTGCGGCGGCCTGGCTTTGGTGCGGACGATGAAGTGGAACATTTGTCTAGAGTGCCAGAATTCGAGAGCGTGAAAGGAGTCATTCATGGTCGCCCTACAGCAACGCCGCTCACCGCGCACGTACCCAATGGGACCGCCGGCCGAGGACATCCCGAACATCAAGATTCACGACATCGCCGGCAAGCGAGATGAGGCGGACCAGCGGACGCCGCAATCGTGGTGGCCGGATGTTGTGTTGGCGGTGGCATTTGCGATTGTCGCAGGCTTCGTGGTGTGGGCATTTTGAACCAAGGAGACAAGTCATGTTAGTTGATGAAGCAGAACCGTTGATTGACGGCCTTCCGGAGTTGTTTCAGTCGAACTCATCGCAGCACGAAACGTCGCTGGAATTGCTGATGGAATCGGTGCGCAAGGCGAAGTCATCGCAGATCGAGGCGTTCGGCAACTATCGCCGAGAGAAGGCGTACGAGTCGCTGATTCACGAACTCGTGAAGACGTACACGAGACGGCGAATGAGCGCCAAGTTCCCGCACCTCGACGGCAGTCTGTTCGACAAGCAGCGCTGGATTGGCGTGCAATTTAAGCCGGATTCGACCATCGCCATCATTGGCTCGAAGCTCTCCGAGCCGGAAGAGACTCGCAAGGATGTGCGGTGGGTCAACGTGCCGCTGATTGCGCATATCGACGAGGGCGATTCACAATGCACGCTCTACAGCGGTCGCTATGCAAAGACTCCGCACTTTCAATTGGTCGCCGAGTTTCCCGGGTCCATCACTCGCAATGAGATGAAGTACGCCTGTCAAGCGAAAGCCGAACTGTACCGCATCACGGCCGACTTGCTGGAGAGCGACGAGCTGTCCGACTATGCACAAGACTTGCACATTCACGAACCAGAGGTTCACGCCTACTGGATTCCAACGCTCGATTCAATCGGCGCTGAGCCAGTGCCAGCGGCTCGGCGTGACCCGGCCTTGGTTCTCGAAATCGGTGGCGACCGCTTCCTCTGCTGCATGTGGGATGCCACGCCGCTCGGAGAAGAGCCGCTAGAGGCAATCCTGCGTGAGTTCAGCAGCGGCGGCACAGTGAAAAAGAGCAGGAAGCGATGACCCGCTATCTCGGCGTCCTGCTGTGGGCTCTTTGGGTTTGGAGGAATGGGTGATGAAGATTCGCATGGTTGAGGAACGTATTGGCGAATTGCTCGGTCCTGTTGATTGGACGTTCGACTTTGAAAAGCACGCAGGTGCTTACCATCGTGAATACTTTGAACGAAGCATGAAATGCCTGAAAGAAATTTGCGCAGAGCCAGACGCAAAATGGGAAGTGATGGACCCTTATACGCAAAACTGGAAGGAACTTCTGGCAGTTGGAATGTACGACGGATGGCCGTATTGGAGGCCAGTCCCTTCTGTGTGCTCAAGCACTTGGCTCGGTGGTGAATGGCATGACTTTACTTTTCTGAGGCAAGTGCGCAAGAAGCCGCCGCAATTGAACCAAGAGCGAGAGGCCGGGTAGCGCCCGGATGAACTGAGGAGAAGCGGGGGAGCCTCAGCGAGATTGACAAAATGCCCGCCCATACAAGAAGCCTTGAACCAAGGACGAAGGCCGGCATGAAGTCGGTAAGGCGGCGGTGGACGTGGACGTCTACTGCCCAGGTTTTTGAAGCACGGATGGAAATGTTGGCTGGACGCCGCACGCACGTCGACCGGGCGCTGCAGAGCCCGGGAGATGCGAGAGAGGAAAAGGAAGCAATGCTTAAACCGGATTTCGAGCGAGAAGGCGTGAAATTGTATCTCGGTGATTGCCGAGACGTGCTGCCGCATTTGGAAGGCGTCGATGCGGTGGTGACTGACCCGCCTTACGAAATCACCGCAGCAGGCGGCGGCATTGGAGCAACCCGGAAAGACCTGAACGCCACCGAGGGATTCACTGACTGCGGATTCGATTACTCAATCCTCGATCGATTCGACTGCTGGGTGTGCTTCGGGACGCTGCGTCAAGTTCCTCGCCTCATTGAAAAGGCCGGCGATCGTCGCTGGATGTTGGTGACGTGGAACAAGCAGAACCCGTGTCCGCTCGTCAACGGAAACTATCTGCCGGATACGGAATACATCATTCACGCCTGGCGCAAGGGCCGGCTCTACGGTGGCTTTGAAGACAAGGCTCGATACATCGTTCATCCGCTCGGCGACAAAGAGCACGGAGAGCATCCGAACGAGAAGCCAATGAAGGTCATGCGGAAGATGGTCAATCTGGCTTCCGACACAGGTCACACGGTTCTCGACCCCTTCATGGGCAGCGGCACCACGGGAGTAGCGTGCATCCGCACCGGCCGCAAGTTCATCGGCATCGAGAAGGAGCCAAAATACTTCGACATCGCAGTCGCCAGAGTCAAAGAAGAATTTGAGCGATTGCGCATGTTCCAGCCAGTAGCAGCCGAAGTCCAAGCCGAGCTATTCGGAGCCAACGAATGACACGCAAGCAACTGGTCAAGCTCTTACACTCCTACCGCTCGACGGCGAAGCATTCGCTGCAATCACGCAGCTACGAAACGCAACAGCGAGCGAAGGGGCGGCTGCAACTGATTGAGCGGTTGCTGACGAAACTGGAAGTCCGACGAGTCAAACAGGAGATTTGAGGATGCTAACCAACAGCGACTATCTGTTCGACCTAGCCAACATGGTCGAGAAGAAACAAGGCACCAGACTGGCGGAAGACATCCTCCTCGACGCATTGGAACACGGCGGTCTGGAAGCCATTGCCGCCATGCTGCGAGGTCTGGCGAACGCTGGGACGCCGGCGCAAGGCTGTGCGTTCTTACATGTGGAACCGAGTGCGAACTAAAGGAGCGAAACCGTGGGATTTGCTGTCACATACAACGACGTCAGTGCGGAAGGAAGCCCATTTCGCGATCTGTCTGTACGCGCGCGAAAGACGCTGGCGCGACTTGGAGTTGGAACGGTAGACGATTTGTGCGCAAGGACATTCGCTGATCTGCGAGAGGTTCGCAACTGCGGTTTAACGACGGCAACCGAACTGCAGGACTTCCTGGTCAGCATCGGCCGGTCGTTTCCAGATTGCCGGGTAACCAAGAAGTCGGACGACAAGAAGCCGCATCAGGACGCCCAATCGCTCCTCGACGGATTCAAGCCACGAGACTGGCTAGCCGGCCAGGCGATGGCTGCGATTGTGCTCGCCATTTGGCAGATGGGCACAAGCGAGTCCGAGGAAGAAATTGCGGCGGCAGCCTACATGCAGGCGGATGCCATGATTGCCGAGCGCAAGAAGCATCCGGAATGCCGCCAGAAGTGGGACGACAAGAACCCGAGATCAACAACCTAACGCCCGCATCGGCGGGAAAGGAGATGGGATGAAACTGGTTTTCTTAATCGCCCTCTCCCTAACCGGCTGCGCCACATCCCGGCCGCAGCTAGAGGCGGAAGTGCGGGTAGACGTGGATGCGGAGCGGGAGCCGCGGGTGGTGTGCGTCTTGCGGGCTACGAACTGAGAACTAACCATGCCGACCGACATCTACACCCAAACGATCGACGACACCGAAACGCCGCTGAGAATCGAGTGGCAGGTGGAGTGGGAAGTTATTCGAGGCGTTGTGTCGGGCGGCTTAATCCTCGTCATTACGTCCATCAAGCATCATGCCTATTGGGTGGAACTGACAAAAGACTGCTGGCATAGCTTGGCGTCTGCGCCTGAAAGATTCCCCGCAGGTCATGGCGGCTCGACGGCAACTGCGGAAGACAAGTATCGCAAGCTGCTCAAAAACGAAGAAGACCTCGTGCGAGAGTTCTGCGAGGAGCAATTCTACAAGAACCCGAAGCTTTATACGGAGGCGGCGTGATGAGTCGCTACCCAACGTACGTGATGGATGCTCTCGGCCGTTGGTGGAAAGACCCGGTATTCACTGGCGATGGCTGGTTTATCTGCTTTGACGAAGACGAGCCGACTGAACTGGTTATGAAGTACGTGCCTTGCGAGGATCGCTACGGTGCTCTGAGGCGAGCGCATGAACTGTTGGAATCAATTGGCGCGCCGGGGACACCAATTCCAGGTGCCGTGCCGAAGCGATGCCGGCGAATTATCGGCGACTCCTGGTCGCTATGGATTCCCTGGAACGGACCGATGCCGCTTTCGATGCTCAAGTATCTCGATGAGCGGAAGACCTACATCAAGAACGAAGACCGGATGCACGGCACGTATATCGGTGGCGTTCCGAAGAAGTTCCAGCGTTCCTAACCCAATCACCCTTACAGGCTTTTTTTCAGGAGGTGCGGGATGAGTCAGGTGCAAAATGCGACGCGCGGTGAACTGATTGAACTGGCGGAAACTAAACGTCGAGAGGCTGTTTTGTTTCTTGAAAAAGCGCAAGTGGAATTGCGTTCGTGTCGGCATCGAATTGACGACCTGGACGTGATTTTACAAATGCTGCTGCTTGAAGAGAAAACAAAAGACACCGTCCCATGCGAGCGCTAACCTGCCACCTCTGCCGCAAAGCCGTGAGTTTGGCGGAGGTCCGCTGGTGGGTCGATGGGAAAAACGTGTGGTTGGCTATGTGCCGCAAGTGCGACCAGGGAGCGATTGATGAACGCAGAATGCAACGACGATCTTCCGGCGGAGGTTTACCATGCCATGCCGCAAATCTCAAACTCGATGCTGGGCGACTTCCTTGAATCGCCGGAGTTGTACCGCGGGCGTTACATCACGCAGACCATTCCCCGCAAAGAGTCGACGCCGGCCATGCGGTTCGGCACGCTGTTTCACGACGCCGTTTTGCTCGGGATTGAGAACGCTGTCATTGAGATCCCCGACGAATGCCTTAGCTCGAATGGCGCAAAGGCCGGCAAGGGATGGGAGACATTCAAGGCCCACTACGCCGGCATGGACAAGGTGTTCCTCAAGCGAGACGAGTACGCGGCGCTGCGAAACATGGTCGACGCTGTCGGCTCGCATCCGATCGCCTCTCGCCTCTTGGACCGCGGCGACGGCTTTATCGAGCAAAGCATCTTCTGGACTGACGAAGCGACCGGATTGCGGCTCAAGAGCCGGCTGGATATGCGGCGTAAGTCGATGCCGTTGGTGCTGGACTTGAAGACGGTCAGCGACATTTCGTTTCGCGGTCTGGCGACCGGAGTTCACGACTTCGGCTACTACCGCCAGGCCGTTGCGTACAAGGAAGCTGCGAAGGCACTGACCGGAGTTTGCCACGACTTCATTTTCATCGCCGTGGAAAAAGAGCCGGCGCATCGCGTGGCGTGTTTCGACCTGGACAGCCGGGCGTTGGAACGCGGCTGGGAGGATTGGCGAGGCGGGCTTGATCGCCTCGCGGAGTGCTACCAGACCGGCGAATGGAAGACGCCCGGCTTGGACAAGATTCTAAGTCTCGACCTGCCCGCTTGGGCTTACACCAATCAATGGGAGATCGCAAATGGCGACGGCACAACGGCCTAACGGGGCGGCAGCGGCGCAAACCAAAGAGGTCGACGCAGCGGCGCTGCTGGAAGAAGTTCTTTCGCGGAGCCAGTCGCAGCGATACCAAGTCGTTAACGACGCGTTGTCGAAACGCATCGACCGTGTCGAGGAACTGCTGCCTGAGAACATGAAGGGGCAGGGAGCGAGGCTGGTTAAGCGTGCAATGTTGACGTTCTCGAAGAATGAACGGCTACAGCAATGCACGCCGGCCAGCTTTATTTCATGCGTGTTGCAGGCGGCCGAATGCGGTCTGGCGATCGATGGCAGGCTGGCGCACGCGGTTCCGTACAACACGAAAGTCAAAGGCGCGGACGGCCGCGATCGATGGGAAGACGTCGCCCAGTTCCAGCCAGACTACAAGGGCCTGATCGCTGTGGCAAAACGCACCGGCCAGATCGTCGACATCTACGGCGACGTGATTTGCGAGAACGATACGTTCGCCCACGGACGAGCGGGAGACGTGTGCCGCCTTGAGCACACGTATGACATCCAGCGACCGCGAGGAAAGACTGTTGGCGCTTATCAAATTATTGTCCTGCCAGGCGGCCGCTGGCGCTACGAGGTGATGGGAATTGCCGACCTGGACCGCATCCGCAGCGCCAGCAAGTCAGGAGACCGCGGCCCGTGGGGAACGCACACCGACGAAATGCGTAAGAAGACCGTCGCCAAGCGTGCGCTCAAGATGTACTCCGACGACCCCGGGTTGCTCAAGGCGCTCGAATACGACGACATGGATTACGAAGAGCCAGGTGCCGTGCCGCAGCGTGCTGGCCGAGTTGGACGCTCGGCGCTCAATGATTCACTGATGGTCCCGGTGGCTGAAAAGGCAAGCACGTTCGACGCTCCGCCCCAGCAAGACGACGACCCGTTCGCTGGTCCGTCCTCGGGCTCCTACGACGCCGTAGACGACGCCCACGACGACGACTACTCCCAGGCCGAGCCAGAGCCCAAGACGAAGGCAGCGCCCAAGCCAGCCCCAGCAGAAGCCGAAGCGGACGCCGGCTCGATGCGGATGCTGATCGATCGCATCAAGGACGCCGAGACGCCGATGGAACTCGGCCAAGTGCGGGACGACATCGGGGCGCTGTCGCTAGGCAAGATGCAGCGAGCGGAGCTAGAGGCGATGTTGGGCAAGCGAAGCAAGGAAATCGGCAAGTAGCGTTTTTTCAACAACTCACGAATAGGAACCCGTAACTATGGCTACCGCGGAACCAATCGAAGTCGAAAACCTTGGAGCGATCAAGCAGGGGCGCTTTCCAACGCTGCAACGTGGCGGCGTGATCGAATACTCCGGACCTCCGGGATGTGGCAAGAGCACGATGCTCGACGCGCTCGAATCGGCGGTCACGGGCAAGGGCAAGATTCCGCTGCGTGACGGAGCAACGAAAGGACGCCTCAAAGCGTTCGGCGTCGACATCAAATTGAACCCGCACCGGAACACCCGGACCGGCGAGCCGCAACTGGAATTCATCGGTGGCCGGTTTTCCGTCGCCGACATCGTCGAGCCAGGCATCGCAGACCCGCAAGCGGCGGACAGCAAACGCATCAAGGCCCTCGTGCAACTGGCCGGCGGCGAACCGGACCCGGCTGTCTTCGCGGGGCTCTTTGGGAACGACGCTGCCCTGTTCGCTGCCGTGGTGGACGAATCGGTAGCCGACTTGTCGGACCTCGTGGCGATGGCGGAGAAGGTCAAGCGGGATTGCGAGAAGGTGGCGCGCGAGGAAGAAAAGGCCGCTGACACCGCCACGGGCAAGGCTACGGCGCTCAAGCAGACGGCGGACGGGATCGACCTGAAAGCAGAGTCGGACGCTGCGAAGCTCAACGCCGCCTACGTCGCCGCCATCCAGGAGGAATCTCGCCTCAAAGCTGAGGCCACCGCGCAGCAATCCGCTCGTGACGCCTCAGCAAAAGCCAAGAAGTCGCTCGAAGATGCGGAGGCGAATAGCCAGCTTCCATCGGTGGCTGAAGCTCAGAAGGCAGAGACGGCCGCATTGAAGGCACTCGGTGCGGCGTCGGACGCTTGCAGGGCCGCTTACGAAGCCTACGAAAAGGCCAAGGAAGCGAAGGATGCCGCCGACGCCAAGGCCGCCAAGTGCCAGCAGGAACTCAAGGCCGCTAAGGAATTCGACCAGCTATCTGAGTCGTGGCGGGAGCAAATCGCCGCTGGCGATGCCCTGGAAGGCCCTTCGCGTGAAGACTTGGAGCAAGCGTCCGCCCGAGTGGCAGAAGCTCGTGCCGCCCAAGAGCGCGGCGTGGAGATCCGCAAGGCGATGGAGAACGCGAACGCCGCGAAGCTGGCGGCTGCGGAAGCGGAGAAGCACGCCACCGCCGCAAAGACGCTCCGCACGATCGCCGGCAAGACGGATGACGTTCTCAGCGCCCAGGTCGCAAAGCTCGGCACGCCGCTGCGAGTCGACGACGGGCGGCTGCTGCTGACCACGGACCGCGGCCCGACGTTCTTCGGCGAACTATCCGACGGTCAACGATGGAAGCTGGCGCTCGACATCGCCATCGACGTGCTGGGTGAACACGGCTTGATCTTCATCCCGCAATGGGCGTGGGGCGAACAGCCGCCGTCGATCAAGAAGGCCATCGCCGAGCAGGCTCGCGAGCATGGCGTATTGATCTACACGGCGGTCGTAACGGACGGAGAGGGCATCGAGGCGAACGAGTACGTGTAAACCCCCGTAGGGGCGTCACCTGCCCATCCTTGAATCGAGTGGTGAGTAGCCGGGCTAACCGGCAATGCGAGTGATGGTCGAGGAAGCCGACGACACCGTTTCCAAGCTCGCGCGGGACGGAATGCGGCAACTGACTTCGGTTCGACTCCGGAGACTCGCTTTGATTTCGGCGTAACTCAACGACTGAGTTGGACACTTTGGATTTGGAATGTGCCGCAAGCGGATTGCGGGGGCGAAGGGAGACGCAGATGGCAACGTGTTTGCGCGTGCGTGACTGGTCAAAGCACTTCGAGAACAATCGCACGCGAGAACTAAAGGCATTGACGTGGTTCCCTGCGCCAAATCGGTATGACGGCGACGGGTACACCGAGCTTCTGGACCACGAAAACGGCGCATCGCACTACGCTGCGTGGATGTGCATTGCTGGCGTCGCAAGCAGGTGCGACGTGCGTGGCACCCTCCTGCGGGATGCTGCGGGAGGCGTGCAAACCCCCCATGACGAGCGGTCACTGTCGCGCATCAGTCGCATCCCGGTCGCCGTGTTCGAGGAGGCCATTCCGAGGCTGGTTGCCATCGGTTGGCTCGAACGTATCCCCTTAGAAAACAATGGAGTTGCGGCAATCCCGCAGGAAGGTGCGACCGCGCCGCAGGAGACTGACGTCGCCCTGCGGAAAAGCGCCTATGGAATGGAAGGGAAAGAAGGGAATGGAAGGGAAGGGAAAGAATCTTCTCGTCGCACGCTGCGCTTCGACGAGCAAGACCTCGAACTCGCTCAGTGGATGTTCGGTTTGATTCAAGCCATGCAGCCGGAACGCAAGCCGCCCAACCTCGAGGCATGGGCTAACTCGTTTCGGCTGATGCGCGAAGTCGACGGCCGCGCTCCGCCTGAGGTCCGCAGCCTCTACGAGTGGATCAACCGTGATGCGTTCTGGCGGACCAACGTGCTCAGCCCGGACACCCTCCGCGAAAAGTGGGACGACCTGCAACTCAAGCGAAAGAACGACCGTCATGGAAACAAGCCCAGCGCCGGAAAATGGTACGACCCCAACGACACCAGCGGAGGCGACATCTGACGGCCCGGAGACGATCGGCAGCGTGTCGAAGTCCGTCGTCGAGCGGCTGCTGTCACGGCCCGCTGCGGCGGACGTCAGCGACGAGGAGTGGCGGCGGCGAGAAGACCTGGCTGAGCGGGCAAGGCGCTCGGCGGCCGCCGCGGAACTGATTCGGCAGGCTGGCGGCCGCTACGACGGTTGCACCGTGGCATCGTTTGAGATCGCCGGAGACGAGCGTACGCAAGCTGCGAAGCGAGATGCTATCGAAAGACTCACGACGCTCGGCAAGGCGTTACGCGAGCACAGGGACGCCGGAGGGAACCTGTTCATCTACGGTCCGCCTGGCACCGGGAAAGACCACCTGATGATCGCCCTGATGCGACACGCGATTTTGGGCTACGGGATGAACGTGCATTGGTGCAACGGTCAAACGCTGTTCGGGGATTTCCGTGACAACATCGACCGATCGACGAGCGAGCGTGAACTGCTGGCGAAGTACGTCCGACCGGACATCCTCGGCATCAGCGACCCGGTGCCGCCCAAGGGGGAAATCAGCACGTACGCGAGTTCGATGCTCTACCGGATCATCGACGAGCGGTATCGGCGATTGAAGCCAACTTGGGCCACGGTGAACGTGTCGAAGCGCGACGAGGCGGTTAAGGAACTCACGGGGCCGATTTACGACCGGCTCTGCGACAACGCGGTGACGGTGTTTTGCAACTGGGCGAGCTACCGTCAGTCACGACGAGCGGAGTTCACGAGATGAGTTCACGCTATATCGATCGAGAACCGGTCTATCACTGCGGAGTCTGCCGAGACACCGGCCGCGTGGAGATCTGGCATCCGGCGACGGTGCGATTCTTCCGCGAGGTGTTCTTGGAAGCTCCGCCAGCGAACTGGGGACAGTGGGAACGAGACGAACGCTGGAAGGATTATCGGCCGCACTACCTGTCGATCGTGCTGACCTGTAACTGCGAACGTGGACGTGTCGAACGCAAGACGCCGCTCGTGAAGTTCGACCCGGATAAACATTTTCCGTTCGATGCAGCGACGGGAGCAGGCTTGTATCAATGGCTGCAAGGCGAGTTGTGCTACGACCCGGTGAACGGATCGCCGAACTACGGGCTTGGCGGAGAGTTTTGATGAAACGCACGCCGCTGACCCGCAAGACACCGCTGAAGCGAACCAGGATGAAACGCAAGCGACGGAAGGGTGATAAACCAAAGGTGCGATATGCCTACATGGAGACGCACCAAGCGTGTGCGGTGACGTGGTCGAGAGCAGGCCGGTTCGGCGTCGTGCTAGATCCGCATCACTTAGTCGGGTCCGCAGGGCGAGTTGACGATCCGAGAAACCTGCTGTCCATCACGAGAGAGATTCACAACCACTACCACTTCGGCGGCGGCATCGGAAGCGACGGAGAAGCGTGGTCGCCGCTGACGCCTGGGCACTTGCTGTGGTGCAAGCGAGAGGTGGACGGCGAATTGGACGAGGCGTTTATTTGCGAGATGCTGGGGCGGAAGGCGTTGCCTGAGAACTGGATTCCAACCCCACCGCCGGCGTGGGTCTACCAAGAGCGTGAAAGGAGCATTAGGTGAGCTGGGCAATCGAGTTCTTCGTTCCAGGCAAGCCGCAGCCGGCCGGCAGCAAGCGAGCGTTTCCGTTCAAGAAGAAGAACGGCAAGCTAGGCGTGGCGGTCAGCGATGACAATCCGAAGTCGCATGATTGGAAATCGCTTGTGAAGCTAGCGGCCCATGAGCATCGCCCGGACTCGCTGTTACAAGGTCCGTTGGAAATGGAACTCTGGTTTCACGTCGAGCGCCCGAAGCATCATTTCGGCAGCGGCAGGCGGTCTAAGATCCTGAAGCCTTCAGCGCCGACTCGCCCGACGAAAAAGCCGGACACGACGAAGCTGACCCGCTGCGTGGAAGACGGTTTGACGGGAATCATCTGGTCGGATGATGCGCAAATCGTTGACCAGCATTGCCACAAAGTGTTCGCTGATTCACCCGGCGTGTTCGTGAAGATTCGAGAAGTGATTTAACACCCCAACGCCCAGGAGCCCGCAATGAGCACGAAAGCGAAGCACACGCCGACGCCGTGGAAAATCTGCAAAAAAGTTGACGTAGTCGTGGAGTCCGAAGACGGAATCACTTGCTTCTGCACAGACGGACTTGGATTTGGAGTTGCAGCAGCCAACGCCGAGTTCATCGTCCTCGCCTGCAATGCGCACGAGGACGTCGTCAAGGCGCTGGAAGCATTCTTTGAGTGGTACGACAAACCATCTGGTGGCGGCGACTTGGATATGGCGGCGGAATTGCTCCGTGCCGCACTGGCGAAAGCGAGGGGTGACCAATGACCGAGCGTCCCATCCTATTCAGCGCGCCGATGGTGCGAGGCGTGGCGTTCCAGGTGCTTAGCCCGAGTGTGGCGAGGAGCGATGGGTGATGACTTTCGGTTCGCTGTTCGCTGGCATTGGCGGCTTTGATCTTGGATTCGAGCGCGCCGGGATGACGTGCAAGTGGCAGGTGGAGATTGATCCATTCTGCCGCAAGGTGCTAGCGAAACACTGGCCAGAGGTGAGGCGACACGATGACGTTCGGACGTTCGCTACTGGCGATTGCGACGGATTGGAAGTGGACGTGATTTGCGGCGGCTTTCCTTGTCAGGACATCAGCAATGCAGGACTTAAAGCCGGTATCGAAGGCGAACGAAGCGGACTTTGGACAGAAATGTTTAGAGTCGTTTGCTCACTTCGACCAAGGTACGTCGTCGTGGAAAACGTCGCAGCGATCCTTGTTCGGGGGCATGAGCGAATTCTTGGAGACATGGCCTCGATCGGGTTCGATGGTGAATGGGAAGTGCTATCAGCGTGCGCCTTCGGTGCGTCACATTCACGGGAAAGAATGTTTTACATTTTCCACACTGACGGTAATCAGTTGCGAACACCCAGGGAGGACGAAAGTCAAGCCACATCAGCAGTCGTGCCTCTCGGCAGAGCTTGCAAGAAGGGACGACTGGAAAACTGGTGGGCAACACAACCCGAACCATGCAGCGTGGTTTATGGGGTTTCCGGAGTCGTGGACAGACTTAGACCATACGGAAACGCCGTGATTCCGCAAATTGCCGAATGGATCGGCCGACGCCTAACCGCCCACGAACCGAGGAGCAACGCCCGATGAAACCCGAGTTCGCCGAGCAACGCAGCCTCTTAACCTAACCCGAGCGTCGAGATGAGCGGCAACGTAAACCACGAGCGAAAAGGAGCAAAGCGATGAAAGTCTGGGAACTGATGGTCCTTCTGAGTTCGGCCAATGCCGGTGCTGACGTGAACTTTAGTCTCGATGTTGGAGCCGGCGCGGACTACTTGAGCGTTGCCCCGATCGTCGACTCCAGCAACCAGAACGATGGCCCAGACGCATGTGTCGCCATCGTCCTTGAGGTGCCTAGGGAGCTTCTCAAATCCAAGGGCAAGTAGTCAATCGACAATCGCAACTACTGGAAAAGGAGCAACCGTCGTGAGCAACCTGAGCGATGCGGAGAGAGTGGCGGAACTGACGGAAGACGACATTCGCGTGTGCAAGATGCACATGCAAGGCTGTCTTGCGCGATTGAGCGGCCTGGGCACTAGTCACGGATTTGACGACACGGCGATTGAGAACGTGGCGAACATTGAATTGAATCTGCTAGCGATTTGCGATGAGACGCTTCGCCTGCGCACCGAACTCGCCTCCGTCACAGCCCGCCTCGCTGCGGCTGAGGAGAAGGTGAATCACGCCATTGGATTCCTGTTCGGCAAAGACGTTCACATCGTGCAAAACGAGCATGACAAGAAGTTCCGCATGTGGCGCGATGACGGCAAAATCTATCACCCACATGCTCCCAAGAGCGAACACGATACCCTCGACGCTGCCATCGCCGCCGCAGTATCCGCCGGCGGGATGAAGCCGCTGGGCGATAATACAAAGGAGCCAACATGACGCCGACCATCAAAGACGTGGCGAGCAGGATTGCAAGTAAAATCTGCCGCGAATCAGTTATGTGGCGGAAAGCCATCAGGGCAATTTCGCTAGAGCACGTCATCGTCCCCGAACTCGCCGCGCTGGTCGAGAGCCGGGATGCGCTGCTGAGGGAGTGCATTCATTACGTGCAGGGCGAGGCCGGAACTGCCGCACTTATGGCCTACAAGACCGGAAACAGCAGCGGGCAAAAGTCACTTGAGGAATGCCAGGATTTACTCGCACGCATCGACGCCGTGCTGAAAGGAGGAGCGTGATGAAAGTGGCATCGCATGAGCCGTGGGATTATTCCAAAGGAGACATTCTCCAGTGGTGCAGTACCGAGAACTACAGGTGTGGAAGATGCTCGGAAGTCGGTAGTTCTTTCGTGTCGCACAAAGACGGTTCGACGATTTGCTGGAAGTGTCAACGGTCTGATGAAAAGGATGCCCGCATCGCAGACCTCGAACGGCAGTTGCAGGAGGCGAATAGAATCATCGATGCCGGAACGCAATTTCAGTTCGGAAACCTTGAGGTATTCAGGACTGTATCTCAGGGCGAGAAGCGATGGGCGTTTGGCGTACCACCGAATCCAATCCACTTTGAAACAACGCTTGAGGGCGCATTGCTCCTTGCGACTGCTTTTGGCTGGTACACGAAAGGAGCGTGATGGTCAGTGACGAACGACTTGAGGAGTTTGCCGACATTGTTCGGGTGTGGAACGGGCCTAAAGGCTACTACCGGGACTTGGTCGATTTGCTCACCGAACTCCGAGAGCGGCGACGGGTCGAGCGGGACATCGAATCCTACCTCCGCTCGCAACTGGAAATCGCTCGGCAGATGACATGTGAAGATGACTTTGAGAAGGGGCGCAAGAGCGGGATGGAGGCGGCGATTGTGGATTGTTTGGACTGGCTGAAGCAGCGAAAGGAGGCGACATGAAAAAGTGCCCAGATTGCGGGCGAGTGGTGGACACGCTGTCCTGGCGATACGAGGACAAGTTCGGAAGATGCAGGGTGTGTCTCGATATTCGTACGTGCAAGGATTCGATCCTGGCAATTCAAAGGGTGTTGCGCCGGCACCAGAAGAAACTCAAGGACGCAATGAAATTGGAAGCAACGAAAGGAGAGTGAGTGATGACATTTGAAGAATATCAAGCAGCAGCGGCGGTCTTTGCCGTATACCAGAAGGCCCGAGAGCGAGAGTACCTGTCGCTCGGGCTCATCAGCGAGGTCGGCGAACTGGCTGGCAAGCTGAAGAAGGAGATTCGGGACGGCGTTGATTTGACGGAGGCGATTCTGGACGAGACTGGTGATTGTATGTGGTACATCGCCATGTTGACGCGAAGCAGGATTCAGTGGGGCATCTTCCTGTTTCCACGGGTGGACACCGACACACTTTACGCCAAGGACTACTCGCTGGTGGTGGAAATGGCTGAGGCGGTTGCAGATGTGCAGCCGATGCCGTCCGAAATCAGAAGGGTCATTTACCTGATGTCGGTTTTATGTACCAACAGAAACACCACCCTCGAAGCCGTCTGCGAGCGGAACATCGCCAAGCTTCAAGACCGCAAGAACCGGGACGTCATCAAGGGCAGCGGCGACACTCGATAGGAGCATCGACATGGAAGTCAAAACCTGCATTCAATGCAAGTGCGAGTTCACGCGACCGAAAGGCATCAACAACTACCTGTGGTCAGTCCAACGCTACTGCGGGTACGAATGCCAGAAAAAGGGCTCGAAGGCTGGACACATCAGCAAGACCGGAGCGCCGGCGAAAGAGTGCGCGACCTGTCACAAGGAGTTCGTGAAGCCGCCGAGGATGGGAATGCAGAATTGGCGGCAACAACGCTTCTGCGGTCCAGCGTGCAAGTCGAGAGGCTTTCGGCTGGGGCTGTGCAACAAAGAGTGGCGGAGCCAGGAGCACTCGCCCAGCCCTGAGGAGATTGCGAAACGAGCCTTAGAAGTCCAACTCCGCGTGCGGGACGTGGCGATGGATGAGGCGGACTTGAGTTAGGAAGCCAACAAAGGAGCGAAGGATGCGAGATAGCTTTTTCTGGGGCGTGGTGTTCGGTTCGCTGATGGGCGGATTTTCTGGCGGACTTACGCACATCTTAATCTTCGGATCAACGCACGTCGGCGAAAAGAAGATGCAGGTCAGCGCCATCGAGGCCGGCGTTGCCGAGTGGACGGTAGACGCCAAGACCGGCGAGACGGCTTTTACGTGGAAGAAGGCGAACTAGGAAACCCGAACTGAAAGGAATCAGCGTGTTAGTTTTGAAGCGGAAGCTGAGCGAGAAAATCATCATCACCTGCGGCGGCGAGACCATCGAAATCATGCTGGTCCAGATCCTCGGCCGGGAGGCCGCCAGGCTGGGCATCAAAGCCCCGGACAGCGTGTCCGTCCACCGGGAGGAGGTGTATAAGCGGCTGCATGATTCGGGCGAATCGTTGACAAAACGCCGGGATGCAGTCTAGAATTCACGGCGGCAGAAAAATACGTACCAGAGTCAACGAAGACTCGCAGTTCCCTACCGAGGGGGCTGCGAGTCTTTTTTTGCTTTCTACACATGGCCAAACGGCAGCCAGGATGGTAACCGGCGCTGGGCGATGAAGACCGTCCAGCGTGGCCGCCTTACACGGGCTTTTAGCAAAGGGGGAGCGGATGGCGATTCTAGACTGGCGGGACAAATTGCCGGCGATTCAGTGGCTCCTCTCGTCCTCTGACGAAGCCATTGAGGCGATTGGCTTCATTCAGGTCATCCTCAGCGAAACCGACGAAGCGACGGAGCGGAAGGCGTTCCACGACCTCGTGGACGTGCTGCATCCGGTCTACTGGCGGAACCCGTTCCATGCCGGAGCGAATATCCAGTCTTTCGCCGCGGTGCCGAACGTGGTCACCCAAGAAGAGGCCATGGCGCTGCTGCCGCAGGCCCCGGACGGCTCGAAGCTCAAGAAGGCGATTGCGTTCCTCGTGGAGCATTCTGACGAAGCCATCCAAATCGTGCTGACGCTCCTGGCTCTGTTCGGCCGGAAGGCGGTCTGACATGGACTGGACGCAAATCGGCATCGTCGGCGCTGGCGCAGCGTTCTTGGCGTGGAGCAACCGGGACAAGCTCAAAGGCTTGCTCGGCGGCGTGCTGCCTGCGTCGAAGCCGGCGGACGAGACCACGAACCGGGTGATGCTGGCGCTCCAGCTTCGGGCGGCGTGCGAGAAGGCGTGTCCGGAGGCGATTAAGCACATCGACCAGGCGATCCCGCATCTGCTTCCCGGCCACGTCGAGGCGGCGAAATGAATCAGAACTACGTGGCCATCGCCATCATTGCGGCCGGGCTATTCTGGCCGCAAATCAAAGAGCGATTGCCCGATAACATCTTTCCGAAGCCGGGACCGTCTGCCCCTTCCGTGGCACCACCGGACGCGACTGCCCAAGCGGCGGTCGCTCCGGTGGCTGCGGCGCTGAAGGGGCGTCCGGAGCGGACGAAGTTCGCCGGGTATTTCATCGAGTTCGGCGAGTTGATTCAGAAGCGGCCTGGCGACTTCAAGACCGTAGGCGACGTGATTCGGCAGCATCAGGTGGCGAGCGACGTGTTTGCGGACCTAAATCCCGGTGGTGCGCCGGGGCTGGCTGCAGCGGTCGAAGGATCGATGAAGTCGCTGTTGGGCGACGATGACAAGGCGATCGATACCGCATCGGCGGTGCGCGCCATGAACGCTCTTGCGTGGTCTTGCAGCCAATGACGGTACTCGCATCAATCGCCGTGATCTACATCCTTGGAGGCTTGGGCGTCTTCGTGGTTGGAATGTTCTCTCGTTCGAGTGATCGGTCGACCCGTGAACTGGAATCGCTCCTAGTGGTCGTGGCGGCGTTTGCATGGCCGCTGGCGATTCCGATTTGGCTGTCGAAGAAATTCAGGAAATGAAAACGCCCCGGCGTGCGGTCAGGCACCCAGGGCTGGTCAACCCTTCCCTTGAAAGGATCGACGATGGAAATCGTACACGAAGAATGGCGTCCGGTGGTAGGGAGATTCGCTGGTTGGAACTATGAGGTGAGCAATATCGGCAGGATCCGCTCGACAAGTCGATACCGACCGAGTTTGTACCTCAAGATCTTGTCGCAGTTCACGAGCAACGCTGGCTACGCCATTCGCAGCCTCAGTCACGAAAACAAGTCGGTGAACATCAACGTGCATATCCTCGTTGCCGAAGCGTTTCACGGACTTCGGCCAACGGGTATGGAAGTGAATCACCGAGACGGGAACAAGAAGAACAACCGAGCGGACAATTTGGAGTGGGAAACGGACTCCGGAAACATGATGCACGCGATCAGCACGGGCTTGAAGCGGATCCACCGAGGAGCCACCCCGGCTCTGGCGGGAGAACGCAATCCTGCCTGCAAGCTGACTGACGAGCAAGTTCACGAGATTCGGGCAAAGTGGTCTCAGGGCATCGGCCGGTCTGCACTCTCGAAAGAGTACGGCGTTCGCCCTGAAACGATTTGGAGTCTGGCAACGAACCGCAAGCGGAAGCAGTTGGCATGAGCCGAGAGATCCCTAAGGGCATGACGTTCTGGAAGCAGGACAGCGACGAGCTGGATCCTGCTGAGATCGTGCGCCGTTACGGATCCGGAATGGCTGGCGTGTGGCAGGACGACGAAGCGAAGGCGGAGTTGCTCGGATCCGTTCAATGGCCCGATGGAGAGCAGGCGGCGCACACTTTCGGCTTGGCGGATTCTGCATCGGGGCAACTTGTCCCTGCTTGGCTTGGTGTTGAGCGATGTTTTCCGGGCTGTTGGCCAGGATCCGCTCAGACGCGCGGTGATTGCGTCAGTCATTCGACTCGAAACGCTGGACTCACGGCGGTTTGCGGAGACATCCTCTCGGGCAAACCTGATGAAGCCAGTGGAAAGATGGAGGCCCAGCCGGAAGATCTTTCGCCGACCGGAGCCCGGGACGGTGTTTTCTCTACAGAATTGATCTATTGGTACAGGCGACATGGGGGAGATGGGTGGAGTTGCGGCGCTGCATCGAGCGTCATCAAGGGCGAAAGCGGTCTCTGGGTCCGCAAGAATTACCAAGATCTTGGCTTCGACCTCAGCAAGTACAGCGGTTCCACTGCCGGAAAGTATGGCCGCAGCACTCCACCGGAAAACATCACGACGATCGGCCGCCAACACTTGATTCGCACGGTGACGGAGCTTTCCAGCTTCGAGCAAGTACGCGACTTCTTGGCCAATGGCTACGGCATCTCGACTTGCGGCGGCGAAGGGTGGTCGAGCACTCGGGACGAGAACGGGTTCTCTCCTCGTCGCGGCAGTTGGGCTCACGCTTTAGCTTTCATCGGCGCTGACGATCGAGACGTCATCAAGCAAAAGTACGGCGAACCGCTGGTGCTGATTTTGAACTCCTGGGGGAACTGGAACTCGGGCGGCACGAAGGTGCTGGGAACCGAATGGAACATTCCCTCGGGCTCTTACTGGGCCAAGTGGTCCGATGCGAAACGGCGAGACATGTACGCCTATTCCGGCGTGAACGGCTGGCCGAAACGCAAGATTGATTTCTGGGGAACTTCGCCCAAGTGGGGCTGAAAGGTTTAGGCATGAAGAACTTGATTGCTCTCTTGTTGCTCGTGGTTGCAGGCTGCCAGATGGCACAGGCGGTCGAGCCGAATGATTCCAGTGCGGCGCATGCCCATGCGTTCGCCTTGCTCAATCGCACGGTGCTCGTGAATCCGGCCCCGGCTCCATCGCTCCGCTGCGGCGGCGACAAGGTCATCACGCACGGCGACGGTCACACGACGCCCTGCCCGGGCTGCGTGGACTGCCAGGCGAAGAACGGCGTTGTCGAGACGATCGACCTGATTCAGCCGGCGGCTTATGTCCGCACGACGAAGCTCACCCGCCAGCAATGCGCCGACGGCTCTTGCACGGTCGACACGGCCGCGGACTGTGAATGCACGAAGGCAACCGGGAGTTGCGATTGCGGCACGACCACGGCGACGAGCGGTGATTGTGCCAGCGGATCGTGCGGCGCGAGTGGTTCTGGTCCGGTGCGTAAGTTGGTTGCAGCCCGACCGGTGCGCAGGGCGGTTGGTGCGATTACGGAACGACGTCCTGTGCGCCGGGTTCTTGGACGGTTGTTTGGTCGACGCTAGACAAAGAGAGGCAGGTGATTCTGTATCTCGTCCACGCTACCTGTGGATGTCAGTCGGTTGGCCGGCCTAGGGGGCGGGTTTTACTCCTAGGCCGGCTTTGAAATGCTTCAGTAGCTCAATTGGAAGAGCCCGGGCAAAGAGAATTCAGGCGCAGTTTTCTCTCCGGCGGTTGGTGGTTCAAGTCCGCCCTGAAGCTCTTAAAGGATTCAGCAGTTATCCAGGCATGACTAATCGTTTAACACCATGAGCGGCAGAGAGAGATGCCAAATGACCCGGGGACCGCAAACGCTTTACATGACCTGCGTTCGGAACTGGTCGAGTTTCGAGCGGAGGTGCGTGAGATGCTACGAGGAATGACTAAGCAGTGCAACGAACACGACATGCTGTTGAGCGGCGACGGGAACGGCCATAAAGGGCTGATCGTGCGGACGGATCGGCTGGAGCAGCAACAGGCGCGACGAGAGCAGCATTTCTGGGTGCTGTGGGGGGCGGTGATGACGTCGGTAGGGTCAGCGATTTATGCGTTTTTTCATGGGAAGCAGCCATGAGACACGCCCTGGTCGGCATCGTCTTCTTGGCGGTGGTTGTGTTGGCCTGTTGGATGCAGAGGAGGGAGGAGCGGTGAATTGGTTGGTGGCGCATCTCGTCGGCGACTATCTGTTGCAAAACGACTGGATGGCGCTGAACAAGAAGCTGATGACGTTTCCGTGCGTGGTGCATTGCTCGGCTTATACAGCGGCGGTGGCGTCGTGCACTTGGTGGCCGTGGTGGGCGCTGTTGGCGGTGTTCGTGACGCACTTCATTCAGGATCGCACGCAAATCATTCGGTGGTGGATGAACTTAATCGGGCAAGAGAAGTTCGCTGGTCCGCCTCTTGGACCGTGGAGCATCATTGTGGTGGATAACGTCTGGCACATCGTCGTACTGTTCGGACTCTCTAAATTGGTGGCTGAATGACCCGCATCCTCTCGCTCCTCGTCCTACTCTCGCTCGCCGCCCAAGCGGTGGCTGTGGATTTCACATATTTGGGTGCGTTCAAGACACCGAGCGCCACCAGTGCGCCGTGGGATGCGAACTCGGTCGAGTACAGCGAAGCCCGGCTCGCATTCAATCCGGCGAAGAACTCGCTCTTTATCTCGGGTCACGACTGGCACCAGCGGATTGCTGAAATCTCGATTCCAACGCCGAAGACCGGAGCACTAGGCGGGCTGTCGACGGCGACCTGGATTCAGCAGCCAGCGAACGTCACAGGGCGCGTACCGCAGTACACGCTGGAGGACACCGTCAAGATTGGCGGGATGGTTGTCGATGACGCTGGGCGGCTGATCGTGGGGCTGTACGAATACTACGACGGGGACGCGGACGCCGTCCGCTCGCACTACGTGGTCGAATCGCCGGCGAACTTGACGACCTCGAAAGTCGTCGGGCTTTGCCAAGTCGGTACGCTGGGTGGCGGCTATGTCGGCGGCTATATGTGCCGTGTGCCTGACGAGTTGCGGGCGCAAATCGGCAAGCCGTTCTTGACCGGCATGGCGGGAATCGCGGTCACGGGACGCGCCAGCAACGGCCCCGCGGCGTTCGGCTTCGACCCGGCCGCACTGAGCCAGCAAGCGACGACGGACGCTACGCCGCTCGTGTATTATCCGCTCTCGAATCCGCTGCGCAAGGAAGACACGCAGAACGACTATTTCAACACATCAACCCAGATTCGTGGCGTCACGATTCACGGCGACGAAGTCTGCTTCTGGGGGACGCACGGCACCGGCCCGTGGAGCTACACCCAGGGCGGCTCGACCGATACTTACCGTCCCGGTGACAACGTCCACGCTCCGCCCTATCGCTACCAGCGGTGGGTCTACAAGTTGGCGGACGTCAAGGGCGTGATGAACGGCACCAAGAAGCCTTGGGAGATTCAGCCACGAGTGGAAGCATACACGATGCCGAGCTACGGCGACTCCTCGAAGTACGCCGGAGGCGTGGCGTTTGACCCGGCGACGAATCGGGTGTTCGTGGGCCAGCGTTATGGAGACGGGGCGAAACCGGTGATTCATGTGTTTCAAGCCAGCGGGACGACGACACCGCCTGTGGATACCACGCCGCCTGTGATTGCGAACGTGCAAATCGTGGACGTCACCGAGACGAGCGCCACGGTCACCTGGACGACCGATGAGATGAGCGACACGCGCGTCGAGTTTGGCACGTCGACCAGCTACGGCGCAGTAGCGGTGAAGCCAGAGAGTGTCACGAGTCACGCTTTTACGATCGACGGTTTGACGCCTGGCACTCTGTACAACTTGCGGGTGAAGAGTTGGGACAACGCCCCGGTACGGAACTCGGCGACATCAGGGAACTTCACGTTTACGACGCTAGCGCCAGAGCCTGTTGACCCGACCCTCGAACTGTTAGAAAGAATCAAGCAGTTGGAGTCGCAGTTGTCGGAGTCGCAATCGGCGAACGTGGAGTTGACGCAGCAGGTGGCGAGCTTGCAGGAGTTGGTGAACTCGATGCGTGAGAAGATGAATCAAGCGAAGGCGATTTTGGAGTAACTGGAAATGGCATTCAAGACCAATCAGCTGGCGGTGGTGTACCGCCAAATCACGCAGTTCGCCAACATCGTCAAGTCGCAGGCGCAATCGCTGCGTGATGCGTCGAACGCCGGCAACATCCATGCGATGCAAATCATTGACTGGTTCGTTGCTCTCGGCGGATTTCGCACGCAACTCAACACGCTGTCACAGACTCCTGGCTTGGCTGCGTACGCCAAGACGGAGTGTAACGACGCCAACTACGACGTGGCGGCTGAGTTCACGGCGATGCTTTCGGCGATCGATACGGCACTGGGATGGGTCACGACGAACTTTCCGGCGAGCGGCGGGTTTATTCAATCCCATTCGTTTGTTTCAGGAGTTTACACGCCACGGACTTTTACACCGGCTCAGACGGCGGGTCTGCGGACGGCGCTTGATGCTTTGACGGCCACCATCAGTTAGGGAGTCGTTGATGGCACTGGCGATTGATGCTTCGAGCCCTGTGCGGTTTAACCTGGCCGATCCGGGAATCGGCGACGACCCGAGTGGCACCAGCGCTAGTTTCACGCCGCCGAGCGGGAGCCTGCTGGTTGTGTCCGCGGTGGTGGATACGGGCGCTGGTGTGACGCCGAGCGCTACAGCCAGCGGCGGCGGATTGACGTTCACGGAGGATATGTCACGGGGCGACAGCGAAGGAACGGCGGGGATTTGCAAGCAGTGGACGGCCCCTGTGCCGACCGGCGCGAGCATGGCGGTCACGGTGACGTTTTCCAACGTCGGCGTGATTCACGGTGCGGCGACGGTTTGCGGGTCGGCGAAGGTGTGGGTCGAGACCGGGCAAGACGCCTCACCGAAAGGCGCGACGGCCGAGAACAGCAGCACCACGAACAACTGGAGCCCGGCGGGACCAACGACGACAGCGGCAAATTCACACGTCTTTGCAACTGGCAGCGAATGGAACGCGTTAGGTGCGCCGGTGTCGAGCGACCTGACGGAAGACGCATTTAGCAATTCGTTTATCAGCGGCCTGCATGGATACAAACTCGTGGCGAGTGCTGGGGCGACGACGATCAACTTTGATGCGAGTGGTTCGAGCGCGGCGGACTGGAACATGATTTCGCAGGAAATCAAGGAAGCGGCGGGTGGCGGAGGGGCGGCATTCTTAGTTCCTCCTCGGCGGCGAAGCAGAAACCTTTACAGGATGTGATATGGGACGCATTTACACGGCTTCGTTTCAGAACGTCGCCTACACGACCAACGACGACGTTTTTGAGCTGTTGACCAGTTCAGCGGTCTGCGCCGTCATCCATGAAGTGACGGTCACGCAAAGTACCGAAATCGGCGATGCCCAAGCGGAAATGCTGCGGTTCACGTTCCATCGTGTGACCGGTTCGCCGACCTCGGGCAGCGGCGGCACGACACCTACGCCGATTCCGCACAGCCCCGGCGATGCCGCCGCAGTGGTCACGGTCGAGGCGAACAACACGACCGACCTGACTGGCGGCACGTCTGTACTGCTCCGTGAAGAGGCGGTGCATATCGCCAACGGGCTGTACTACCAACCCATTCCAGAAGACCGCATCGTGATTGCCCCGAGCACGCGATTCATGGTCAAGCTGGCCAACTCGCCGGCGGACAGTGTGTCACTTTCCGGAACCATCACGTTTGAGGAGATCGGGTAAATGGCTTCGTTCATGTACAACGCCGGAGCGGCGTTAATTCTCACGAAGGCTGTCGCCGGCGCTGCCCTCGACCTGCGGGCGCGACTGGTCATGACCAATACGACCGTCGACACCGAAAACGACGCAAAGGACCATCTCGACGACTTCACGACGATTGACACGCACGATGGATCGGGCTACGCCGACATCGCTTGCACCAGTGAAACGGTCACGACCGACGACACCAACGGCCGCGGCGTGCTCGATGTGGCCGACATCACTTGGTCTTCGCTGGGTGCGGGGACTCGCTCGATCGAGGGCGTGTTGATCTACCACCAGGACAGTGCGGCCGATTCAGGGCGCATCCCGGTGGTGTTCATCGACACGACGAATATTGCCAGCAATGGCGGAGACGTGACGCTGACGATCAACGCCAGCGGACTGTTAGCCATCACCGGAACGGGCGCACCGTAACGCAGGCAAGGCATGAGCCGTGCAAACTTATACCTTTCGCCGACCGTGGATTCGACGCAAACGCCGCAAGGTGGTGCTGGGGACTTCGTCGTCCTCGCAGAACCTCAGCGCCGATTTAGTCGCTTCGACCGGGACCGTTCTTGCGCCCACATTGACCGGAGGCGCAACGAGCATCGCGGCCGATCTGGTAGCCAGCACCGGGACGGTTCTCTCGCCGACATTTTCGAGCGTGATTTCCGTTTCGGCTTCGCTGGTTGCTGCGACAGGGACTGTGTTCGCTCCGACATTGACGGGCGGTGCGGTAAGTCTCTCGGCCAGCCTGATCGCATCCACCGGGACGGTAATTGCTCCTACGCTTTCACCGGGGGCGATTACGGCCAGTGCGTCGTTAATCGCGTCCACGGGAACGGTGCTTGCGCCAACGCTCACGGGCGGTGCGACGAGCATTGCTGCGGACTTGGTAGGTGCGACCGGCACGGTGCTGACGCCGAGCGTTTCTGGCGGGTCAACGCTCGGTGCGGCGCTCGTGGAATCCACAGGCACGGTGTTCAGTGCGACGTTGTCAGGCGGAGCGGTGAGCGTAGCTGCTTCACTGGTGGCGAGCACGGCCACGGTGCTAGCACCCACGATGAGCCCGGGTGCGGTAACGCTGTCGGCTGGGTTGGTGGGGGCCACGGGAACGGTGTTGGCACCTTCATTGAGTGCCGGAGCGATGGATGCGGAATTGATTTTGGCAACGGCGAGTGTGTTCACGGCGACATTGGATTACACGGGACTTCCCGCTGCCACCGGTCCCTGGCGCATCCGTGGCGGGGCTCGGCAGATTGCTCGGGTGCGAGGTGGCGCGATGCCGGTAGCACGAGTGCGAGGAGGTGTGGGGCGTGATTAGTCTCAACCGGGTTTTCGAGAAGGGGGACGACGTTCCAGTGGCTTTGGCCCTGGAGCGTGACGCTGCCTCTCCGCTGGTGGCAGGCGTGCCGTACGTGCGGAGCGACTTTACGTCGGTCGTGTTCACGCTCTTGCGGCTTTACCGAGGGAAGATTGGAGCCGTCGAAGACTACGAGTCCGTGACGCTGGAGAAGAACGATTGCCTCTACAACACGATGCAGGGGTGGTCGCTTGACACAATTGGGTACAACTTCAGGCACGTCATTGACGAATCGATTCTCTACCCGGTTGCGGACTATATCGCCTGCTATGACTTCACGCTGACAAGCGGTGAATCGTTCACGGAGTATGTGAAGTTCCCCTATCGCGGGCCTGTTGACTTCGGAGCGCTTGCTACAAGCTTCACCGGAACGCCTGGGCCGGCTGGCCAGGACGGAACAGGATTCGATTTTAAGGAAGCGTGGAGCAGTTCCACGCAGTACGCAGTCAATGACGTCGTTCTCTACCAGAACGCCTTGTGGCTTGCGACCGCGGTCAACAGTAACGTAACGCCGGTTGCCGGCGACGATTGGGCGGTGTTCTTGCCTGCTGGAACTGGGACAACTGGCAACACTGGTCCTGCCGGACCCGGCTACACCGCTACGAGCACGTCGAGCCGAAGCATCGGCATCACGCCGACCTCATGGACCACGCAATCAGGGCTTGCCTATACGGTTGGCGCGCGAGTGCGGGTGAGTTCTTCCGCATCGCCCACCAACTGGGCCGAGGGGATTGTGCTTAGCTACAGCAGCACGACGCTCTCGGTGGACGTGGACAAAATCAACGGCTCGGGGACGTTCGCCAGTTGGAATATCAACATCGCTGGCGAACCTGGAGAGCAAGGTGAAGAAGCGAGCGCCACCGCATCAATCCTGTTCACGCAAACCGCCACAGTCACGGTGGAAAACACCACGACGAAGACCACGCTGATTGGTGCCGGGAGCGGCACAAACGAAATCGCGGCTCTCAGTTCGCTAGCAGGCGACAAGTTCTACATCGACGCCGCCGGCTACTACAGCACGAAGCTGAACAGCCCTGGGACGGCCACGATTGAGTTCTCTTTCGGAACAGAAGTGGTCTTGGCCTTCCCGGCCGCGGCATTGATCGGCGGCAAGTCAAACGCCCGCTGGAAACTAAACGCCACCATGACCCGCCGCACGGTGGGCAGCAGCGGCTTGGTGGTGGCGGAAGGTGAACTCTCGATCGACATCAGCGGCGTGACGGTTTCTTTCGTAGGGACGACATCAGCGCTGACCATGACGACGGTGGACGCCCGCACTCCGACGCTGACCGTGCAATGGTCGACGGCGGATTCCTCGAACTCCTGGAAGTGCCAGCAGTACGAATTCTCGAAGGCAGGGGTGGCAACGGAATGAAGAAGTTTCTCTCTCAACAAGAACTCCGCGGCTGGCGCAAGGGATTCTTCTTTGCGTTGGCGATCATCGCTACGCTGGCGGCCGGGTTCGGCTTCCAGAATGCCATCTTCGGCGTGCCGGAGTTCAACGTGCTGGCCTATGGAGCCATCCCGAACGACGGTGTCAGCGACGTGGCGGCGTTCCAGAAGTGTTTCAACGATGCCGCGGCTCGCACGCCGTCGAAGATCGTTATTCCGGGCGGCACCTGGACGATTGACGAGAAGATCACGCTTGCCAGTGCCAATGACATCGACATTTTCGCTTATGGCGCGAAGATTCAGGCAACTGTACGCATCTGCCCTTGGTGGTTTGCTTGGCAGAACTGCAACAACATTCATTGGTACGGTGGTCACTTCGTTGGCGTCGAAAACACGTCGACCTGCTACGACCGCAATATCTCGCTGGAGGGGATCAACCGCACCATCACGGCGATTGGGACGGACGAGATGGTCAGCGTGGCCACGGTCAACGGTTCTGAGACCTGCTACGAGCATGGGCTGGAAGTGGGTGACACGGTTACGATCAGCGGGAGCAACTCCACTCCGTCCGCAGATGGAACGTGGACGGTTGCATCGCTGGACCCGTTAAACCCGCGTGGAAAGTTTAAGCTCTCTGGAATTGACATCACCAACGCCGGGACCACTGGCACGATCGTGGGCTATGGCGAGCCAGCGATTCTCGCTTGCACCACCGGTAATCCGTCAAGCTCTCCAGTCGTGACGGTGGACACCACTGCGAATCTCTTGGAGGGAGGAACGTATTACTTTCAGCACACCGAAGCGGAATATGGGTCGGTTGGCCCAAATCCTCCGATTAGCCTCGATGGCAACGGCGGCAGCGTAGGCACGCGGTCGGCAATCGACGGACTGCGAACCGTTCATATCATCGACGGTACGCATTTGTCTTTCACTGACACTGCAGCTACCGACATCCCCACGGTGACTGGTGCGCAGGTGTCCGCCGGCGGGAAGATCCAGCACGGCGTGGACGACTCGCCAGGCGTTGACGCTTCTGTCGGCAACCGGCGTCTCGGCGACTTGGAAGGGTCGCGAGTCTTCTGGTTCACGAGCGGAGAACGCCACGGAATCCATGACGTAACAACGGCCGCGTGTGATGCGCTCTTGTTCAACGATACGTCTGGACATTGGACGATTTCCGATTGCCGCCATACAGGCCCGTTTACCGAGGGCTGGGACACCGGCTTGCGCACGGCTACGCACAACGACCACAAGCAAACGGTTTTGCCGTATTACTGGATTCAAATTGAGGGCGGATACGACTGGCTCATCAAGGATTGTCATGTTCAGTACGCAACAGGCGCTGTTGTCGGTGGCGCTGGGAATCCTTACAAGTCTGAGGAGCAGGACCAAATTCACGCAAATGCCGTGATGCAAAACCTGACCTGCGAGTGGTTCTTTGATAACGGCGTGTACCTGACGGGACGCCAGTGCCGGGTGATCGGCGGTTCCTACAAATACGGAATTGCAGCCGGTGTGGGCTGTAAGTTTCGCGGTTTCGGCCATTCGTGCCGCAATGTAACCGTGGAGGGCGTCGACAACGGCTTCGGCTTAGAGGGCACGCTGAGCGAAGCTACGATGGACGATCCGTGGGGCAATGGCGGCGCTCACCTGGCCATCACAGATTGCATCGCTCGCAATTGCACTACGGCCGGCGTCTGGACGGATGACAACGCAGGGCTCTGGCCGCGTGATTTACGCGTGGTCGGCTGCTTCTTCATTAACTGTGGTTCGGTATCGACGACGCTGGCGACCCAGAATCGTCCGGCGATTCAAACCTACGGTGACCGCGAAACACTTCCATCGGCGATCAATTCAGCCCCGGTGAAGCTGCTGAATTGCTCACGGCTAGAGTTTCGCGGCAACACGATCGACGACAGCGAAAGCGGAGGACTACTGGAGAGCGCGTCAACCAGCGACGGGTACGTGGCGTTGAAGGTCAGTGAGAATCAGTACACGGCTCACAAGCTTGGCTTTAAGTGTTACATCACCGTCGCCGGGCATTCCGTATCGGCATACAACGGCACGCACTTCATTACAGCCACGATCGGCAACCCGGCCGCTACGCCCGGGGTCAGCGACGGCTCGGTGGGCCAATGGCTCAAGACGACGACGCGATACACCAGTGCCGGCACTGGCGGATACTGGACGCATCCGCGGGCTGGATATGCGGCTTACTTCGGTAATGGCGGCGGGGCGTCGAGCAACGGGCGTGCGGCAAACGCCGGGAGCATCATCAAGGACAACACGATTATCGGTTCCAAGTCCGGATTCTATATGTCGGACGTGACCGACGCCGATGTCAGCGGCAATCGCGGCTTTGATATTGACCGTGACACAACCGTTGACGATCTGCCTGGTGCACTGTTCAACGTTGCCAGTTTCCGTCGCAGTACGTTCACAAACAACTCGGTGCATCCGCTCGGGAACCGCCTGCTGTTCGTGGAGTCTGGCGGGACTTACAGCGGCATCGACGAAGAGGACAACGACGGCTATATCGACACGACGAAGGCCAGCGCCACGGCCGATCCACCGTTGACGAACGCTGTGCTGTGGATGGACAGCGACAAAATCGTCGATACGACCGTCGGAAACTCCGGCGACGAAAACGTCTTAAAAATCACCGGTACAAATCAGATTCACGCAGATACGTGGATTGCCGGCCTTGGTGCAGACGGCAATGGCATTGCCGCCTGGCTCGACAGTATCACGCGGATGCGATTCACGCAGGACACGGCGGCGAAACGTCCGGTCTATAAGATGATCGCTGCGGTCGGAGGCGATGCCGCGAACCTGTTGAATGGACATGCGGTGGTTCGCTTTGACGGCTCGGACGACCTCTTGCGGATGAAGGGCGGTATTTCCTACGCCCAAACCGGAACCATCTATCTAGTCGTGAAGCCGACCAGCGATGCGGTCACAACCCGCGTGCTGTTCTCGTCTAGCGATGAGACCACCACGACGACCTACTTCAGGGTTGAGCGAAACGCATCCAACGGGCGTGTCCAGGTTCGTTGCCGCAACGGCAGCGGCGATACGGAAACGCTCGTCCAGAGCGCCAGCAACGCATTGCCGATCAACACCTGGAAGGTTGTCCGAATTCGTTCAGACGGTACTAACATCACGATTGCGGTCAGTAACGGCTCTGGCGCGATGGCGACGTCAACGGGCTCAGTGACAGGAACAGACGGACGCTGGTTTGGCGACATCGACGGGTCACTGTACCGAGATTCGGCGTTCATCGGCGGTGAGCGCCGGACGAGTACAGAGCAAACGTGGTTCGCCGGTGACTATGCCTGCATGTTGATTTACGAAGGTGACGTTAGTGCGCTGCATTCGGCGATCGAGGCCCACCTGTTCGCCAAGTACGGCTCAAGCCTGTAGCGGCCACAAGGAGCAAACACAGCAGCCATGTGGACGGCTCGGGCACGGCGGAAGAACCAGCGGAGTTGCCGAAGTTGTTGCGAACCAGATTCAAATCAGCGAGCCCGATTTCACCGTCTTTGTCGGCATCGCCAAAGGCCAGGACGGGATCGCCACCAAAGGCATTGCGAGTGTTGTTGAGGTCGACGAGGTCAGCATCGGCGTCGTAGTCGGTGTCGCCTTCCACGAGTGGTACAGGATCGGAGAGCGTTACGGTCAGCTTGGTGAGCATCGCAAAGTAATAGTCCTCGTTGGTCTCAAAGCTTGAATACATGCTGAATCGCAGGTTCCCGTTATAGGTCGTACAGCCGTAGTCGCGGTGGATTGTTTCAAAAGGCGTGGCAAGGGTGCTGAGGTCTTCAATGGTTGGCTGCAATGCACACTCGCCGCTCAGTTCTGGATACAGATACTCCCCGAACGCCCGAAACTCGATGCTGTCCAGGGTGAACGGACGGCCCAGCATGAAGCCGAGCGTAATGCTGCCATCGTAGAGTTCGCCGCCTTCGTAGTTCGTGATGACCCTGCCAGGAGATTGAACCAAGCCAGAGCCAATTTGAATCCAGTCTGGAAGCGCGTCGCCCGCGGCGAAGTCGTAGGTGATGGTCTCCGCTATCGAGGGAGCCGAGAGGCAGCAGAGCACAGCCAGAGAAAGCAGACGAGAGAACATCGTTATCCCTCCCAAAAAGGGTGACGGTTTAGGGCCT
>JACCDG010640531.1_pt1 | contig 30663 bp, 33 predicted proteins | sample 7442471 | NCBI WGS metagenome assembly JACCDG01 (sample SAMN15323444, study PRJNA562643) | freshwater metagenome | isolation source: river surface water | place: USA:Blue River Watershed | collected 2017-08-17 | reverse complement strand
TGGATGGATGACCAGCCGCTCCTGCCAGGGCGCGGTTATTGGCTCAAACTGGGCACGCAAACTGTATCGGCCACTGTCCAGCAGCCCAAGTATGCGATCAACGTCAACAGTTTGGAACACATTGCCGTCAAGACGCTGGATCTTAACGCCATCGGTATTGCCGAACTGACGACTGACCGGCCGATTGTGTTTGAGCCCTATGCGCAGAGCAAGGCCTTGGGTGGCTTCATCCTGATCGACAAGCTGACCAATCGCACGGTTGCGGCGGGCATGCTGAACTTTAGCCTGCGCCGTGCGCAGAATGTCCACTGGCAGCCGACCGATATCACGCGAGACGATCACGCTGCGCTCAAGAACCAGAAGCCGCGGGTCCTTTGGTTCACCGGTCTGTCCGGTTCGGGCAAGAGCACGATCGCCAACGCGGTCGAAAAGCGGCTCAACCTGATGAACCGCCACACATTCCTGCTTGATGGCGATAACGTCCGCCACGGGCTAAACAAGGATCTTGGCTTTACCGAGGCCGACCGGATCGAGAATATCCGCCGTGTGGGTGAAGTGGCGAAGCTGATGGCCGATGCCGGGCTGATCGTGCTGACCGCCTTTATCAGCCCGTTCCGCGCCGAGCGCGAGATGGTCCGCGCGATGTTGCCCGAAGGGGAATTCATCGAAATCTTCGTCGACACCCCGCTTGAAGTGGCCGAGGCACGCGATGTGAAGGGGCTCTACAAGAAGGCCCGCAGCGGTGCGCTGAAGAACTTCACCGGGGTCGACAGCCCCTACGAGCCGCCCGAGCACCCGGAGATCCGCGTGAATACGGTGGAGATGACCGTTGATGAGGCGGCGGATGCCATCATCCGCGCGATCATGCCGCTGAAATGATGATCAGATTCTCAACTTCCGTTCGTGTCGAGCGAAGTCGAGACACCACGCGTCATGTGTCTCGACTTCGCTCGACACGAACGGGTAGGAGGAAGTTGGCGTGACTGACGCGGATCTGGCGACAATTCTCGCCACGCAGGCTGGCGAACTGCTGCTCGGGCTCGACCGCGCCGAGCTCGGCCTGCGGATCGGCGCCGAGGGCGACCGGCTGGCCAATACCCTGCTGGTCGAGGCGCTGCGGCGTGAGCGGCCGGACGACGGCCTGCTCTCCGAGGAGGAAAAGGACAACGCCGCCCGGCTCGACAAGTCACGCGTCTGGATCGTCGATCCGCTCGATGGCACGCGTGAATACGGCGAGGACCGCAGTGACTGGGCGGTGCATGTCGCGCTGGCGATCGACGGGGTCGCCCGTGTCGGCGCCGTGGCGCTGCCGGGGCAGGGGGTGACCCTGTCAAGCGGCAACCCGCAGCCCCTACCGCCGGTCCAGGACCCGCCGCGCATGCTGGTTAGCCGCACCCGCCCCCCGCGCGAGGCGTTGGCCGTGGCGGAAATGCTTGGCGCCGAACTCGTGTCGATGGGCAGCGCCGGGGCCAAGGCGATGGCCGTCGTGCTGGGGCAAGCCGAAATCTATCTGCACAGTGGCGGACAGTATGAGTGGGACAATTGCGCCCCGGCCGCCGTGGCGGCCGCCCATGGCCTGCACGTCTCGCGACTGGATGGCAGCCCGCTGGTCTACAACCAGGCCAATCCCTACCTGCCCGATCTGCTGATCTGCCGACAGGAGTGGGTTCAGCCGGTCTTCGCGGCGCTGGCGAAGCTTTAGAGCAGCTGCCCGTCGTCGACGGTGATCGTGCTGCCGGTGACATAGCGCGACAGGTCTGAGCACAGGTAAAGCAGCGGCACGTCCATCGCCGGGATTTCGCACCAGCGGCGGCGGGCGAAGGTCTTGAGCAGGATGTCGCCCATTTCGCTCTCCATCAGCTCACCGGTGATCTCGGTCGGGAAATAGCCTGGTTCGATCACGTTGACGTTGATTCCCTTGCGGGCCCATTCGCGCGCCATCAGCCGCGCCATCTGGGTGACCCCGGCCTTGGTCGCGGAATAGGGGGTGGAGCCGGGGAAGGCTTTTTTGGCGGTGATCGAGCCGATGATCACCACACGGCCGTTCTCCTTTTCCTGGCTGCCCGCCTCGATCAGCCGCTTGGCTCCTTCGCGCACGGTCAGGAACGGCCCGCGCAGGTTGGTGGCGATCACCCGGTCAAACGAATCCATCTCCACCTTCAGCGCCAGCTGATCGTCGGCGATCCCGGCATTGGCCACGATCGTATCGACGGTGCCAAACGCGGCTTCGGCTGCATCATAGGCGGCGATCGTTGCTGCTTCGTCGGCTACGTCGAGTGAGACGGCCAGCGCCTTGCCGCCCGACGCCTTGATTTCGGCCTCCAGCGCCGCCAGTCGGTCTGCCCGCCGGGCGCCCATCACCACGGCTGCCCCAGCCGCCGCCAGCAACCGTGAGAAGTGCGCGCCAAAGCCCGATGACGCGCCGGTCACCAGCGCCACGCGGCCGGTCAGATCAAACTGGGGGACTGTGGTCATGCCTGATGCTCCTCATTGTTTTGTGGGAGCGATAGCCCTGAGGCATTGTCCTTGTCGACAATTGCGGTCATATGTCCACCGCTGGACAGAGATAATTGCAGCCTGGACCATCAACCGGCTTGCTCCGGTTGAGGCGGGGCTGCATCGGAGCGTGCCTATCGCGCCCGCTTGACTGGCAAGGGCACATGTTAATCGGAGAATTGCAATGACCATCCTCACCTTCAAGGGCTTCGGCGGCGTCAGGCTTGAGGCGGATGCGATTGGCGATGAGCATGATCCGACAATCCTTTTGGTTCACGGTGCCGGGCAAACCCGCGCCGAATGGAACACTGTTGCGGATGCGCTAGTTCAGGCCGGTCGCAGGGTCGTTTCGCTTGATCTGCGCGGCCACGGCGGCAGCGAATGGCCTGAAAGCGGGCGCTATGATCTGGAAGCCCACATTGAAGACCTGCGCGCCGTGCTGGCCCAGCTTGGCACCCGACCGGTCGTGGTGACCTCCACCAGCAGTGGCTGGGTCGCAACCGTCGCGCTGGCAACCGATGCCGCCAATCTTGCTGCCGGGCTCGTTTTGGTCGACATGCCGGCGCGGCGCGATCCGGGTCTTGCCGCCAAGATCGCCGAGCGCCTTGCGGAGCTGCGCGGGCATGACCAGAAGCTGTGGGACGAGCGCGTGCTGGGCCAGATCGACCTCGACGATCTCGAGGCCCGCCTTGCCGATGCGGCCCCGAAGCTCAACCTGCCGACGCTGGTGGTGCGCGGCGGCCTGCCGTGGATGGGCCGCTCACCAGCCAGTGCGGCCTTCGATGCGGCGCTGCCCAATGCCGAAAGCGTCGAAGTGGCCGATGCCGACCTGTTGGTCGTGACCGACCGGACCGAAGCTTTCCTCTCGCACCTGCTCGATTTCCTGGAACGCAAGCAGCCCCGCTATGCGACCGAATTCCGCGCAGGATCAGACGCCCGCACCCTGCGCGATGCGATGGGCTGCTTTGCCACCGGGATTACCATCATAACCTCGCGTGATGCCGACGGCACGCCGATAGGTCTGACAGCCAACAGCTTTACTTCGCTGTCGCTCGATCCGCCGCTGTTGCTGGTCTGCGTGGCGAATACGGCGGGGTCTGCGCCTGTATTGCGCGAGGCGGAGCATTTTGCGGTCAACCTGTTGCAGGTCAGCCAGCAAGCAGCGTCAAACCGTTTCGCCGGCAAGGGCGAGGACCGCTTCGCCGCCACTGCCTGGAGCCCGGGCGAAACGGGGATGCCGCTGATCGATGGTGCACTGGGTGCGTTTGAGTGCAAGCGCCACGCGATCCATGATGGCGGCGATCACTTCATCCTCGTGGGTGAAGTCGTACGCGCCCAGTTTGAGCCGCGCCGCGATCCGCTGCTGTACTTCCGGGGCAAGTACCGCCGCCTGCACTTCGCCTAGGGCCAGGTGAAGGCCAGCCGCGTATCGCCGCTCGCGTTGCCGTCCGGATTAAAGCGGCGCTCGATGATCTGGCCTTGGCCTGCCGCATCGATCAGTACCACGGTGGAACAGCGCGTGCCGTAAACCGCATTGCGAATGAACACTGGGCTGAAGGGCGCCTCTGGTCCTTCGCTGTCTGCCTCGGGTGGCAGTGGTGTTTCGTCAGCCAGCGCGGCGAAAAGGCCTTCCGGATCGGCACTGCCGGCCGCCAGCCATGCAGCTACCGCCCCGGTCAGGCGCTGGGTCTTGAGCCACGGCTGATCAAGGTGGCCGTTGGATACGCCGTGCAGGCCGGGATGAAGCGGAGTGCTGGTCGGTCTTGGCTGGTTACTCAGGTGGCTGGCGCCGTCCGGGCCAATGCGCAGCAGGTGAAACGGATTGAGCTGCGCCGCATCGGGATCGGGCTGGCCCAACAGCCAGTCCACCACCAGCCCGCCGCGTGACGCGAGACCCGGCTTGGGATAGCCCGGCAGGCGGAAATTGGTGACCAGGGCGAAGCGCCCGGCTTCGTTGACCCCCAGCCAGGTTCCGCCGGCTTCCAGATCGCGCCCTGCGATTACGCCATTGTCCCAGATGGCGAGCGGCGCGGTCGGTCGGGCATGGAATTCGTCGCGGTTGGCGGCAACCACCAAACGCCAGCGCGGATGCGCGGCCCAGCCAAGCGCAGCGACGCACATGGTCAGTTGTCCTTGCGGGCCAATTCGGCACGAATGGCCGGGCCATCCTGATCGAGCAGGGGCGGCGCACGCCGCTCCACCGGCGGCATGGCGCCGAACCGCACTGGTTGCACCATTTCGTGATAGCGGCCTTCGCTGGGGTGCTTGCGCTGCTGGAACAGGCCAACGGCATTCAGGTGCGGATCGGCCAGCACGCCCGGAATGTCTTTCACCGGCTGGGCCGGGATCTGCGCAGCATGGCAGCGCGCGATCAGGTCTTCGGTCGTGAACTGCCGGGTCAGTTCGGCCATGCGGCGGTACATTTCGGGCATAGCGGCAGCCCGCGCCTGTGGTCCTTCAAAGCGCTGATCTTGCAGAAAGTTCGGAGCCTCCAACAGCGCAAAGATCCGGTCCCAGGCATCATAGGTATAGGCCACCATCACAATGTGGCCATCGGCGGTGGGTAAGGGCTGGCGATCGGGATCAAGCTGGCGGCGGTAGCCCGGCGGGCCAACCGGCGGGTCAAATGTCAGTCCGCCCAGGTGCTCGCTCAGCATGAAACTGGTGAAGGCTTCGTACATTGGCACTTCCACTTTCTGCCCTTCGCCGGTCCGTTCGCGGTGGAACAGCGCGGCGATGGCGGCATAGGCGGCGTGGAGGCCGGAAACCTTATCAGCGATCAGTGAGGGGAAAAATCGCGGCGCGGAATTGCCATCGACTTCGGGCAGCAGGCTGGTGACGCCGGCTGCAGCCTGAATAACATCGTCATAGGCCTGCAAATCGGCATAGGGGCCATCCTGCCCAAAGCCAACGCAATGGACATAGATGATATCCGGCCGGATCGCCCGCACCGCGTCATAATCCAGGCCGAGCCGTTCCAGCGGCTTGCCGCGCACATTGGCTACGAAGACATCGGCCTCGGCCAGCAGTTGGCGGATCACGGCAATGTCATCCGGTTGCTTGAGATCAAGCGCGATCGAGCGTTTGCCGTGATTGAAGCCAAAAAAGGCGGGCGACATCCCCGGCGTCTGCGCGCTTTTGGCGGCCCAGCGCAGCACGTCGCCGCTGCCCGGGGTTTCCACCTTGATCACCTCTGCCCCCAGGTCAGCCAGGATCTGCGTGCAGTAGGGTCCAAAGACCACGGTGGTCAGGTCAACCACCTTGATACCTTTGAGCATGGCCGGAGCAGCTGTATCGCTCATTGCTTCAGACAAGTCCCTTGGCGCGCAGGCTGGTGTGGCCGTGGCGGCCGACGATCACATGGTCATGAACCACGATCCCCAATAACCGGCCGGCTTCGGCAATGCGATTGGTAATCTGGATATCAGCCCGGCTCGGTTCGGGCGAGCCCGACGGATGGTTGTGCACCAGGATCAGCGCTGCGGCCCCGACATCGAGCGCCCGCTTGACCACGTTGCGCGGATGGATTGCCGCCTCGTCGAGCGAGCCCTCACTCTCCAGATGGTCCAGGATCAGGCGGTTGCGGGTATCCAGGTATAGCACCCGCACCCGTTCGTGCGTCAGGTGGGCCATGTCGATGGTCAGGTAATCGATCAGCGCCTGCCAGCTAGCCAGGACGGGCGCTTCGGACAGTTCGGCGCGAGCCAGCCGCCGCGCGGACAGCGCGACGATCTTCAGCGCCGCAGCGCTGGTTTCGCCCATGCCGGGATGGAGCGCCAAAGCCTGCGGATCGGCATTCAGCACCCCGGCCAGGCCGCCAAAGCGCGTTAGCAGGCTTTTCGCGAGCGGTTTTACATCCTTGCGGGGGATGGCCATCATCAGCAGGTATTCGATCACCTCATGATCGGCCAGCGCTTCGGCCCCGCCAGCCAGCAGCCGGGCGCGAAGGCGGGCGCGATGACCCGTGCCGTGATGCGGTCCGGCTCCCTCTTCGTCGTGCACGCAGCCTCCCTTTATCGATGCTGCATTGCCTTTCGCCGCCCGAACGCGCAAGCAGGAACAATGCCCCAGCCCGAGGTCGAACTACCGGAAATTGCAGCGGAAGCTGCTCCGGCACCCGGCATGCGGCGCTGGGTCATGATCTTGACCATTGCTTTGGCGTTGCTGGGCCTGATTGCCTTGTGGCTAGAGCGGGAGAATCTGGCGCACCGGATTATTGGCCGCCAGCTTGGCCAGTACGGCTTGCCGGCTAGCTATCGGCTGGAAAAGGTTGGTCCGCGCGAGCAGGTCTTGACCAATGTCGTCGTAGGCGATCCGGCTCGCCCGGACTTCACTGCCGCGCGAATGGAAATCCAACTCAGGCCAAGGTTTGGTTTGCCCACGATTGGATCGGTGCGGCTGGTCCGGCCACGCCTCTATGGGGCTTACCTGGCCGGACGGCTTACCTTTGGCAGCCTCGACCGCGTGCTGTTCGCGCCCGGGGCCAAACGGATGGGGCTGCCGGACTTTGACCTGCGACTTGAGGACGGCCGCGCCCGGATTGAAACCGACGTTGGTCCAGTCGGGCTAAAGGCCGAAGGCCGGGGGAACCTGCGCAATGCCTTTGCGGGGCAACTGGCTGCAATCGCGCCCGAGCTGCGGATGCAGGATTGCCGCCTGAGCGGTGCCAGCGCCTTTGGCACGATTTCAACCGACGCCGGAGTGCCGCGGTTCATCGGGCCGGTGCGCTTGGGCGGAGCAAAATGCCATGGCTTCGCCATCGGGAGCATGACGCTGCAGGCTGAGCTTGCGGCATCTTCCGATCTGTCAGGGTTTTCGGCACAAAGCCAATTCGCCGGCGGTCCAATCAATTGGAACGGAGCGCGCGCCGGTGGGCTGGGCGGCGATCTGGGGCTGTCACTCCGTGCCGGGGCGATGACAGCGAATTATACTCTCGCACTGGTTGATGTTGGCGGCCAGCTGGCGGCGCGAAAACTCACTCTTGCCGGCGCGCTGCGCAGCCGCGAAGGGCTGGCGGGCTTTGAGGGCGAGGGGCGTATGGGCGGCGAAGGTTTACAACCCGGTCCTGCGCTCGACCAGACCCTGACAGAGCTGGCGCGCTCTTCGGCCGGAACGCTGGGCGCTCCGCTGCTGGCCCAGTTACGCTCGGCCCTGCGCAGCGAAGGACGTGGCAGCGAACTTTCGGCCGAATTTTCCCTGCGCCGGAGGGGGCAACTGACCAGCTTGATCGTGCCGGCGCTGGAACTCACGGGGACTAGCGGGCAGGACCTGCTCGTGCTCTCACGCGGGCAAGTGGTGTTCGGCGGGCAGGGCGGGCTAAGGCTGATCGGTAACCTGCGAACCGGCGGCGAAGGACTGCCGCGCCTGGCGGGTCAGATAGAGCGCCGCCCCGGCGGTACGATCGAAGCCCGGCTGACCATGGCGCAATACCGCGCGGGCGATGCCGCCCTTGCCTTGCCTCGGCTGGTGGTTGTCTGGCGGGCTGACGGTGCGGTGGGACTGGGTGGACGCGCGTTGATCAGTGGCGCGCTGCCGGACGGCCGGGTCGAGCGGCTGGTCCTGCCGATCGATGGCAATTGGAATCCGCGCCGCGGGCTGGCCTTGTGGCGCGGTTGCACGCTGCTGCGCTTTGATAGCCTGCGCTATGCCAGCCTGACGCTTGATGGCCGCGCGCTGACCCTGTGTCCGGGGGCGGGCGGGGCGATCGTGGTCAGCGGGCCGAATGGGACCCGTCTTGCTGCCGGCGTGCCGCGGCTGGCGCTGTCGGGCCGGATTGGTGAGACGCCTATCCTTCTGCGATCGGCGGCGGTCGGCTTTGCCTGGCCGGGCGGCCTTGCCGCGCGCGACGTGGATGTGACCCTGGGGCCGGTTTCGGCAGGAAGCCACTTCACCATTGCTTCGCTGACCGGCCAGCTGGGCAAGGTCCCGTCTGGCCGGTTCAGCGGTGCGGAGGCGCTGCTGGCGGCAGTTCCGCTTGATCTTCGCGAGGCGAGCGGATCGTGGCGCTATGCCGGGGGGCGGCTCAGCCTTGGCGAGGGCGTGTTCCGGCTGGAGGACCGGCTGGTTGATGACCGGTTCCGCCCCGTCGTGGCCCGCGGGGCCACGCTTAACCTCGCGAATAATCGTATCACCGCCTTGGCCGCTCTGCGCGAACCGGCTTCGGACCGGATCGTTACTGAAGCGACCATTGTCCATGATCTGGCCAGCGGCACCGGCCACGCCGATCTTGCTGTCCGCAATCTGGTTTTCGATGAAAAGCTCCAGCCTGATACGCTCAGCTACCTGGCGCTGGGCGTGATCGCCAATGCGCGCGGCATGGTGCGCGGTGCGGGACGGATCGACTGGAGCCCGCGCACGGTCACTTCGACCGGCAGCTTCACCACCGACAAGCTCGATTTCGCCGCCGCCTTTGGGCCGGTGCAGGGGATGCGCGGGACGGTTCGGTTCACCGACCTGCTCGGCTTGGTCACCGCGCCGGATCAGGTATTGGAAATTGCCGCGATCAACCCGGGGATCGAGGTTTACGAGGGCGTGCTGCGTTTCCAGCTGGAACCTGACCGGATGCTGGTGGTCAAAGGTGCGGAATGGCCCTTCCTTGGCGGACGGCTGCAATTGCTGCCCACGCAGATGCGGCTCGGGGCTTCGGATGAACGCCGCTTTACCTTGCGGCTGACCGCAGCCGATGCGGCGAAGTTCGTCGAGCAGATCGAAATGTCCAATGTTGCGGCCCGCGGGGTCTTCGATGGCGACCTGCCGCTGGTCTTCGATGAGCAAGGCGGGCGGATCGAAGGCGGCCTTCTGGTCTCGCGTCCGCCGGGGGGCAGTGTCTCTTACGTCGGCGCGCTCACGTACAAGGACATGGGGGCCATGGCCAACTTCGCCTTCCAGTCGCTCCGTTCGCTCGATTACCGCCAGATGCGGATCGGTATGGACGGGGAGCTGGATGGGGAGATTTTTACCCGCGTCCGGATCGATGGCGTGACGCAGGGCGCGGGCGCGCGGCAGAATTACTTCACCCGCCAGATCGGCAAGCTGCCGATCCGCTTCAACATCAACGTGCGCGCGCCGTTCCAGCGGCTGCTCTATTCGTTCCGCTCGCTCTATGACCCGGCCTATGTCCGCGATCCGCGCGAACTGGGGCTGGTCGACAAGGATGGCAAGCCGATTGACCGGCCCGCCGCTCAAACACCGCTGCCACCCGATATTCAGCCCCCAGTCAGCAGGAAAGTGCCATGAAGTCACCAGAATTGACCAAGCCGGTCCGGGCTGCGACAAGTTCTGCCATGGATTACGTGGCATCCGGACAGGTTCGGTCGATGCGGCAGGGCTCGGCCCGCGCCGCTGCGAAGAAGGGATTGATGATGATTGCCGGGGCGCTGACGCTGACAGGCTGCATTTCGGTCAACGCGCCGGACAAGCCGATCGTCATCGAACTGAACATCAATATCAAACAGGAAGTTGTCTATCGACTTTCGGCCGACGCCGGGAACACGATCAAGGACAATCCCGGAATCTTCTGAGGAAACGGACATGACCAAGTTTGCCGTCCAAATCGAACGCAGCGCGCTGGCCGGAGCCGGCTGGGCTGCACTGGCCGCATTGATGGTGGTTGCCCCGGCTTCTGCGCAGCAGCGCGATCCGGCCTATGCCGCCGCGCGCGTCAATGGGGATGTTGGCGAAAAGGTTGACGGCTACCTTGGTTTTCCCACCTCGCCGAGCCCCGAAACCCGCCGCCTGGCCGAAGACATCAACATCAAGCGCAAGGCCGTTTATGCCGAGCGCGCCCAGGCCAATGGCGCGACGATCGAGGAGTACGCCTTTTCGGCGGGCTGCCAGGCGATTGCGCGGACCGTGCCGGGTGAGAAATACCAGGCACCCGATGGTTCCTGGCAAACCCGTACGGCCGCCGCGCCGCTGCGTGATCCGCGCTGCCCCTGATTTTTCGGCTGCATTGCCGCAAGGCTAAACTTTCTGCCGTCGGAGCCGGTTATACCGCCATCGGCGGCGGTTGACTCGCAGCTTGCCCCAACCTAAGGGGCCCGTGCCCTCGGCGGGCGGTCGTTGCGCGTGTCCATCGCTCCCGTATAAGGAGACTTGGCATGAACGATGATCCTCCTGCTCGAGACCCCATTGGTGAAGATGCGCGGGTTAACGCGCTCGAAGCGCGGCTCAAGGCTGCACGCGAGCGGGAAGAACAGCGCAACAAGCCAAGTCCGGGCATGGAAGCCGATGCGAATTACCGCCTTGGCAACCGCGTCCTGGCCGAGCTGATCGGGGGGATCGGTGGCGGTGCGTTCATCGGCTGGGTCATTGACCAGTTTGCCGGAACCTCGCCCTGGGGTCTGTTGGTGATGATGGCCCTTGGGATCATCGTTTCCTTCAGGAATATCATCCGGATTTCGTCCCGGCGCCCTGATTGACCTTGCTTTAGGCCAGAGGGGCGCTGGTCGTATATGAATTGAGCAAGAAGGGTACGTCGCGTGGCCGAAGCGGCTAAAGTCGATCCGATGCACCAGTTCACGATCGAGCCGATGTTCGGCACCGATCACTGGCAGATCGCGGGCTACAATATTGCCTTCACCAACTCCTCGCTGTGGATGGGAATCGCGGCTGTTGCGCTGCTGATCTTCGTTGCTGGCGGGTTGAAGCGGGATTTGGTCCCCGGTCGTTGGCAGATGGCAGTCGAAGGCTTCACCGGCTTCATCGACAACCTGCTGGCCGCCAATATCGGGCCGGCTGGCAAGAAGTATGTGCCCTACATCTTCTCGCTGTTCATGTTCATCCTTTTCGCCAACATCCTCGGCCTGATGCCGCTGGGCTTGGTTGGCGTGCATCCCTTCACCTTCACCAGCCACTTTACCGCCACCGGCGTGCTGGCGGTGATGAGCTTCGCGATCGTGCTGATCGTGGGCTTCTGGAAGCACAAGCTGCACTTCTTCTCGCTGTTCATCCCCCACGGCACACCGCTGGTGATGATTCCGCTGATCTTCGCGATCGAACTGGTCAGCTTCCTGGTCCGTCCCTTCAGCCTTGGCTTGCGACTGTTCGTGGCCATGATGGCTGGGCACGTGCTGCTGGAGGTGCTGTCGGGCTTCGTGATCAATGGCGTTAATGCCGGTCTTGGCATTGGCCCGGTGGTTTCGGTCCTCAGCTTTGCGCTGATGATCGCGATCTGCGCCCTGGAAATCCTGGTTGCCGGGATCCAGGCCTACGTCTTTGCATTGCTGACGTCGCTGTATCTCAACGACGCCGAAAACCTTCACTAAGTCCTATCCAACCACACGAATTTTCGAAGAAGGAGTTATCGAAATGGAACCTGCAAGCGCCAAGCTGATCGGTGCTGGTCTCGCTGCCATCGGCGCCGGCATGGCCGCCATCGGCGTGGGTAACGTGTTCGGTTCGTTCCTGGAAAGCGCTCTGCGCAACCCGGGCGCGGCTGACGGCCAGCAGGGCCGCCTGTTCATCGGCTTCGCGGCCGCCGAACTTCTGGGCCTGCTCTCGTTCGTCGTCGCGATGATCCTGATCTTCGTCGCCTAAGACCTACGATTGATTGAATGACCGGCTGGTTCCTGCCCCCCGGGGCGGGGCCGGCCGGACAAATTGCGGACGCTCTGATGCCTCAAATCGCGCAACTTGCCGAAACCTGGTCCAGCCAGATCTTCTGGATGCTGATCTTCTTCGGCTTCATCTTCTTCGTCATTGGCCGGGGCATGGTCCCCAAGGTGATGGCGACCGTCGAGACGCGTGACCGGCAGATCGCCAGCGATCTCGCCGCAGCGGAAGCTGCGCGGGCTGCTGCCGATGCCGAGGAAGAGGCCTGGCGCGCCGAAGCCAACCGCCAGCGGGCAGAAGCCCAGGCGGTGATCGCCAAGGCCAAGCTGGCTGCGGCTAAGTCCAGCGAAACCAAACTGGCCAAGGCCAATGCCAAGCTTGATGCCAAGCTGGCCGAAGCCGAAGCCAAGATTGCCGAGGCGCGCAGCGGTGCGCTGAAGGAAATCGAAAAGGTCGCAGCCGAAGCTGCCGGCGATATCGTCAGCCGCGTTGCCGGCCTGTCGGTTGATGCCAAGTCGGCCACGGTCGCGGTGAAGGAAGCGCTCAATGGCTAATCTGCTCGTCCTTGCGGCCGAAGCCGCTGAACATGGCGCCGAACATGCCGAGCCGGTCGCGCTGGGCCTGAACCCGGTTGCTTGGGTTGCACTGTCGATGACCGTCCTGATCGTCGTTGCGATCTGGAAGAAGGTCCCGGCAATGATCACCGGCGGGCTCGATGCCAATATCGCGGAAATCCGCAAGCAGCTCGACGAAGCCAAGGCCCTGCGTGCCGAGGCCGAAGCCTTGCGCAAGGAATATGCCGACAAGATCGCCGGTGCCGAAAAGGACGCCGCGGCGATGATCGAGCATGCCAAGTCCGAAGCTGACGCAATCGTCGCCAAGGCCGAGGCTGACACCAAGGCGCTGATCAAGCGCCGCGAAAAGATGGCCGAAGACAAGATCGCGGCTGCCGAGCGCGGCGCGATTGCCGAACTGCGGACCAAGGCGGCAAACGCTGCTGCTGCGGCCGCGCGCCAGCTGATCGCTGCCAACCACAATGCCAAGGCCGACAAGGCCCTGGTGGACGAGGCGATCGGCGGGATCTGATCCGGCTGCCAGTCTGGAATTGCGAAGGGCGGCTACCGGCCGCCCTTTTCATTTGCCCGGTTCGAGCACGACCTTGCCGACGATCTCCCGTCCGGCCATTGCCGCATAGGCCTCGCGCCAGCGGCTGAGCGGCAGGATCCGATCAATATGCGGGTTCAGTCGCCCATCGGCAGCAAGGGTGGCTACTGCCTCGCGGATGGCCTTGCCCCGGTCCGGGAAGCGGCGGGCATATTCGCCGGCCCGCACGCCAACCACGGCAAAGCCCTTGATCAGCGGAATATTGGTTGAGATGTCGGCGATCCGCCCGCCGGCAAAGCCGATCACCAGCAGCTTGCCGCCAAAGGCGACGCAGCGCGTGCTTTCATCAAACACGTCGCCGCCAACCGGATCATAGACCAGATCGCACAAGTGCCCTCCGGTCAGCTCGGCCACCTGTTCGCGAAAGCGTCCTTCGGCCAGGATTACCGCTTCGGCATCGCAGGCCGCGCGCAGCGCCGCCAGCTTGCCCGGGGAACCGGTGGTGGCGATGACATGGGCGCCAAGCCGCTTGGCCAGTTCAACCGCAGCCAGGCCCACGCCGCCGCTGGCGCCGTGAACCAGCACCCATTGGCCGGCCTTCAGCCCGCCGACCTCGACCAGCGCGGTGTAAGCCGTGCCATAGGCCGCCCCCAGGGCCGCAGCAGAAACCATCCCGATTCCCGGCGGCATGGCAGAGAGTGCGCGGGCCGGGACCACGGCATATTCGGCAAAGGCGCCGGTCTTGTTGCCGCCATAGACCCCGTCGCCCGGCTTGAAACCGGTGTCCGGATCCGCCTCGACCACTTCACCGGCAAATTCGAGGCCGGCGGTGAAGGGCACGTCTGGTTTGAACTGATATTCGCCGCGCGTCATCAGCAGGTCCGGGAAGTTGAGCGAGGCGGCATGGACCTTCACCAGCACCTCCCCCGGTCCACGCTGGGGTACGGGCAGGTCAGAGAGTGTAACCCCGGAGAGGTCCGCACTCAGTCGTTCAACCAGCAGTGCTTGCATTGGCCGTTCTGCTCCCCACCCAATTCCGCTCGCCCTGAGCTTGTCGAAGGGCCGCTCTTGTTCTTGCCACCCTGCGCGAGAACCAGGGAAAAGAACAGTGCTTCATCTTGCGATGACTTCGTTCCGACAAGCTCAGCACGAGCGGGCAGGGGAGACGGGGTCTAGAAATTGTCCTTGGCAGCGCGCAGGGCTGCAAAAGTGGCCACGGCATCGCCTCCGCCCCAGCGCGCACTCAACGCAGGGTCATCGGCGCGTAGGAAGGGGTTGGTGGCCAATTCGCGCGAAAGCGGTGTGGGGACGGTCGGCTTACCCGCGGCGCGGGCCTTCTCGATCTGCGAGGCATAGGCCTGCAGTTCGGCATTGTCCGGATCGGCGTGGAGCGCGAAGCGGGCGTTCGATGCAGTATATTCGTGCGCGCAGTACAGCAGCGTCTCCGGCGGAAGGGCCTTGATCCGCTCGAGGCTGGCCCAGAATTGGTCGGGCTGGCCTTCGAACATCCGTCCGCACCCCAGCGCGAAAACCGCGTCGCCAACAAAGGCTACTCCGGCCTCGGGCAGGTGGAAGGCAATATGGCCATTGGTGTGGCCGGAAACGTCAATCACCTGGGCGGTAAAGGCGCCCAGCGTCACCTTGCTACCGTGGGCGACGATCTGGTCTGGCGCGGCGATCCGCTCAACCTCTGCCGGAGCAATGACGGTGCAGCCGGTCGCCGCCTTGATCGCAGTGTTGCCGCCGGCATGATCGGGGTGCCAGTGGGTGTTCCAGATATGAGTGATCTGCCAGCCCTTGTGTCCGGCCTCACGCAGATAGGCATCGGCATCAGGCGTATCGATACAGGCGGTCGCTCCGCTCACCGGATCGTGAAGCAGGTATCCATAGTTGTCTGACAGGCACGGGAACTGATGAATTTCGAGCATGGGCCAAGGATAAACCCATTCCGCCCGCAAAGCAAAAGCCCGCCCGGATTGCTCCGGACGGGCCTTTGTTTCTTAGCCTGCGGCTTGGCGAAGAAGGATTAGTCCTTCTTGGCTTTCAGCGCGGCGCCCAGGATGTCGCCGAGCGAAGCGCCGGCATCCGACGAACCGTACTGTTCCACGGCTTCCTTTTCTTCGGCCAGCTGGCGGGCCTTGACCGAGAAGTTCGGCTTCTTCGAACGATCGAAGCCGGTGACCATGGCATCGAGCTTCTGGCCAACCTGGAAGCGGTCGGTGCGCTGCTCGTCGCGGTCGCGGCCCAGGTCCGAACGCTTGATGAAGCCGGTGGCGCCATCTTCGCCAGCCTGCACTTCAAGACCGCCATCGCGGACTTCAAGGACGGTGACGGTGACGATCTCGTTCTTCTTCAGGCCCGAAGCGGCAGCGGCGACGCCGGCAGCCGGTGCACCCTTTTCAAGCTGCTTCATGCCAAGCGAGATGCGCTCCTTCTCCACGTCGACGTCGAGCACGATGGCCGAAACCTGCTCGCCCTTGCGGTGCAGAGCCAGCGCGTCTTCGCCCGAGATGCCCCAGGCGATGTCCGACATGTGGACCATGCCGTCGACGTCGCCGTCGAGGCCGATGAACAGGCCGAATTCGGTTGCGTTCTTGACTTCGCCTTCCACGGTCGAACCAACCGGGTGCTTCTCGGCGAAGGCTTCCCAGGGGTTCTGCTGGGCCTGCTTGAGGCCAAGCGAGATGCGGCGCTTGTCGCTGTCAACTTCCAGCACCAGCACGTCGACTTCCTGCGAGGTCGAAACGATCTTGCCGGGGTGGACGTTCTTCTTGGTCCAGGACATTTCCGAAACGTGGACCAGACCTTCGATCCCGGCTTCCAGCTCCACAAAGGCGCCGTATTCGGTGATGTTGGTAACCACGCCGCGCAGCTTCGCGCCGACCGGGTACTTGGCGATGACGCCTTCCCACGGATCCGATTCCAGCTGCTTCATGCCCAGGCTGATGCGCTGGGTGTCCTGGTTGATGCGGATGATCTGCACCTTCACGGTGTCACCGATATTGATGACTTCGTTCGGGTGGTTGACGCGCTTGTAGCTCATGTCGGTGACATGGAGCAGGCCGTCGATGCCGCCCAGGTCAACGAACGCACCGTAATCGGTGATGTTCTTGACCACGCCATCGATGATCTGGCCTTCGGCGAGGTTCTGGATCAGGCCCGAGCGCTGTTCGGCGCGGGTTTCTTCCAGCACGGCGCGGCGCGAGACGACGATGTTACCGCGGCGGCGGTCCATCTTCAGGATCTGGAACGGCTGCGGCACGTCCATCAGCGGCTGCACGTCGCGCACAGGGCGGATATCGACTTGGCTGCCGGGGAGGAAGGCAACGGCACCGTTAAGGTCGACCGTGAAGCCGCCCTTGACGCGGCCGAAGATCACGCCTTCGACTCGCTTGCCTTCACCGAATTCTTCTTCAAGCTTGTCCCAGGCGGCTTCGCGGCGGGCGCGGTCGCGGCTGAGCATGGCATCGCCATCAGCGTTTTCGACGCGGTCAACGAAGACTTCGACTTCGTCGCCGACCTTCAGGCCATGCGGCTGACCCGGCATGGCGAATTCCTTGAGCGGAACGCGGCCTTCGCTCTTGAGGCCGACGTCGATCACGGCCTTGTCGCCTTCGATCGCGGTAATGGTGCCCTTGACGACCCGGCCTTCAAAGCCGCCATCAGCGGCGCCACCGAGGGATTCGTCGAGCAGCGCGGCAAAATCGTCGCGCGTGGGGTTGGCTGCAGAAGCCATATGTACAGTTTCCTGTCTATCGATGTTTCCGGCCAAGCGGTTGTATCCGCTGGTCTTTTCTCCGCCGCAGCACCATTGCTTGAGCGGGCCAAAAGTGGGCCGATCGTCGCAGGGGCCGAATGCCGTCCACGACATCCTTTCGGGCGCAAGCCCTCCGGGACCGGCGGCGCTTAAGCGGGCGAGGCCGCTAAAGCAAGGAATTTGCGACCAATCGCGGCCTCAGATCGCTGGCCTGTAGCCCGATTTCTTCAGCGTCACGATATAGGCGGAAAGATCGCGCACCTGGCCGCGATCGATCTTGAACTGCATGGCATCGGGATAATTGTGCGCATCGCGCAGGTACTGACGCAGCGTTGCGCTGGTCAGGCCCTGGCGATTGGCGATGTCCTCAAAGCCGGGGCTCTCGGGATTGGGGGAGCTACCATTGGTGGAAACAGCATGGCAGGCGGCGCAGCGCGCTTCGGCAATCGCCCGTCCGCGCTCCACTTCGGCAAGGCGGCGCTCCTGGACGGTTACGGGTTGGCTGAGGGCCGCCGAAGCGGCTGCCAGTAGGGCGACGGCGGGGAGGGAAAGGCGAAGCATGGGCGGGGCCTAACACTCCCGCCCAGGCCAGGGCAATTGGCTTGCGATGACCCGCTTGCACAGGTTCTGCACGGCATGACCACGTGCAAGCCTGGCGCGCCGTGGCTAGGAGAGGGCTACCAGACGGAGAGAAGCGATGACGACTGATACTGCTGCCAAGCCAGGCCTCGGCCCCCGGACCCGGGTTTTTCTGTGGGGAGGCATTGCCGCGCTGCTCGCTGTGCCGGCGGTGGCCATGCAGTTCAGCACCGAAGTCAATTGGGGCTTGGAGGACTTTGTGACCGCGGCGATCCTGCTCGGGTCGACAGGCCTGGCGCTGGAAGGGGCCGGGCGGGTGCTGGTGACCTCAGGCAAGCGCATGCTGGCTGCGCTGGTGATAATCGGCGCGCTGTTGCTGGCCTGGGCAGAGCTTGCGGTCGGGGTCTTCGACTAACGCCGCGCTTCGGCAATTGCGATGGCCGCGGCGATCGCCTCGTCCCGGTCGAGGTCGCTGGTGTCGAGTAATACGGCATCGGGCGCGGCAACCAGCGGCGCTTCGACCCGGTTGCGATCGCGCTCGTCGCGGGCTGCGAGATCTGCCGCGATTTCTGCCAGTGCCACGGCGCGGCCCTGCTGCTGCATTTCGCGGAACCGCCGCTCGGCCCGCGCCGGGACCGAGGCTACCACAAACAGCTTCACTTTTGCCTCCGGCGCGATCACCGTGCCGATATCGCGTCCGTCCAGCACCGCGCCGCCGGGCTGGGCGGCAAAGGCGCGCTGGCGTTCATAGAGCGCCTGCCGCACGGCGGGATGGACCGAGACCCGGCTGGCTAGCCCGCCTGTTGCCTCGCTGCGCAGCTCGGGATCGCTGATCAGATCTTCAGGAAAGGTACAGGCGGCCAGGGAATCGACGGGGTCATCTGGATTGCCCCCGTTCAAAGCCACCTGCCGCCCAACTGCACGATAGAGGAGCCCCGTATCGAGGTGCGGCAGCCCGAAATGCGCTGCCAGCGCCTTGGCAATCGTGCCCTTGCCCGATGCCGTTGGCCCATCGACCGCGATGATCACTGGGCCAACCCGTCAAGCAGGGCTTCGAAGATCGGGAAGCTGGTGGCGATCGGTCGGGTATCGTCAACCGCCACGCCCTCGCGGCAGGCAAGGCCGGCCACAGCCATTGACATGGCGATCCGGTGATCGAGATGGGTGGCGATTGCCGTTGCCGTGCCGCGCAGCAGATCACCGCCTGTGCCAAGAATGGTCAGGCCGTCCTCGGTTTCAGTGACGCGCGCGCCGGCCAGGGTCAGCGCTGCAGCCATGACTGCAATCCGGTCGCTTTCCTTCACTCGCAGTTCCTCAAGGCCGGTGGTGACCGTGGTGCCTTCTGCCAGTGCGGCGGCGACGAACAGGGCGGGGAATTCGTCAATCATGCTTGGTGCGATTGCCGGATCGACTGCTATTCCCTTCAATGCGGAGTGGCGCACCACCAGGTCCGCTACTGGCTCACCGCCCACTTCACGGCTGTTCACTTCCTCGATCTGCCCGCCCATCTGGCGCAGCACTTCGACAATGCCCGCGCGGGTGGGGTTGAGGCCGACGTTTTGAATGGTCAGCTCGCTGCCCGGCACGATCAGCGCGGCGACGATGAAGAAGGCGGCGGAGGAGGGATCGCCCGGCACCTCGATCGTTTGGGGCTTGAGCTCCGCTTCGCCCACGAGGCGAATCACCCGGGTGCCATCGCTCTCAACCTCGACCGAAAGGTCGGCGCCGAAGCCGCGCAGCATCCGTTCGGAATGATCACGGGTGGGTACGGGCTCGATCACCGTGGTAATGCCGGGGGTGTTAAGCCCGGCCAGCAGTACGGCGCTTTTTACCTGCGCGCTGGCAACTGGCAGGCGGTATGAAATCGGCACGGCAGGCAAAGCGCCGCGGACTGTGAGGGGCAGGCGGCCACCTTCCGAGGCGTCAAACGCTGCGCCCATTTGTGATAATGGTTCGATCACCCGGCCCATTGGCCGCTTTGAAAGGCTGGCATCGCCGATGAAGTTTGCCATGATCGGGTGGCTCGCCACGAGGCCCATCAGCAGGCGGGTGGAAGTGCCGGAATTCCCCATGTCGAGCGGGGTCTGCGGCTGTAGCAGCGCACCCACACCCACCCCTTGCACGGACCATTCCCCATCGCCAAGGCGTTCGACCGAAGCCCCCATCGCCCGCATCGCAGCGGCGGTGGAAAGGACATCCTCACCCTCCAACAGGCCGGTTACGCGGGTCTCCCCCACGGCCAGAGCGCCCAGCATAATGGAGCGATGGCTGATCGACTTGTCGCCCGGCACGCGGATCGTGCCACGCAGTGGACCAGAGGGCATGAAGCGCCGGGGCTTCATCGCGGCAGGATCAGCGTTGGACACGTCAGCACTTTCACGGGTAGAGCGGCAATTGCGCGCGGCTTTTGACAGCGGGCGCGGGCTATGGCAAGGCGCGCGCCGCGCTGGGACAGGCGCAAGCCGTCTCCAATACGTATTAAGAGTTTCAGCCCGTCGCGTTGGCGAAGGGCAGCATCGAGGAATTGACATGGTCAAGGCTGAATGGGGCGCCAAGCACGGTTGCCCGAAGTGCGGCACCCGCTTTTACGATCTGGGCAAGGATGACCCGATCACCTGCATCGAATGCGGCTATGCCTGGCATGTCGATCCGGTGCTGAAGTCAAAGCAGCCGATTCCCTATGAGGAAGTGCAGAAGGCCAAGGTTGAAGAGGTTGAGGACGTCGATCTCGCCGATCCGGATCTGGACATCGATGAAGATGGCGATTCGCCGGACAACGACGTTGATCTGGGCGGCGACGATGACCTTGGCGTCGGCGTTGGCGATGATGACGGTGACGAAAACTGATCCGTTAAAAAACGCTCTTGCCAAGGGCGGGAGCCGCCACTAGAGGGGCGGCCTCGCTCGACAGGTCGGGCGGGAACGGTGAGCTTCCCAAGGGCTCACTGAATGATGGTCAAGGGGCCTTAGCTCAGCTGGGAGAGCGCCTGCATGGCATGCAGGAGGTCAGCGGTTCGATCCCGCTAGGCTCCACCATCATCGAAGAGTTTGAGTATCTGAGCGGCAAGCTGGTCGGCGAGGTTTCGCCCACCGGCTTTTTTCGCGTTTCGAGGTTTGTGACCGCATGTTCGACAGTCTTTCAGACCGGCTAGGCAGCGTCTTTGACAAGCTGCGCGGGCGCGGTGCGCTGAATGAAGCAGACGTGCGCGAAGCGATGCGCGAAGTGCGAATCGCCCTGCTCGAAGCCGATGTTGCCCTTCCCGTTGTTCGCCGCTTCATTGATTCGGTTACCGAACAGGCGGTCGGCCAGTCGGTCCTGAAGTCGGTCACGCCGGGGCAGCAGGTCGTCAAGATCGTCAACGATGCGCTGGTCGAGATGCTGGGCGGCGATGACGTCCCCGGGCTCGATTTGGCTGCCACGCCGCCGGTCGTGATCATGATGGTCGGCCTGCAAGGGTCGGGCAAGACCACCACGACTGCCAAGCTGGCCAAGCTGCTCAAGGAAAAGCACGGCAAGAAGGCCATGATGGCCTCGCTCGACGTCAACCGTCCGGCCGCGCAGGAACAGCTCAAGGTGCTGGGCGAGCAGGTGGAAGTTGCCACCCTGCCGATCATCGCCGGCCAGCAGCCAGTCGATATCGCCACCCGCGCGCTCCAGGCCGCGAAGCTGCAGGCGATTGACGTGCTGCTGCTCGATACGGCGGGCCGCCTCCACGTTGACCAGCAACTGATGGACGAGATGCAGGCCGTTGCTGCAATCTCCTCGCCCAAGGAAGTGCTGCTGGTAGTCGATTCGTTGACCGGCCAGGATGCGGTCAACGTTGCCCAGAGCTTTACTGCACAGGTACCGCTGACCGGCGTGGTCCTGACCCGGATGGACGGCGATGCTCGCGGTGGTGCTGCACTGTCGATGCGCGCCGTTACCGGCAAGCCGATCAAGTTTGCGGGTACCGGCGAAAAGCTTGACGCGCTTGAGGCTTTCCAGCCCAGCCGTGTCGCCGGCCGGATCCTTGGCATGGGCGATGTCGTCTCAATCGTTGAGCGCGCCGCTGCTGCGATCGAGGAGGAAGAGGCCGAGCGGATGGCCGCGCGGATGGCCAAGGGTCAGTTCGACATGAACGACCTGCGCCAGCAGCTGCGGCAGATGCAGAAGATGGGCGGCCTCGGCGCGCTTGCCGGCATGTTGCCAGGCATGAAAAAGGCCAAGCAGGCGATGGAACAGTCCGGCATGGACGATCGCGTGCTGTTGCGGATGGATGCGATCATCGGTTCGATGACGCCCAAGGAGCGGACGAGGCCGGACCTGCTTAACGCCAAGCGCAAGATCCGCATTGCCAATGGTTCGGGCGTTCAGGTTCAGGACGTAAACAAGCTGCTCAAGATGCACCAGGAAATGGAGCGCGCGATGAAGCAGATCAAGAAGATGGGCGGCCTTGCCGGGCTGGGCAAGCTGTTCGGTGGCGGCGGCCTTGGGGCCGCTATGCCGGGCCTTGGCGGCCCCGGAGCAGGAGGCGGTTTGCCATCGAACCTCAATGATTTGCTGAAGAAAAAGTAATTCTCAATTTAATCTGATTTGTTTGAAAGGTAGTTCAAATGTCTGTTTCTCTTCGTCTTTCGCGTGGTGGCTCGAAGAAGCGCCCGTACTACAAGATCGTCGTCGCCAACAGCCGCGCCCCGCGCGACGGCAAGTTCCTTGAGCAGGTCGGCACCTACAACCCGCTGCTCGCCAAGGACGATGCTAACCGCGTTCGCCTGGTCGAAGATCGCGTGAAGTACTGGATCGGCGTTGGCGCCCAGCCGACCGACCGCGTTGCCCGCCTGCTCGACAAGGCTGGCATCAAGGAGCGTGCGCCGACCAACAACCCGAAGAAGGCTGAGCCGGGCCAGAAGGCCAAGGACCGCGCCGAGGAAAAGGCCGAGAAGGCTCGTGAAGCTGAAGAGGCTGCTGCCGCTGCTGCCGCCGCTCCGGCGGTTGAAGAAGTGGTCGAAGCTCCGGCCGCCGAAGAAGCTGCTGCTGAAGCGCCTGCCGCCGAAGAAGCTGCTGCCGAGGAAGCTCCGGCTGCTGAAGCCAGCGAAGAGCAGGCTGAGGGCTAAGCCATCTTGGCCGGGGACAAGCCTGTCACTCTCGCCGCCATCGCCGGCGCGCACGGGGTGACGGGCGAAGTTCGCCTCAAGCTGTTTGGTGAAGGCGTGGAATCGCTCAAGCGGTTCCGCGCCTTCAACGATTCAAGCTTGACCGTTTCCAAGCTGCGCGATGACGGCAAGGGCGGGGCGATTGCCCGCTTTGCCGAAGTAACCGACCGCAATGCGGCCGAAGCACTGCGCGGCACCGTGCTGACGGTCCCGCGTTCGGCCCTGCCGCCGCTGGAAGCGGGTGAATACTACCATGCCGATCTGCTTGGCCTTCCGGCTGTTTCCAGCGATGGAACGGCCCTGGGCGAAGTTATCGCGGTCGAGAACTTTGGCGCCGGCGATGTGATCGAGATCAAGCGCCCCACTGGCAAGCGCTTCATGGTGCCGATGCGGATCGAAGCCGTGCCTGAATGGGATGAAGCCCGGATCGTGATCACGGCGGCGTTCGCGGAAGATTAGACTGCGATTATGGGCATCCTGCTCGGACTGATCGTGATGGTGCTGTTGCCGGCCGGGCTGGCCTGGGGCATCTGCAGCGGGATGCGGGTCCTCAACCCCGATAGCGGGCGGAAGCGGCGCATCCTGATTTCGGCAGCTACCGCGGGCGCTATCCCGGTCTTGCTGCCGCTGGTCGCGATGCTGCGGCGCGGTATGCCTTATGGCATTATTCCGGTCATCGCTCTGCTGGCACTGGGGCTGCTCATCGCCTTGCTGATCGGCTTGCCGGTCGCGATCCGGACCACCCGAAACGACTTTGTCGCCTAGCGCGGTTTGCCCACCAGCTTTTCCAGTTCCTTGGCAAAACGCTTCAGCTCGAAGTTTTGCGGATCGTCGTGGGCATCGGGAATGCCCGCATCGACCGTATTGTGCTGCGCAGGGATGAGCCAGTAGCCGGCCCGCGCGCTGGCATAGACGTAAAGCGCTGCGAGCATCCGGTATTGCTCCTTGGTAAAGCCCGGCTTGGGACCATAGGTTTGCCCGCGGCTGGTTGCGCCGGGCAGGAAGCGGCGCGGCTGTACCGTTTCGATATGGACCATCCGCCCCCGCGTGCGCGGGCCGACAACGCGGCTTTCCAGCTTGGTCGCCCGCCAGCCTTCCTGGAAATCGTGCCCCGCCCAGACCTGCCCAACCCGGTTCAGGAAGATGTGCGCCACCGGTTCACGCGCGAAGGTCTGGTCCATGTAGGGGGTAAAGTCATTGACCTTGAGGTCCAGGTTAAGCCGCTTGGGGAAGGGCTCGTTGGCGTAGAACGGGGTCGAAGTATCGTGGATCACGAAATAGAGCGCCGGCAGCCCTTCATCTGTGCGCGACAGCGGTGCGGCTGACCACTGCTGGGCATAAGCGCGATAGGGCTCGGGAAAGGCGGCGATTGCGACGGCCTGCTGCTCAGGCTCGGGGCCATCCTTGCGCTCCATCAGGGAGCGGATCACGCGTGGCAGCGGCTGCGGTTTGCGCACGGCGAGCTGCTCGATCTTCCGCAACAGGCACGTGGCCTGTTCCACCTTGGTGCCGGCAAAGGTCAGCGTTTCGCGGCTGAAGCGGCATTCGCCGATCTCCTCGGCAGGGGCTGGCGTAGCAAGAAACAGCAAAGGCAGGGCAAGTAGTCTTTTCATGGCGCCACTGTTCCCTGCCCGGTCCGCGCAGGCAAGAGTTCAATTGCCAAGTTGCGGGCGATCTGGAAAAGGCCCGGGCGATGACCTTTGCCGCCACAGTCCTGACCCTTTACCCTGAGATGTTCCCGGGGCCGCTGGGCGTCAGCCTGGCAGGTCGCGCGCGGGAAGAGGGCAAGTGGTCGCTGGAGACGGTCCAGATCCGCGATTTCGCGATCGACAAGCACAAGACCGTGGATGACACCCCGGCCGGCGGCGGCGCCGGAATGGTGCTGCGGGTAGACGTGCTGGCTGCCGCGATTGACCATGCCCGTGCCAGCCAGCCCGATTGCCCAGTCATCGCCATGACCCCACGCGGCAAGCCGCTGACCCAGGCCCGCGTGCGCGAGCTGGCGGCAGGGCCGGGTGTGACGGTTCTTTGCGGCCGGTTCGAGGGCTTTGACGAGCGGATTTTCGCAGGGCGCCAGGTTGAGGAAGTGTCGATCGGCGATATCGTCCTCTCGGGCGGTGAACCTGCAGCGCTGATGCTGTTGGACGCTTGCATTCGGCTGCTTCCCGGCGTAATGGGCGCCCCTTCCAGTGGGTCCGAAGAATCGTTCGAGAACGGTTTATTGGAATATCCCCACTATACCCGACCTGCTGAGTGGGAAGGGCGCACGATCCCTGAAGTGCTGCGATCGGGGGATCATGCGAAGATCAAGGTCTGGCGCAAGCTGCAGTCCGAGATCGATACACGGTCACGCAGGCCGGATCTTTGGGAGCGTCATGAGGGCGCTCGGGTCCTGTCTGCCTCTGGCGCGCGGCGTGAAAAGAAGGACTGAGGATCATGAATCTGATCCAGCAGATCGAGGCCGAGGAAATTGCCAAGGCCGCCAAGGATATTCCGGAGTTCCGCCCCGGTGACACCGTGCGCGTTGGCGTGAAGGTGATCGAAGGCGAACGCAGCCGTGTGCAGGCTTTTGAAGGCGTTTGCATCGCCCGTGCCAACAAGGGCATCGGCAGCAACTTCACCGTCCGCAAGATGAGCTTTGGCGAAGGCGTTGAGCGTGTGTTCCCGCTCTACTCGCCCACGCTCGACAGCATCACCGTTGTCCGCAAGGGCGTGGTGCGTCGTGCGAAGCTTTACTATCTGCGCGGCCGCACCGGCAAGCGCGCTCGTATTGCCGAGCGTCGCGACGTGCGCAGCGACGCCGAGTAAGCGCACCTGCGCTAGGCTCTGGCGCTGCCAGCAAAGCTGTTTAGAGAGGGGCGTCCCGGGAGACCGGGGCGCCCTTTTCGTTGCGTGAGTTTCCTGTGTCGCCCACTTCCCGATTGCTTGCTGCCTGCGCCGTGATCGCGCTCACCCCCGCCCACCCGCTCCTTGCCCAGACTTCTCCGGAGAGCACCGTGACCGCTGCCCAGCCGCTGACCATCGAACGCGTCTTCGCCAGCCCGGGCCTGTCTGGTGCCGTGCCGCGCGGGGTGAAGCTTTCGCCCGATGGCCGCTGGCTGACCTTGCTGCGGGGCCGGCCGGACGATCGCGAGCGCTATGACCTGTGGGGCTTTGATCGCACGACCGGCAAGTGGGCCATGTTGGTCGATTCGCTTAAGCTTGGTTCGGGCAAGGACCTTTCCGAGGCCGAGAAGATGCAGCGCGAGCGGCAGCGGATCGGTGATCTGAAGGGCATTGTCAGCTATGAATGGGCGGCAGACAGCCAGGCGATCCTGGTCCCGCTTGATGGCGACCTGTTTCTCGCCCGGCTGGATGGTTCGGTGCAGCAGCTTTCGGACACCTCGGAGGACGAGCTTAACCCCGCGCTGAGCCCTAAAGGCGCTTATGTATCCTTCGTTCGCGGGCGACGGCTTTGGACCGGCAAGGTTGGTGAAGCGGCCCAGCCGGTGACACCGCAGGAGCAAGCGGAGACTGTCTCGTGGGGCGAGGCGGAATTCGTCGCGCAGGAAGAAATGGACCGCCACACTGGCTATTGGTGGTCGCCCGATGACAGCCGAGTGGCCGTGCAGCGGTTTGACGAAGCGCCCGTCGCCGTGGTCACCCGCGCCGCGATCGGGGCGGAGGGGACCAAGACCTATGCTCAGCGTTATCCGCTGGCGGGTACGCCCAACGCCTTTGTCTCGCTTTTCGTGCAGAAGCCCGATGGCAGCCAGCGGGTTGAGGTTGAGCTGGGGCCGGACAAGGACATCTATCTGGCCCGCGTCGATTGGGCGCCCGATGGCAAGACGCTGTATGTTCAGCGCGAGGATCGCGGTCAGACCAAACTTGATATGCTTGCCGTCGATCCCGCCACCGGCAAGAGCCGGGTGCTGTTCACCGAAACGGCAGCCAAGGGCCACTGGATCGACCTGTCGCACAGCTACCGCTTCCTTAAGGACGGCAGCCTGGTGTGGTGGTCGCAGCGGGATGGTTTCGGCCACCTCTGGCACTTCAAACAGGGCAAGTGGCAGCAATTGACCAAGGGTGATTGGGTGGTCACTGCGCTGGTTGGCGTGGACGAAACATCTGGCAAGGTGTTCTTCACGGGGACCAAGGACGATCCGCTGGCGCACCAGGTCTATGCGATTGACCTGACGCGTTCGGGCGAGGTCCATCGCCTCACCGAGCTGGCCTTTCACAACAGTGCCAGCATGGATCGTTCGGGCAAGTCGTTGCTGATCTCGCGTTCATCTGTGGGCCAGCCGCCACAGGTCTACCTGGCCGATCAGAGCGGCAAGCGGATCGCTTGGGTGGAAGAGAACAAGCTGGATGCAAAGCACCCTTATACGCCCTATCTGGCCAGCCACCGCCCGGTTGAATTCGGGACGATCAAGGCGGCCGATGGCACAGTGCTGCACTGGAACATGATCACGCCGCCGTTGGAGCCGGGCAAGCGCTATCCGGTGTTCTTCTCGCACTATGGTGGGCCCAGCAACCAGCAGGTGCTGCGTGACTGGGGCAGCCCGCTGGCCCAGGCGGTGGTCGACAAGGGCTATATCTGGTTCGAGATCGACAATCGCGGCTCGGACAATCGTGGGGTCAACTTCGCCAAGCAAATCTTCCGCGCGATGGGCAGTGTAGAGGTGGCTGATCAGTTGGCCGGGGCGGAGTACCTGAATTCGCTGCCCTTCGTCGACGGCGCGAAGATCGCGACCTATGGCTGGTCTTATGGCGGCTACATGACGCTTAAGATGCTGCAGGCCAATCCGGGGGTCTATGCAGCCGGGATTGCCGGTGCGCCAGTGACAAAGTGGGAACTTTATGACACCCATTATACCGAACGCTATATGGGCGATCCCAAGGCTGATGCCGCCGCCTATGCCAGGGCCAATGCCATGGCTGATACGGCCAGGATCAAGGATCCGCTGCTGCTGATCCACGGCATGGCCGACGACAACGTGGTGTTTGAGAATTCCTCAGCCCTGATCGCAAAAATGCAGGGCGAGGTCGTGCCGTTCGAAATGATGCTCTATCCTGGTTACACCCACCGCGTTGGCGGGCCGAAGGTCGGCACCCACCTGTGGAACTCGATCTTCGCCTTCCTTGAACGCCACGGAGTAAAGCCATGACCTTTGGCATCGGCCCCACCGGCTCGCCCGCGCAGGTCGCGGCGCTGCAGCAGCAGCTGACAAGCAATCCGACTGACCGGATCGCACGGCACAATCTGGCAGTCGAACTGCGCAAGTGCGGCCGGCTAGACGAGGCGCTTGTCCAGATTGAGCGCACCTGGGGCGAAGGGTTGAAGCTGGCCGAGACGGCAACGATGCGCGGGCACTTGCTGGCCGATGCCGGCCGCTTTGATGAGGCGCTGGAGGCCTATCGCGAAGCGGTGCGGATCAAGCCCGAACTGGTCGAAGCGCACAGCACCATGGCCAGCCTGCTCCCGCAGCTTGGGCGTGGGGAAGAGGCCCTGGACAGTTTGCGCGAGGCGCTGCTGCGTGCCCCGCAGGCGGGCGCGTTGTGGGTGGAAGCCATGTCGATCGCGCGTGGGCATCATCAATGGGAGCCGCTGTTGGACCTTGCCGCAGAGGCCGAGGTAAGATTTGGCACCGACACGATGATCTCTGCCTTCGTTGCCAATGCGCTGTCTGCGTTGGGCCGCGACGACGAAGCACTGGCCCGGATCGACGCGGCGCTGGAGCAGGAGCCGACCTATCCTCCTGGTCACACGATCCGCGCGCATATCCTGCTGCGCAAGGGTGACCCTGCCGGCGCGGCCGGGGCCGCCGAGACGGCGTCGCGGTTGCTGCCCAAGGACCAGTCGAGCTGGGCGCTGCTGGGCATCGCCTGGCGCCTGCTTGATGACGAGCGCGAGCACTGGCTGTGCGATTATGAAAACCTGGTCATGCCGATTGACCTTGGGCTAGATCCGCGGCTGCTGGGCGGGCTGGAGGCGCGGCACCAGCTTGCCGCCCATCCGGCGGACCAATCGCTGCGTGGCGGCACCCAGACGCGCGGCAACCTGTTCGAGGTGGATGATCCGGTGATCGGCGGCCTGGCGCGCGCCTGCAAGGCAGCGATCGAGCAGCGACTGGCATCGCTCCGCCCCGATCCGGCGCATCCCTTCCTTGGGCGCCTTACCGGGCAGGTTGGCTTTCCAACGTCGTGGTCGGTGCGTCTGGCAGCTTCAGGCTATCACATCAGCCACATCCACCCCGCAGGGTGGCTCAGCAGCGCCTATTACGCCAGCCTGCCGCCGGAAGTGGCCGCAGGTGAAGGGCAGGGCGCCCTGGCCTTTGGCGTGCCCGATGCCGCGCTGGGGCTGGACCTGGCTCCGCGCCGGGTGGTGCAGCCGCAAGAGGGGCACCTGGTGCTGTTCCCATCCTATCTGTGGCATGGGACCACCCCGTTCGAGAGCGCAGCACCGCGAGTGACCGTAGCCTTTGATGCGCTGCCGGTGGACAACAGCGGCCAGCAGGTTTAGCCGCAGCGACCATATTACAGGAGATTGGCATGGGTTACCGGGTGGCAGTGGTCGGCGCGACGGGCAATGTCGGCCGCGAGATGCTCAACGTTTTGGCCGAGCGCGAGTTCCCGATCGAGGAACTGGCCGCCTTGGCCTCGTCGCGCTCAACCGGGGACGAGATCGAGTTTGGCGAGACTGGCAAGATGCTCAAGGTCCGCAATATCGAACACTTCGATTTTTCGGGCTGGGACATTGCCCTGTTTTCCGCCGGTTCGGATGCGGCAAAAGCTTATGCGCCGAAGGCCGCCGCCGCGGGCTGCGTTGTGATCGACAACAGCTCGTACTACCGGATGGATCCGGACGTGCCGCTGATCGTGCCCGAAGTGAACCCAGAAGCGATCGATGGCTACAAGGCCAAGATGATCATCGCCAATCCCAATTGCTCGACTGCGCAGATGGTTGTCGCGCTGAAGCCGCTGCACGATGCGGCAAAGATCAAGCGGGTGGTCGTGGCGACCTATCAGTCAGTCTCCGGCGCCGGCAAGCAGGGCATGGACGAACTGTTCGAGCAGAGCCGCAACATCTTTGTCGGTGACAGCAGCGAGCCGGTCAAATTCACCAAGCAGATCGCCTTCAACGTGATCCCGCACATCGATAGCTTCCTGGATGATGGTTCGACCAAGGAAGAATGGAAGATGGTGGTCGAAACCAAGAAGATACTGGATCCCAAGATCAAGGTGACGGCTACCTGCGTGCGCGTGCCGGTTTTCGTCGGCCATTCGGAGGCAATCAACCTTGAGTTCGAGGACGAGATCAGCGCCGAGCAAGCGCAGGACCTGCTGCGTGAGGCGCCCGGCGTGATGCTGATCGATAAGCGCGAGGACGGCGGATACGTCACGCCGGTTGAATGCGTTGGCGATGGTGCCACGTTCGTTTCCCGCGTGCGCGAGGACTCGACCGTCGACAATGGCCTGTCGCTGTGGTGCGTTTCGGACAACCTGCGAAAAGGGGCGGCGCTCAATGCCGTCCAGATCGCCGAGCTGCTCGGGCGTCGACACCTCAAGAAAGGTTGAGGTTTACGATTCGTGGAATTTATTCAGTCTTTTGATGGAACGCCGCTGGCGCTGCACCGGATCGGTGCAGGGCGGCCGGTGATCCTGCTCCATGGCCTGTTTTCCAGCGCGCAGATGAATTGGATGAACTGGGGGCAGGCCCAATTGCTGGCCGATGCCGGTTTCGAATGTCTGATGCCGGACCTGCGCGCTCATGGCGAAAGCGGCAAGCCGCATGACCCTGCTGCCTATCCCCCTGATGTTCTGGCGCGCGATGCGATTGCCCTGGTCGCGGCGCTGGGACTGACCGATTTTGACCTGGTTGGTTTCTCGCTTGGCGCGCGAACTTCGGTCCGTGCGGTGATCCATGGCCTGAAGCCCCGCAAGCTGGCGCTGGGCGGGATGGGGCTGGAGGGCCTTGCTGGCTGGACAGGCCGCGCGGCCTATTTCACCGATGCGATAGACCGCTTTGAACAGGTCAAGCATGGCGATCCGGCCTTCCC
>JACCDG010449911.1_pt1 | contig 30664 bp, 41 predicted proteins | sample 7442471 | NCBI WGS metagenome assembly JACCDG01 (sample SAMN15323444, study PRJNA562643) | freshwater metagenome | isolation source: river surface water | place: USA:Blue River Watershed | collected 2017-08-17 | reverse complement strand
TCGCTGTTAACGCGAATTACTGCATCGCCTGTGCTTACTGTTGTTGATTCAACAATTGTTTGCACACCCTGAACAGTTAAGTTACCTGTGATGATAGCATCACCATCAACTGTTACTGAACTTGATGTAATATCGTCTGAAGTAAATGTACCTGTTACTGTTAGGTTTGCAATACTTGCGCCATCAACAATAGCAACTGTTACAGTGTTGTTAGTGATAGCTGTTGAAAGCTGACCACTAGCACCTGTAATAGTAAGTGTTTCGCCACCATTAACTACATCTACGTTACCGCTGTCACCAGCGATGCTGAAGTTTGTTGCAATAGCAATGTTGCTTACCGCTGTAACACGACCTTTACTATCAACAGTGAATTGTGGGATGTTTGTAGCATCACCGTAGGTGCCAGCTGTTACGGCAGTATTTGCTAGTGTTAGAGCAATGTTTGCACTATCACCGGCTGCTGTAAATGTTGCTGTACCAGTAGCATCACTGCTAATGTTAATTGTTACTGCACTGCTTAGTGCATCAGCAAAATCTGCTGTACCAGTTAAGTCACCGGTGACGTTACCGGTTAGCATTCCATTAACTGTTACATTGCTAAATGTTGCTGCTGCTGCGGTTGTGCCACCAATTGTGACACCGTCAATCGCACCGCCTGTTAGCGCAACGTTGTTAGCGTTCTGAGTAGCAATGCTACCTAAACCTAAGTTAATACGAGCGTTAGCATTGTCAGTTGCACCAGTACCACCATTTGCAACTGGTAGTGTGCCTGTTACAAAGCTAGCATTTGCTAGATCAACTGTTGTTGCGCTTGCTACACCGTTTGTGAATAGTAGTAAGCCTGTTGCACTACTAAAATCTTGTCCAGTACCACCGTACTGAGTACCTACTGCTGAACCTGTCCAGGTACCAGCAACAACACTACCAAATCGAACGTCTTCGAGTGTAGAGCCATTGCTCTGGGTAAAATCAAAGCGATTATTAGCTGCGTCGTACTTTAAACGACCGCCGCTTTTGCCCATCTGAACGTCAGCTGCAAGACCTTTGATACCAAAGTTCTTAATATCAGCCATTTGTTTCTCCTAATAATACGTATTATTTTAACGACTGGAAATCGTTATTGATATTTATCAGAAATTGATGTTTTTATACGTATGTGAGCTTAACTGTGACGTTTCCTGAGGTTGCTCTATAGTGGTTGCATCGTACACGAATCTGCATGTCTTGACTGTTGCTTGCAGGGTAAACATACTCTGGGTGAACGATAAATTCAACACTAGAATCTGTTAAATCGTTACTTACATCGTCAACAAACATGTCTTGATCAGATACTGTTCCTACTTCAATGTTGGGCAGAATATTGCCTGTATATCCACTGAATGCTGTAGTAATTTCCATACTTACAGATACAATCTTACGTCCTGGGCTGATATTGCCCAGTGTTTGAGTTGTGCTATTACCAAAGCCTGCCGCGGGCATAGCAATAGTTGTAGTCATTGTTTTAGCGTCAACTGTTGCGCTGTCTTTGTTACCTAGCATTTCCCAAGCACTACCAGTATATAGATATAAACCCCACTCGCCATCGCCTTTGTTTACTACATAGGCTTGGTCACCAGCCGCTGGTTGTAGTGCATCACGTGCCGCAATGTTTGCAACAACTGTGGTGCCGCCTGTGCGTACACCTTGTTCAATGTTCATTGCAAGTGGTAAACTACCAGTATGTCCGCTGAAGATACCTGTTTGATCTTGCCACAGTGTACTATCTTCGTAGATTAAGATCTCGCCACCGTTGCTTCTAGTAAGCTGTATAACTGAAGCATTAGTTGCGGCTGTGCTTTCTGGAAGACCTGAAATATTACTTGAACCTACAAAATAGTATCCACCTGTTTCAGCATTACCGTTTGTAATGTTGATTGCGTTACCATTTACTTCTGTTAGTGTTAACGCTGTTGCTGTAGCACTGACTACTAGATTTGCAATGCCTGCTGCCTCAATGTCAGTAGCCATATCTTGTGGTGTACTTACGCCAGCATAAACACTACCATTTGTGGTAAAGTTTACTAGAGTATTTCCGCTACCGGTATTGATATACGCACTGAATGGTACATAACCGCCTACTAGTCCATAAATTGCTTCTTCAACGTTACTTGAAATCGAATTTTCTAGCGGAAGTGATTCTGCAACCACTTGAGTATTAGATGACTGTGCGTTAATTAAACTAACTATTTCGCTTACATTAGCATTACCGCTAGCACCCGACAATGTGATACTGTAGCCATTGATACTAATTATATAACCATCGGTGATATCTGGGTTGCCTTGATCACCAGTTAATACAGTAGGCTCTGGGCTTTGTAAATTTAAAAACGCAACTTTACCTGTGGATGTGGCAACATTAGTTAGTGTGCCATTTGTATCAACATAGATATAATCACCTTGAATACCGGGAATATTTGGATCAAAGTCAATGATTCTGTTGTTGGGTAGAATCATAAAGTAGTTTGGACCTGGACCGCTTTCAGTAACAACACCAATCATTTTATCTGCGGTTAGTGCATTAGCTTTTACAAATCCTGTGTTGGTTACTGCAATAACATCACCTTTAACAAAACCGTGATTGGTTTTTTCTAACACATAATTAACCTGAGGATTCAAATATTGGAATCGACTCATTACTGTTGGATAAAATGATGCAGTTACTGATGTAGGCAATGGATCCAACATTGGATATCCATTTTCGTTTAGTGTGAATATTACGGCAGCCCCGGAACCAAAAATACCATTACCTGTGGTAACAGCAAATGTGTTGTAGCGCAACCAATCTTCTACTACGCAAGTCACTTCAGTTCTTGTTTTTGAACTAATTGAAATAATCTTTAAGCACTTACCATCTGTGGCGCCGCCGATCCAATCACCTACCTGTACGTCGAGACCATTATATTGGAAATCATCGCGTGTCAAATGACTGCCATGATTTTGTGCAGTTACAGTAAAAGTTATTTCCCAACGATAGTATTTTTTACTGCCGGAACCTTCATACCATAAGTCGCCACTACCGTTCGCAAAAGGCCAATACTCAGTACCAGCTATAGAACTTACACTAACGCCTAATACCTTGTTTGGATAGTTTAATTTGATTTGACTTGATCTATAAGATAGTGACATTTACTATTCCTTAATCATACATCACAAACTGAATCCACGCATGTGTGGTAGTACCAAAGCCACCTCTACTTGCGCCAGTTTCAGCTTCGCGTAATCTTAGTTTTACTACAACTTGACTTGCACCGTTGAACAATGTTGGGCTACCACTTGATCCGCCGGCTGGAACTTCTCTGTAACCCATTGATGTTTCCATTGGAACAATTTGATATTTGTTATTGGTATAATCGTATCCATAGAACATAATACCTGCGGGCGGTAAGAAATATGTGCCGCTTGCAAATGTAATTGTACACTCACCACCAGAGGTGCTGTTAATTGTAACGTTGCTAATGCCGGCGCTTAAATTTCCTGCACTGGATAATGCACCAGCACTAGTATAGTTTAGTTTAAATCTTTCAACTTTAGCGCCGCCGCTGCCGCTGCCACCGCCTGTGATAGTTGCTTCTGTTACACCAGTAACACGACCATATTGGTCAATGGTTACTCTTGCACTCTTTGTAGCACTACCATATGTGCCTGCTGTTACACCACTGTTGGCAAGACTGATTGTTACGTTACCGCTAGTACCGCCACCTGTTAGGCCTGTACCAGCATTAACATCAGTGATGTCGCCACTGCCGCCACCGCCGGAAACAGCAATAGTTGTTACACCAGTTACACGACCGTATGTATCAACTGTAATCTGCGGAATAGTTGTAGCATTACCATATGTGCCAGCAGTAACAACACCGCTGGTTAGCGCAATATTATCTGCGTTAACTGTAATACCTGCGCCAGCGCCAACATTAACTGTTAACGATCCAGAACTGCCGCCGCCAGTTAAACCGCTTCCGGCTACGACTTCAGTTATTGTTCCAACACCACCACTTACGTTTGCCGGTGTAAATGTAAACACACCCGTGCTGTTGTTGTATGATAAACTGCCGTTGCCACTTGGGCTCGCTGTTGTAACGCTTAGGTTACTTAACTGTATTCCGCTGGTTCCATTTGTGCCATTAGCACCACGAACATTACCAGCATCAACTGTGCTGGCGTTGCTTAGTGTTAGAATTAAGTTGCCGCTGCCGTTAACTGTAGCTGTGCTGATGCTTACACCGTTTGTACCGTTAGTACCGTTTGTACCATTGGTACCTGCATCGCCTTTTGGTCCTTGGATATTACCAACGTCTTGCGTTGAAGAATTGCTATATGTTAAAACAAGATTGCTGTTAACTAGCGCAACACTAGTAATACCTACACCGGCAGTACCTGTTGCACCTTGCGGACCTTGTACATTACCAGCATTAATATATGTGCCATTTACAAGACCAATAATTAGATTATTGTTGCCTGCTACTGTAGCATTAGCAATACCTGCATTGCCGTCGCCAGCTAAACCTTGTGGACCTTGTGCGCCACGAACGTTACCAGCATCAACTATGGTTGAATCGCTTAGTGTAATAATTAGATTACTACCAACTACGTTTGCAGTGTTAACACCAACACCATTTGTTCCGTTGGTTCCGTTTGTACCATTAGCACCGCGAACGTTACCAGCATCAACAGTTGATGCATTGCTTAATGTTAATATTAAATTGCCACTGCCATTTACTGTTGCAGTTGTTACACCAACACCAGTAGCACCTACATTACCTTGTGGGCCTTGAGCACCTAATCCGCTTAGGTCTATGGTAGTGCCATCAAGTGTTAGGTTGCTTGCACTGAGTGACAATACTGGACGATTACTTAGGTTTGCATAGTTACCAGTAAATGCTACTGTTGCTAGTGCATTTGTATTTGCTTTGCCTGCTAAACTTGATGTAACAGTGGCAGCAAAGTTTGAATCATTGCCTAGTGCAGTTGCTAATTCATTTAGCGTATCTAGTGCGGTAACAGCACCATTAACTACATTGTTAATCTGTGTTGTTACATATGTTTGGGTAGCATAGCTGTTGGTCGACAGGTATGCCGCAACATTACTATTGCCATAGTTTCCAGCTGCATTTGCAAGTCCAGCATCAACATATGCCTTCATGTTTGTATTGGCAGTGTTTACATATGTTTGAGTAGCATAGCTGTTTGTTGATAGGTATGCGGCTACGTTGCTGTTGCTATAGTTTCCTGCAACGGTAGCTAGTGCATTGCTCAGGTCAACTGTGTTACCTCTGGAAATAGTAATTACGTTTCCTGTGAGGCTCAAAGTCTGCGGTGCGGCAGGCGTAAATGTAAACACACCTGCGCTATTGTTATAACTTAAGCTACCATTTCCACTAGCTGATGTAGATGAAACACTTAGGTCCGTGAGTGCAATACCACTGCCACCACTGCCACCTCCTCCGGTGGCACTAATAGTCAATGTATCAGTTGACGTATTTAGACTTAGAGAAATACCTGAACCAGCAGCAAAAGTAAACACATCGTCATTTTGATCTGCAAGTGCAGAGTCTGAGCCAACACGCATTATGCTGAATGCATTTTTCTCTTTGAGTGCGCTAAGGTTTACAGTATTTCCACCACTGATAGTTAGGTTGCTGGTAGCAGAATCCCAACTTAAACTTTGAATATATGCCGCGGCACTAATATTTGATGCACTAACAATTCTACCTGTTGCATCAACAGTAAACTGTGCAATATTTGTTGCATTACCATATGTGCCAGCAGTTACACCAGATGCTAGGCTGACATTTGTAAGATTGGTTACACGGCCCTGTGCATCAACTGTGATTTGTGGTACAGTTAATGCATTACCATATGTGCCAGCAGTTACACTGGTGTTAGCAAGACTAAACACACCTGTGCTATTATTATAAGATAAACCTGTGCCTGCACTTAGATCGGAATAAACAATACCACTATCAGTTAAAGTGAATGGCTCAAATGAGCTTGATCCGCTGTTCCATCTTAGTATTTGATTATTGGTGATTCCTGCTGTATTAACATCGGCTAGTAAACCTAAACTGATGTTTGCCGCCACGGCTGAACTGTCAGTGCTGATTATAATGGTATCAGCATTGGCTTGAGTAGTAATTGCAATACCCGATCCAGCAACCAGTGTTAAATCATCTGATGCTTGGTCAGCACTAACTGTAGTTTGACCTGCTACTAGGATATTACCAAATCCTAAATTTGTACCGGTGCCGCCACCCGAACCACCACCCGAAATTTCAATTAAGTCAACGTTTTGGATACGACCATAAGTGTCAACAGTGATACGTGGTAAGTGAGTAGTATTACCATATGTTGCCGCAGTAACACCTGTTGCTACAAGATCAATAGTTGCGTTTGAATTGTTACCTGTACCACCAACAACACGAATTTGCCCAGGAGTACCAATTACATTACCAACGAAATCGTTTGTAATTGTTTCAGCTTGGGTAGCAGTAATTGTTTGTGTAGTAACACCTGTTACTTGCCCTTTGCTGTTGATTGTTAATACTGGAACATGGCTAGCATTGCCCCATGTACCGCTAACATTGGCAATATCAGTAATGAATACGCCGTCAGAATTTGAAGTTAGGCCGCCGCCTGTACCAGCAACAACATTAAGAGTTAATGCATTTTTATTTAAACCATTACCAGCACTGTAAACGTCCATAGTACCAGGACGCCATTTGCCTGCACCAGCACTATAAATTAGGGCCTGGCCACCCAATGGTTGATAAGCGTCTGCTGCCTGTACATCAGCAAGATCACTTAAAACAGGGTTAACAAAAATAAGTCTGTCGGCAGCACCGCCTACGCGAACAAATTTCAGACCTTGTCCGGTATATTCAGAAGGGGTATCGTTTAATTCAATAAATGTATTAGCCATTTTTGGTCCTACAAGCTCTAGTGCTAGTTATAACAACTATTTATCACTTTTAGCTTGATAGGATTACTCGGCTAATTTGTCCGTAGGACGAGTCGTAAGTTGCACCGTCGCCTACATGTTCTCTGTCCATGTACACACGAATAAATGCAAAGTTTCCTTGGAATGTATATGCATCGGAACCAGTAGCAGGATCGTTGGCGTTAAATTGTATGTATCCTATAGAATTCCATGTAGTTCCGCTCAGTGATGCGTCCGGAACAATGTCGAACCAGTCTGTGCTAGTTGGATTTAAACTTAGTGTTGCTTGAATTCTAAATCTACCCACAAACTCGTTATAACTTACTTGAAGAGTATGTAGGCCATCAGTATAACCGTAATAGCTGTCACCTTTAACAGATTCGCTGTACTTGTTCATTTCTGTGCCGGTGGCACTTAGCATTTGGATACTTCTACGGTTGATGGGCATATTATGATCTCTCTATTTCAACTATTACGCCTTCGCCAACTAGTTCCTGCACAATAGCTTCTAAGTTTTGATCAAAGTCGTCACTTGCTAGCTGTGCTGGATTTTCAGAGTCTTTGACTAGTTTGCTTAGTTTAACGGCAATAGTTTCTGAATGTATTTTAGCCATGTGTAAATCCTTTGTGTATTAATCACAAGTATTTATCACTTTAAATAATATAGGCTTTGGTTACAATAATGCGCCAGTCATTGTACATCATGCTCAGAAATGGATATGCTAAATCAAATTGTTCTGATTCTGTGAAAAATTCCAAAAAGTTTGATGTAGTTCTATCATACGAACTTCCAGTAAATCTTAAGCTGTCGTTGGAAATATTATCCTTGAGGTAGGTCAGTATTTCTAATTTTTGCCCAACTTTTTCCTGCACAGTGTACTTTAAATTCATTTTATAAGGCATGAACATGCTCACCCTATAATCATATTTTTTGTACCATTTGCTTGGTCTTACTTCGCATCTGTAGTTATTTGATAACAGTAAATCCAAATGAACTTTGTTTATTGGCCCTTCAATGGAGTACAAGTTATCTCTGAATTTATCTACTGTAGTCTTAAGATCATTAAATGATTTAAAATACAAACTGTGTACGTCGTTGGCAAGCCCGCCCGAACGTTGTTTATGAATAACATTTTCTTCTAGGTATTTTGGGCAGTTACTATTATCTTTATATCTAGGTATAGCAACATACTCAAATAGTTGATCTCTAAAATATCGCTCACGTTCCACTTCAGAGTCATACCCATACTTGTCCATCAGAATATGTGAAGGTATGTCGGGTGTTACAAAAGATACTTTATAAGCATATCTTCCGTAGTACACTCTGTCACAGGGTCTAATAAATTGCTTTAGATCTTCGGGCAGAGTATCTAATGTATCAACACTATAATGTAAATTGATATTGGTCATTAACATACTCCACTGTGATAGTACAATCCTTTAAATCCTCGAATAAGATTTTACGACTTAGAGGCTTCTTAATCTTTTCCTCAAATACACGCTTGAGTGGTCGTGCGCCCATGCTAGGCTCGTATCCATCATCTGCAAGTTGCAGACGACATGTATCTGTAATAGCAATACGAATACTACTGTCGTTGTTGCTTAGTAGCTTATTAGTGTCAATCACTAAACGATCAACAATCTTCAACATCATAGTCTTGTCTAACTTACTAAACTCAACCACAGCATCTAAGCGGTTACGAAACTCTGGTGTGAAGAAGTTTTCGATAGCCTTATTAATTTCACCGGCCTTTGTGCTATCGCCGAAGCCAATCTTACGCTTCTCTGCATTAGCGGCACCTAAGTTACTTGTCATAATGAGGATGACGTTGGTAAAGTCTACGGTCTTGCCTGTGGCACTTGTTAGTCGCCCATCATCCATTACCTGTAACAGAACCTGTAGTACTTCTGGTGCTGCCTTTTCAACTTCGTCTAGTAGTAGCACACAGTTAGGACTTTCCTCAACTGCGGCAATAAGTTGACCTTGACCCATTTTGCCTTCGGCGTGGCCAACATATCCTGGAGGTGCACCTATTAACTTTGCTACACTGTGACGCTCCTGATATTCACTCATGTCAAACTTAACCAGCTTGGCTTGCAATTCATTAGATAGTGAACGTGCTGTTTCTGTTTTACCTGTACCAGTTGGGCCCACAAACAGGAAGCTGCCAATGGGCTTGTTAGGTTCACGCAATCCTGACTTACTAACAAGAATAGCTTCAACAATCTTATCAACAGCATTATCTTGTCCGTAAACAGTATTCTTAATACGTCCGTCCAAGTTCTTGTAACCTGTGGTGCTTTCTGTATCAATGACATCAACACCAATCTTACTAGTCTTTGCAACTACGTTTACAATGTCTTTGAGATTAACAGTTTTCTCACCACGTAGCTTAACGGCAGCACCTGCGGCATCAACTGCATCCAGTGCCTTGTCTGGGAAGAACTTGGTCTTTACATAACGGTCAACAAGCTCAACGCTTTTCTCTAAGATCTTGTCATCATATTCAACACCGTGGAATTGTTCATAGTGTTCCTTGAGACCTTTGACGATTAGCTTGGTGTCTTCTACTGACGTTTGCTCAATGTCAAGTCTTGCAAAGCGGCGCATTAGTGCGCGATCTTTCTCAAAGCTGTCTGCGAACTCGTCTGGTGTGGTTGCACCAATGGTAAGCAATCTGCCTTTGCCCAGTACTGGCTTAATCAAGTTAGCTACGTCAACACTGCTACCGCCTGCGCTGCCAGCACCCATAATCATATGAATTTCGTCGATGAACAAAATAGCATTTGGGTTATTACTTAATGTTTCTAACAGCGCCTTGATGCGCTCTTCAAAATCGCCGCGATATCGTGTACCTGCTAGCAAGTTACCGATGTCTAAACTGTAAACAACTTTGTTAGCAAGTATGTCTGGTACTTCACCGTCAACAATTTTCTTAGCAAGACCTTCTGCGATTGCAGTTTTACCTGTGCCAGGTTCACCTACTAGTACACAGTTATTTTTCTTGCGACGAGCAAGAACGTGGATCAAGTCATTGACTTCTTCGTGTCGCCCAATCAGCGGATCAATCTTGCTGTTTAATGCTTCGGTGTTTAAGTTGGTTGTATATTCTTCGAGAAGTTCTTTGTTTTCTTCACGCTTATTTTTGCTGTCTAAATACTCTACCAGTACATTTTTTGTAAGACCGTTAATCTCAAAAAAGTATCTAGCGTGACAGTTATCTTCTTGTAGGATACTAGTTAACAAGTCTACTGGTGTAAACTGATCTCTGTTAGCAAATAAAATTTGTGCTAGTGCTCGCTGAAATACACGGTCAACACTTGCAGTCTTTTTAGGAGATCCTTTAATACCATTATTGCTTACTAGGCCATTAAAGTCACCGTTGTCTAGATATCCCTGAATATCTTCTCTGACTTGATTGATGTCTACTTGCAAATCATTGCATACGGAAACTACATCATCTGTGTCGGCTAGCGCAATAGCAAGGTGTTCAATACATACGTATTCATGTCCTTTATTTGTCGCATAGTTTGCTGCGCTTTGAATGATTTTTTCTACTGATTTATTTGCGCTCATCGTTACTTGTTAACCTCTTTCCTAACAATATTTAATACGTTTACATGTTGTGGATCTGTTACTTTGGGTATAGTGATTTTAATTAATGCATATAAATGTCCAGGTTGTCTTGTTTGCGGATTAGGCATACCCCAATTCTGTAATCTTAGTTTTGCGCCATGTTGTACACCGGGCGGAACCTTAACACTAATGATCTTGCCGTTTATGTGTTGCATTTCAATTTCTGTGCCAATCATTGCTTCAATCGCATCAATCTCTAATCTAACATATAGATCATCCTGGTCACGACCCATCTCGGGTGGACATTCAACAGAAATTCTTACAATTAAATCGCCCGGCGGCAAATTTTTAATTCTGCTGGGACCTTTACCTTTAAGTCTGATTTTAGTACCATCTCTGCAACCTGGAGGCACACTGATTATTTCGTTGGCGTATCCAACATTTACATTAATGTCTGTACCAGTGTACGCTTGTGACAGCGAGATAGTTAAATCAGCAACTCCATCTGGATTACGCTGAGCCTGCATACGATCTCTAAATGCTTGACTTCGTTCTCTGAAAATATCAGCAAAGTCACCGAAGTACGGACTTTGTTGGTCAAACGGATCAGCAAAATTATTAGGCCAGTCGTTGGGAGATCCGCGATGGTCGTATCTATCTTTTTTAGCAGAATCACTGAGCACATCATATGCTTCGTTTATCTGCTTGAATTTATCTGCATCACCGCCTCGATCTGGGTGGTGTTGCATTGCTAGTTTACGATATGCTTTTTTAATTTCATCCGGTGCGGCGTTTTTATTCACACCAAGGATTTCATAGTAGTCCATAGATCCATTATACAGTATTTTTACTAGAAAGTCAACGATCTATGTCTGGGGGGAAGAAGTTTGAATGAGAATAAAAAGGCTGCGACATTGAAGAATAATCATCGCGACCGTATACGCTTTTAACTTCGGGGATATAATGTGTTAGTAGATTTTCAACACCGTATTTGAGTGTTGCACTACTACCAGCGCAACCACTGCACGAGCCACTGAGTAATAATTCTACTTCGCCAGTATCCATATCAAAGTCTAAAAAGGATACAGATCCTCCGTGCATTGCTACCATGGGTGCAACTTTTTCTTCAAGTTGCAACTTGATTTCTTCTACAATTTGTTCTTTGGTTCTCATTTTTTATACTTTTGAGCAATTTGGTTAGCGGCAGCAATTTCTTTTAATCTTTGGTTAGCTTCATCACGTGCCAGTTTAGCACGTTCAACGGCCATTGACTGTGCCTTAGCTGTAACTTTAGCTAGAAACTTTTTTTCGTTTTCAATAAGGGCTTGCCACTTGGCAATCTCGTTCTCGGACTCGTTGATTAAACGCTGTGTGTCCATGAACATAAATTTAAGCTGGTTAGCTGCTTTCTGTTCGAACAATTCAAAAAACCAAAGTTTCATCTAACACATTCCTCATTTGGTAACAGAATCAGAAATCTTTTTCTGTTGATTATACCAGTCAATCCACGCATCAACTTTTGCACGACATTCATGATAATGTCCATAATTCTTTACAACTACTTTAGCAAGTTCGCTGAGTTGTTCTTCAGTTGGTGGAATTTTTTCTAGCTCTGCACATGTAGTTAGCAGGCTGTCAGGCGCCGCAGGGAATTTCATGGCAACTGGTACTTTGGTGGCACAACCAGGTAGTGCCAGCAGTACAGCAATTAAAATAACTTGTTTCATTTCTTGTCTCCGGCTGCACGATTGGCTTCTTCTTTGAAACTAGCCAGAGGATTAATAGAAGCATCGTTTAGGATTTTGATTACATCTGGATGTACTTTACATTGGCCGTCTACTTCCTTGGCGATCTCAATGATTCGATCCTGGTAAACAACCTGTGTATCTTTGATGTACTTGTTTTGTGTAACTAATCGTTCTTCGATGACTGTGTTGACAGCAACACTTTGTTGTTCAGCTACAGCAATTTTTTGCTCGTATTCTTTGATTAGTTTTTGATAGTGATCGTTGATACTAGCACCACCATACATGTATACGCCAAAGAACATAATTAAAATGCTCAGTGGCTTCAATGCCCACGAATAAGTTTTAAATGTAGGTAGTCGGCCTAGTACACCAGAAAGCACATAAAGCACTGCTCCTGCTATGCTTAGGATCATCCAAAATGTTGCTGGTATTTTACCTACTATCCAAAAGAAGATCCACATCATAACAAAAATACCTTATGCTAGTTTCATAGTATCCTTATAATGGTTTGGTTACAAGAATATTTTGTTGTTGGTTTGGATTGTAAATAACCACGTACTGGTCGATCGGTAGTGCTACCATTTCGCCTAACATGCTTTTTAGTTTTCCAAGTAGTGTGCGATCAAAGTCTATCTTGACTGCACTTTCACTAATGCCTAGTTCGGACATTAGTTTAGCACCTTCACCAAAGTTTACTACTTCCAATGACACAGTGCCAAATTTGTCCTGCATATGTAATTTACCATCATTAATACCAGCACGTAAAAGATTTGTGGATTTTAAGAATTCTAATATGTTAGTGCTAGTATCTGCCGCAGCCGCTTCTTCTGCAAGACGCTGTTCTTCTTCGATGCGCTTGGCCTCTGCAACTGCGCGATTAGCTTCAAACTCTTCGCGTGTCACATAGTTAGCGGGATCTGTGATAATATATTGATACAATGACTCGTCGCCGATTGGGATAAAGTCATCGTTGAGATATGTTTTTGCCTTCCACTGTAACTTACCGGCAACACGCTCAGTGTCTTCGAGCATGCTGTTCATCATCTCTAGAACTTTGTCGTTACGATCCATTTCAACAAAGACCATGTAATAACCATCTTCGTTTGGATTAGGGCTAACTTCAATGTCGCGAGTTTCTTGTAGGCTACCATTTAGGAAGTGGTATAAATCTTCTGCGGCACTGTTTTGTGTCGAGTAGAATCCCAACACCATTACATCTTTGGCAGCGCCAGTTTTTGGTTCAAACTCGTCTATACTAACTTTGCTGAGAATAGTATCTTTTAAATCACCTTCACGTAAGCTCATTATAGACCCCCTAGTTGATCTGCAGGGTTTTGGTTTGCTTGCTGACTTTGGATTTCGTTTTCAGCGTTTAGACTTTCTGTATCCACGTATGAGTCTTCGTCTGCTTCAACTACTTCACTGGCAAACTCGTCAACATAGCGACGCGGCATCTTAACCTCAACTACCCAAACTGGTTCTGTTTTAGTTTTTGCTTTATAACGTGTGCTACCGTCAGGACGATTCTCCAACGTAACATCGTCGAAGCTCTTAACATTTACAGGAGTAATCAGTGTGTCTTTGTTAAATTTAACAAGACAATCGCGACTCATTAGTCGCTTTGCGCCAGCTGGATCTGGCATGCTTTCATATGGATACATTAGTTTAACTGTGATCCAATGACGGTTTAGTTTAGGGCCTTCTAGTACTTCGCCCTTGATCCAATTCTTATATGCGTAAATATCTGCTGTGTCCAGCACTTTTTCAAACTCAAGTAACATATCCAGTAGAGTGTTAGTCTCTGATATCTTCTTGATATGGTCATTTAGCATTTTAACTGCAATAGTCATAACTTGCTCCTGTTACAACTATTTATCAGTTTAATGCTTAAGAGCTAAAGGCCAATTGAGCTTGAAAAAAGACAGTGCTGTTTCGTCAGCGAAATACAAGAAAGTTCTGTATCCGTCATGTGTATTTACGTACCAAGCCCACTTATCGTTGGCTAACTCTGCTTGATCTGTGACCTTTAGTTGTTCCCAGTACATGGTTTCAACACTGGGCCCAAAATTGTCCCAGCACCATTGTCGTAGCATTATAAAGTTATTGATACGCTCGTGCAGTTGCCGATCACTGTAATGACGTGCAAACTCTACACGGTGGCTAAAATGTTGATACCATGTAAAGCGTTTGTTGAGCTTGTTTATTTTATAGTACATCAAAATAACTAAAATGTTTTTCTAGCGTCCAAGCGGCTGTATCAACGTTGGTTCCGTCATAGGTAGCGAAACCTGCTGTATCAAAACAGTTAGTATAACGTACCCAAAAGTTATAGATATCCGGAGTACGACTTGCCCAGCCCTTTTCACGTAACAGGTCATCCTTGGAATTACTGAGTTTACATGTTGGCATATTACATGCTTGCCCTGCTGTAATAACACCATGCAGTAACATATCACGCACTGTGCTGTTTGGAATCATGTGCTCAAAGATACCGTTGCCTTCTAGGTCAGGGTCAATGTAATGGGCACCAATGTTTTGCTTAATGCAATATTCGTGGTACCTACGTAGCGCATTATCAATGTCGTCACGAATCAGTCGCAGAGTTTGCTGATCATTTTTATTACTGTGGTATTCTTTGACAAGCTCAGCTAACCTACTCTGAACATAGGTTGCTGTAGCATTGTAAGTTTCTGCACTTCGCTGAACCCGCACATATACGGGCTCGCGGAAGTTTGCAATGCTTTCTTGTAGTGTCATTGTTGTGCCCTGATCCTATGCTGTTGGTATTTTTGGACATTCTGATTTGCAGTAGCCCACTCTAGGTTTGACGGTTTAAAGTTTAGTACGTTATGGTCAATGTGATTGACTTCGTACAGTTCTCTTGCGATGTTCTTGACAGATTTAGGAGTCCTGTTCCATTCTTTGGCAGATACTCCAGGCGGCGGAGGGAAAACAGGATTCAATGTTTCGTGTACAGCCACATGCACAGAAATAGTTTTTGCGTTTCTGTTGCTATATATTCCAACTTGGGGGTATTTGGATTTACCGGAGACCTTCCACTTTAAAGGTCGCCAATTGCCGTATTTAGAACTAAAAACATTACCAGTTTTAGGACATACCCCATACTCAGTATATTTTTGCTGTTTATATATTAAGGGCGTAACAATATTCTTCATAATCAATCTCCTTTACAATAAAGTTAGCATCGAGTGCAATACTCTAGCTAATGACTATTTTAACAAAAAATTTACATGTGTCAAGCAGTCTTAGGAATCAAGCCTGGGGCTGGATTAGTAGCAACCTGCATGATAGCACCTTCGCCGTGATACGGAAGCTTCAACTTGCCACCATTGAGCATGTACAGCTCTCGCATAAAGTTGCTCATTGCACTAGGCGCACTCCATGTAGCACCGGGACGAGTATGCGCCCATTGTGCTTTGGCTTTTGAGTGTACAGTGGCAGATGAGTTGTATGTTTTCTTGATACGCTTTAGAACGTCCAGCATCCAACCAGATTTAAGCTCTTGCATTTGGTCGAGGCGAGCCAGTTCATACAGACCAATAAACACACCCTGATCAACTTCTTCCTGCTTATCAAATACAGTTACAATTGATTCTAGGATTTGCTTTAGTATTTTACCAGTATGATCAACTTCGATACCTTTATATGCATACTTAAAGTGGCTAAAGAAGTGCTCGTTCTCTCCTCGGTTTGAACCTTTGCGAGTACCTTTATCCTCGAGGTCAACGCCTACGGCGTCAAACTGATCTTGCAGTACACGAGCGCGAACGTTGCGTTCTTCGCGACTGCCCAGCTTGTAGCGTGTTAGTGAATTACGGTGCAGGTCACCGGGTGTTAGATTTTTTACACCAGTTTCGTTGAGCTGTTCAAATGCATAACTGGGGAAAGCTGGGTCATCGGTGATAACCACGTTGCACGGACCTTGGTCAAATCCCAGCATTGCCATAGCCAGGCTACGCTGTTGTCCATCGTATATTGTTGTAATGCTATCACCCACTAGTTGGCAGGCACTGGCTGGACCACACAGTCGTGGATCAAAGCCTTTCATGATAGTTAAAATGTGCTGGGGGATGGCTGCTCTCTGTACTTCGTAATCAAACCATTGATTGACAAATGGTACAAAGTTTGTACCCAGCGGAAATGCGTGACCGTTAGCTTCAACCCGCTGACGCATGGCAGCGATTTGTTCATCTGTTACTTTAAAGTCAGTTAGCAAAATACCACGAACTTCTGCGGCAACTTCTGAAAATTTTCTTACAAGACGCTTACTCATTATATATCTCCTTTACAATAAAGTTAGCTTTGAGCACAATGCTCTAACATGTATTAATAATAACAGGGAAACTGGCTTTTGTCAACCATTTGTGTGTTGTTAATTTACAACACCATTTTTACAGCATGTTTTAATGATTTAGCCCTAGTTCACTAAATAAAAGTAGCATGAGAAGCAAACTCTCACACAGATCGATAACCAATTTAACGTGCAATTTGGCGCTAGCTGATTGCACGTTTTTTTATGGCATTACAATGGGGAGAACCACAATATGTCAAGAAGACGTCGTACCGATAACAAACGTACAAGAAATCATGCTCATCAAGAAGGAGAACACTATTTGCGAGTAATACAAGGCGGAGGGACTGTAGAAAGATCCCGCAGAAAAGAAGTAGACATCACCCCTAGAAGTTTTAATCAGGATGATTTACTTGGTTACTTAGAAGATCGTAATGTAGATATTGTTTTTGCTATCGGCCCTGCTGGTACAGGTAAAACATTAATTTCAACATTAGCAGGCATACGCGGTCTAAAGAAAGGATATGTAGACAAGTTTATTGTCACAAGACCCGCAGTTAGCGTCGACGAACAACACGGTTTCCTACCTGGAACCTTACAAGAAAAGATGGCACCATGGACTCGTCCAATCTTTGACATCTTTGAAGAATATTTTAGCCCAGATCAAATTGAGTACATGCTCAAAGACAACAAGCTAGAAATCGCCCCACTAGCATATATGCGTGGTAGAACATTTAAAAATAGTTTTATCATTGCAGACGAAATGCAAAACGCCACAGACAGCCAAATGAAAATGCTGCTCACACGTATTGGTGAGAACAGCAAGTTGGTTGTTACCGGTGACCTTAACCAACATGATCGTGGTTACGAAAGTAACGGTCTCAAAATGTTTATTGAGAGACTACTTGAAAAAGGATCAACACGAATCAAGATGGTTACATTTAATCACAAGGATATTGAACGCCACCCAGTGGTAGAAGAAGTTCTACGCATATACGGAGAAGAATAAAATATAGGGGCTCGCGCCCCTATATTTTTAACCTGCGTTCATTTGCAGTTCAATCAGCGTTGCGCTGAGATTAATTTCCGGATCAGCACACAGGCTGCTCTTAGCCATGCCGTCACGAATAATAACGATAGCCTGATCTTGCTGTAGCTGACTCTTGCCCCACAAGTCTAAGTTACGATACATGAACTTATATACTTCGTCATACTCTTCTGGTCGAGCTTGACTTACAATTAGTTCGCGAGCCGGTTTATACTCACCGCCCTTAAACAAGTCAATAGCACTAAGCATCCAATCGCTTTGGTTACCGTCACCGGCCTGTGGCTTTTGTAATGTACCATCTACCACGTTTTGCTGTACTAGATTAATACACTTACGCAAGTCAGGATAAGTTGCTTGTACATAAGTGTCTAGTGTTTCTAAATCAATATCAACACCTTCAGTGACTGCAATCTCTGCAATACGAGCAGTGAATTCTGTAACATCTAGCTTCTCGATGTGGAAGCCCTGTGTTCTACTGTGTAGTGCAGGAATAACACGCTGTGGATAGTTACAAGTTAGAATAAAGCGGCAGCTACTGGCATACATTTCCATAACGCCGCGCAATGCTGCCTGACCGTTAGGAGTAATGTAGTCAGCTTCATCAAGTAACACATACTTCATGTCACCGAAAGGCATAGTGCTGGCAAAGTTTGTAATCTTATTACGAATAGTATCAACGTTGTTTTCGTTACTTGCGTTGATCTCTAGTACATCCATGCTATTAATACCTAGCTCGTTGAGCAGTACTTTGGCTAGTGTAGTCTTGCCTGTACCTGGCGCACCACTGAACAGCAAGTGTGGCAATGCGCCATCACTGAGCCACCCGGACACTTGTTGCTTTTGTTTGGCGTCACGGAACACATAGCTGTTAATGTCCTTAGGCCGATATTTTTCTGTCCACAGTTCTTTCATCTAGCACCTCTAGTAAATGTTTCTACAATTATAGCAAAAGCCGTTAAATTAGTCAAGCACAAAATTTTGTATAGATATGATCTATTAATTTTGAACACTTTGAATATAAGAATTTTTTGTTGAGTATGAGATTTCTATTATGCATAACACCGTCGAGTGTAGCCTTTGAAATAACATCTTCAAACTCAAACATAGAGTTGATTACGTCTGCCCGTCTTTGGTCGTCATCTGGTGTATCGCTATAGTTACCCGGAAACCAAAAGCCGTTATTCTTTAACCAGTTTAACGAACCATATGAACTGTAATAAAAGCAAGGTATGCCTTGTGCAAAACCTTTAGCAACCTTTTCGCTAATGTCAATAATACGCGGATGATGCCCCGGCAAATCTATACGTGCTCGTTTAACTGTATCAGCATAGGTATCAACGCACACATACGCTAAGTATTGATCTGCGTCAAACGGTAGCAAATCACCGGTGGATGATCCGCGTAGTCCTAGTGCGCTCCACTCACGTAAAGGTTCTTCCATGTACTTTGTCTGTTTGCCAAATAGCTTAAAATACATGTGATCAAAATCATAGTCTCGCTGAACATCCGCTTCTGTAGATGTAGGATATATCAGACTCCAGTGCGACTCGCCTAGTAGTCCTAGGTTATGCATATCAATTATGAAATCTAGTCTGTGTTTACGGGCAACACGATTAGGAAATATAAATTTTTTATCTGCTGTTTTACCTTCGTAGGTAACTACTGTAGATCTTTCGTGATCTTTAAGTCTAGCAGGCTTATAATAACTATCGTAGATAACTGTTGCAACAAAGTTCCAATCGGGAAATATTCCAGCTACCGGCATGCGAATATTATGATTGAATAGTTCCAATGCCATTGTGGTTAAAAAGAAACGTTCAAACTGTATGTTGATATCTTGGTGCCAACTTTCTGTTGGTCCAAATGTTCCTGGTAGCTCGGTTTCGTTGCTGTAATCTAGTACTAGAACATTCTTAGTATTGAGATCGTCAAACCTATAACAAGACTCTAACCATCCGAATTCGGTTTTTACCATGTTTCTAAAATATGGTTTGTTCATGGGAATAAACACAACGTTTACTTCATTATTGGAAATTAACTCTAAGTCTTTGTAATTTTCAAATGTGTTAACGGATATCTTATATGGGCACTGATCGCTGAAATAATTCCAGAACAGGTGTGTTCGTGTACTACGCAAAGGCGCAGATAACGATGCATCATGGAAATAAAGATTAATCTGCGCCACGTTTATTTTCTAAGTTGATTATTAAGTTCTACCGCTGATTGTAGCACCGAAAGGTTAATGTTGTTAGCATCAGCATAGCTTAACAAGCCAGCTGTGTCCTTAGGGAAACAATGCCCGCCGAATCCAAACTGGCCATCAGGACCTGGCACACGTAAATGACTGTTGCCAATACGCGGATCGCGCTGTAGCATATCAGTAAACTGATCCCAACTTGTATTAGCACCGCTGGCTTGGTGTAGTTGATACAGCTCGTTCATAAAAGAAACTTTGGTTGCTAACCAACTGTTGATAGTGTACTTGAGCAAGCTAGCACTAACGATATCTGTTTTGAATGTAGGTACTACTTTTACTTTGCTGAATTCAACATACGCACGTTCAACAATTTCGCACTCTTCCCAAACACCACCTAGGATCTGCATTGGCGGATTAATAAAGTCTTGGTGTGCGTTTGCTTCTGTTAAGAACTCTGGATTGTAAACAATGCGTAGATCGTACTGTTCTGTGAATCTTGTTAAGTGATCTGGTGTGATAGTGCTTTTAATAACAACAATGCCATCATATGCGTATTTGTCAAGCTCGGCTAATACGCTGTCAACGATGGTAACGTTAACAGAACCATCGGATGATTCTGGTGTAGGCAAACAAATAAATGTTAGATGTGTTCCAGCTTCGACCAGCTGGCGTAATGTAGTGGTTGTTTTCTTTGGGTCAACCACCCACATCTCAACATTGGGTTCGTTAAATCCGTTAATTACAGCACCGCCAACAAAGCCGCTGCCAATTACACCCATCCTTAAAATCACTATCTGTTTCCTAATTTTTCAAACGCACGGTTCGTGCGTTGCTCCTCAAGCCATTCTTCTTCTATTGAATATTCGGGGCATTGTGCTAAAGCCTGTTCAACAGCAAATTTTATTTCGTATAATTTCTGTTTACAACCCCAGCCAACGAATCCATCTATTCTAGGATCAGTACAAACGTACTTGTATTGAGAAATCTGATCCTTTACTTTATTAACACCTAATTGTTCTATGTACGGCATTATTTTGATTGGGTTTCAATTCCCATTCCTGAAAGTATTAGTAATACACTTAGTATTAACCACCATGGCGATAGCTGACCCCAAAGCACAGCAACAAGTAAAACATTACCAGTGAGCCCGGCTGTGCTTAAACTGTTTACTCGAACATTGTATAGCTCAGGTAGTCGCATTAGTATAGTTCTTTCTTAATAGCACTTACTGCATCAGTGTTAAATACAATAGTATCGCTGGGTGCTTCATCTGAAACCAGCAAGCAAGCCTTGGGATCGATTTTCCAAATCTTCTTTTTATTATTCTCTGTTTCAAAACGCTCGTCTTCTACTTCGATGCCTTCAGTCCAACGACCATATTCTACATACACCCACTGACCTGGTTGGATCCAATCAATGTCACTGCCAACTTCAAATACACGGAACCAGCGAGGCACAATACCTTCACTCTTGCCCAGTGTACTTTTCACAATTAATCCACCGGCAGTTACTTTATCACCAAAGTCACCATCTGTGCAAAGAATGTTATCTCTAATAGCTCGCAGTTTCATTTAACCTCCAAGACGTTTAAAAGCGCGATGCATCCGCATATCATGTTTTAGTCCTCCCAGGGGATGATCATCTGGGACTTCTTGAATTATTTCCAGTAATACCTTTAAGTCGTTTATGAAGGCAGCATCAAACTCTGCTGATTCTTTACCGTCACCACTTCTAATAGTAATCTGACCAGTTTTAAATTCTGTTGAGGGCTGAGCAAAACTAAAGCCGCCTATGGAACCGTTACTGGTTAGCACCTGACCTGGAACGCCATTGACCGCAGTACTCAGCGTTCCGCCATTAGCTACACTCAGCGTTGTTTTTAACCCGTGATGGCCGCCGGCAACTATTCCGCCATTTGCTATTCTAGTTGTTGTTTTATTACTCATCACTCTTATACACTGGAACCATTTCGATATCGCCGTTGGGCAACTCTACTTCTCTGTAACCTGTGGGTTCGTTGGGCGCATCAAACTCATCTGGTTCTACTACCTGTGGCGATGTACGCACATTTTCCTGTGCTGTCTTAGCAGTTTTTACTTCTGCTGGTGCAGGTGTATCAGGTGCTAGCTTTTGCTTGGGTGTTTCACCTTTGAGGCTAACACCGCCTGTGCTACTGCGAGGATTGTTCTTGTAGTATGCTCTTACACGATCTTCGTTCTTTTGAACAATACTACCGTTAGGACCTAACACATCGCCGTTGGCGTTAACTCGCATATTTCCTAATGCACTTGAGTTCTTACTCGATGATGAAACCAACGAATCAAAATCGATTGGCACACCTTTATTACTTCTGTATGTTGTCATATATGGTCTAACTCGCTTATTTTAAAAATTCATGAATATCTAAATTGTACTTGTAGCTGTCAATACGATGAACACCTATCAAGTACAAACAGTAACTAGCTACACTACTGCCACGACCTACACCCCACACAATATCATGTTTACGCATAGTATCAACAATATATATCAATGTTTGCAGTACTGGAAATAGGTTCCTGGCACGAAACAATTCTAATTCTTGTTTTACTCGTTCCTGCCTGCCCTGTTCAGCATCTTCAACAATGCTGTGCAAGAAACCTTCAACATCTAATTCTTTATAGCGTTGTGGTATGTTAAAGTCCTTGGACCAATCGCCAGTGGTCTTGAGTGGGATTAGATCGAGTTCGTCTGCAACACGATTGAATGTGTCCGGTGCAACAAAGGGAATGTCAGAAATGTCACGCCCTCTGTACAGTATCTCTATACCTTGATCTTCTGTAGCATATGATTTATCCATGCTACTAATATACTGTGATTCGCTGTTTTTGTCAACTGAATTAAATGACAGTGGGCGTCCACTTTCTACCAGGTTGTCCATTTTCAAAATCAATCTCAATTACAGTGCCAGCTTTTGAAGATGACTCCTCGGGTTCCTTGTCAGAAAACAGCATTTCAACTTTTTCTGCAATAGTATCAAATTCTTTAAGATGCTCGGGAATAACAATATGTGTCTTGAACTCGTTTAAGGATTCAGCGGACTCAAAATCAACGTCCCAGGTATGTGCATCGTTTCGTACCCACCATGGTTCATCCCAGAGACTATGTTCGCCAATCCAATCCTGTACACTGGGCAAGTCTTCTAAGTCGGTGTCATCGCAGGTTAACTCATAGTGAATGTTGTCAGCAGTGTCGTGTAGTCGTACTTTTTCTACAATAGAATTTTCCTGACAGATATGATTTAGTTTCATGTGTAATAATGCCAGTACTACGCCTTCATTTACATCTGGAGATAGTATTAGATTATTGCTGATCTTGCCGTATATCTTTTCTGTTACAGGCTTGATAGCATCCACACTGTACAGTATGCTTTCGTTTACAACAACTTCAACAAAGTACATGATTTTAGTAAAGCTGATGTTTTGGTCAATCTGTGCTTTAATTAAATCGTCGTAACCTTCTGGGTCAGTCATCAGTGAAAATGTAAAGATATAGTCTTTGATTTCCAACCTTGCTGTTGTTTCGTCATACACCATTAGTTTAATGGGGCAGGTTTTTTCTAAGGTAAATCTTTTCATTCTCGGCCTTTTGGTGTGTATTGTTCTACTACAGCAATTAGTAATTCTTCACTGCTATAGTCGGGTGTAACTATGTGTTCAGTTACTTCGCCAATTTCGATGATCTTGTCACTGGTATCTTTGACACGGCGTACATACTGCATTTCTGCGTGAGCAGTTTGTGCTGTGTTAATCATGTCTAATAACTGATTATACATAGCACTACCGGGATTTATCTTAAACAGTCGCTTGTTTAAGTTTTCTATTTCTTGTATTAGCTTGTCTTCGGTTAGACTGTATATGTGTGAATAGTAGTCCATGATATTATTTAGCTTAGTAAATTTCCTGCTGATATCTTAAAGAAAGCCAAGCATTCTGCATCAACAAAGCGAATTTCACCGTTGCGTAACTGATAGTCCCAAAACTCACGCAGGCCTATATTATCTAGCACATGACGTATTTCGGTAATTTTTGTGTTAGTAGCTGGAAATATTTTAATATTATTTTGATGCCATTCGCACCATTTCTCAAAAAAATAAAGAGTTCGTTCGCTTCTACTGGGATTCAACTTCCCAAATGCAGCCAACATATATTCATCTGCGAAGAGCTTTTGATAAGTTTCGCTACGTTTAATGCTGTTAACACTCATTGTAATAGGCTGATAATAACGTTTCGCTGATATTTATATACTGTTTTCTCATTCTGAGAATAACGTCGGTGTTGATTAAAGTAGTTGGATAGAATTTTTCAATGCTATAGCTGTTGCTGTTTCCAGCTGCCAAGCATTTGTAGCCCGCGATCTTGTGTGAAAGATTACCAAATCCAGCAGGAACATCTACATCTTCTGAACGTGAGTTTTCTACTCCTGCTATGCTAAAACATGCTATAGAATGAAACAAGTCATCGGTGTCAATGTATAGTGCTTTTTTATTTTTAGGAAATTGCTCATTGATGATTAAACTTAATCGTTTGTTTTCACTTACAATACTGCGATAGTTGCCGCCACTTTTGCCATTAGAAAAACCAATTGACTTGAAATATTCTTCTGTGTCCAAGTCCATGTTTATCACAATGCCGCTGATATAATGTAAACCAGTTGACTTATGCACAGTGTTATCCACAGTTTCAAAGTTTGTGGTCATCATGTTAATCATTTGACTATTAGGAACAAATAACAATCGTGTACCATCAGGAGCCAGTGACATAAGCATATCCGTGTCAGGATCTATAACAAACGATTTGATAAAATCATTGTCGTTGGCTATAAAGCCAATGCCGCTGATCCCTGATACAATTGGGCTTTGGGATTCGCGTAACAGTATGATACAATTTTGTTGTACCCAAAAACCTACACGATTGTTTTTATGTTGGGTTCTGTGTACGAAACCCATACGTGTGAGACTGTTGCAGACTTCTGTATAATCTCTAGAATTAAAACTATACTCTATAAAACTAAAATCATACATTAGAGCTTAAAGCTAATGCTTTCCCCGCAACCACAACTGCTACTAGCTAACGGAGAAATGATTTCAATGCTGTGACCTGCAATACTTTGCTTCTTTGCTACAGTGCTGCCAATTAAATACATTTCGGAAGTTTTATCAAGCCAGAACATCCAACCATCATATGCTTTTGCATATTCAGTCATGTCAATTTCGCTGGGAGTCTTAACCAGTTCCCATTTATAACTGAATCCTGCACAGCCACCACCGGATAGGCTAAGCCTTACCCCTAGTGCATTTTCGCTTTTAACAACATCTGCAAAATGCTGTTGCGCTGAATCAGTGAATGTAATCGCTTCTCGAGTAACAGTTTCCATAACTATATTTAACCTTTTGGATTATCTACCTGTGATAATTTCGTCAACTAAGCCGTATTCAAGTGCTTCCTGTGCGCTTAAGAAGTAGTCGCGTTCTAGATCCTTAGCAAGGTCTTCAAATGTTTTACCGCGGCTGTTATGATTGACATAAATTTGTGTTAGGTTGCGCTTCATTTCGAGGATTTCACGTACTTGGATTTCCATGTCTGTGGCTTGTCCGCCTGCTCCACCTGAAGGCTGGTGAATCATATGACGTGCATTTGGCAATATCTTACGCTTGCCTGCTGTGCCGGCTTGTGCTAGCAGTGAACCCATGCTACAGGCCTGACCCATAACAATAGTGCTTACGTCTGGCTTAATATACTGCATAGTATCGTACATGGCCATACCTGACGTTACTACACCACCTGGGCTGTTAATATAAAAGCTGATATCAGCGTCTGGATCTTCTGCTTCGAGGAATAGCAACTGTGCGCAAATACTGTTGCTTACTGCATCGTTGACTTCTCCGTTGAGGAACACAATACGTTCTTTAAGAAGTCTGCTATAGATATCGTAACTGCGTTCACCTTGACTGGTCTTCTCAATTACATATGGTACGAAATTCATTGTGTTTCTCCTGTGTGTGAAATTCTGTGTATTTTATTGATAATGGCTTGCAGTCCACGTTGGCGTTGTGTGCTTAGTGTTGCTGCCAGTGGTTTAAATTGATGAAAGGTTATAGCTGATATTTGATCTTTGTTTAGACCATTATAGGTATCCAGTATAATTTTACCTAATCCTTTAACCATGATAGCATCGCTATCAAACTTAAAAGACCAAATATCGTTTTTACAAGATCCTGTGATCCAAACTTGGCTTTGACAGCCATTTACGAAATTCTGCTGTGTTCTAATATCAATGTCTGTGTCGATGTCTTTTCCAAAATCTAACAGACATTGATATAGAAGTCCGCTGTCCCGTAAATCTTTTACCAATTTTACATATGAATCTAATTGTTCTAATGCCATACTAACATTATAACACAAATTGGCAAGAAGTCAACAACTTATACAGTTTGTTGGTGCGTAATTGCAAATTCGTATTCTGCGCCCGATGTGAGTTCTGTGATAGTATTTGGATCGGCATTTGTGGCTTTGAAAAACTTCAATGAGCCGCCATCATCCTTTTGGAAGTATACTACAAAGTTTGCACCATCGTTCCAACCATCAGATGGACTATCTTTTCTGTGGATTGGTAGCATATCTGCAAAGCTAGCATCGCCGGGAAGGGCAACACCGCGTGGTTCTGCTGGTCCTAGGTGTACGCCGCGCACTAGGGCAGTTTTATCAACGCCGTTTACTGTGGCAGCTACGTTTAGTTGCTCATCGGCACTATTTGGGTATGTTCTATTAACCGCTTCTGGCATGGTTAACTCCTATAATTAATATACACTATTTACCACCTTTAGCTTCGAAGTGCTGTAATAATTCCCACGTTTCTTGTGGCCCAGTAACTTCGTAGCAGCGGTTTAATGCGTTTTCTGATTTAACAGCATCGGCGAGCGGTTTATCATTACCTGCATCGTCCATGCGGTCTCCGTAAAAATGTATCTTGTGTCCGGTCATGTATTTGAGGACTTGGCGTTTATCACGTCCTCTGGGAATAATATCAATTCCGGTTTCGCCGCCAACTTGTGCATAAACATCTGGAAAAAGCTCGTTGATGCGGTTTGCAATTTGCACACGCTCACAGCTATTCTTATCCCAGTTGTAGTAACGCTTGCGCTGATCGCCTACAGCGTTTCTACCTACTACACTAAAGTTGTACATAGCACCGCGATTCTCTAGATGGTTGCCGTAGCGTTCAGAATATACACTGGATTCTAACTGTTCTGTTAAAAACTTTTCCAACCTTGGATCCATTGTAAATTCATAGTGGTGCACTGGTAACCCTTTTTGGTAAACTGAATTACCTAAACAATTACAGCAATAGTTTACTGCATCAACTATATCCAATCCAAGCTGCTCAACAGTTTTAGGCAAGTCGCTGCCTGTAACTAATAAAACAAAATCTCCGCGACTTTGAACACTGTGTATCCAGTTAAGGAACCAAGTGCCAAAGCCCGGAGATATTGTTTGCCTGCTTGGCGTTAATGTACCATCAACGTCAAACGCAAAGAACATACCACTTACTTCTTCTTAGTTGTAGTAGTAGTCTTAGCAACCGACTTTTTAGCAGTAGGTGCCTTAGAAACAGCCTTCTTGGCTGTGGTCTTTGCTTTAGATGCGGCAGCACGAGTCTTGGTCTTAACAACCTCAACTGCGACCTTTGCATCTTCGACATTTACCTTGCCGTCATTGTTTACGTCAAGTTTTTCTGTAACTTCGTCTGCGATAGCTTTAGCAGTTTCATTTGAATCCTTACGAGTCAGGACCCAGTAGGCACCGCCAACAACGATAGCAGCAAGAAGTAGTAACCATAAAGTCATATTACGCTCCTTATTGTGTAATCAAGTTGTTCTAGATCCTGATATCTCACAGAATCTAATGGATGTGGAAAATTATAAGGATTTTTTCGCTTAAACGCAGAGCTGGCTACTCGTTGTTTAATACGATTCAAAATAATTTGATCCTGTTCATCTTCCGGTTTGATATTGATATTTTTCATCAAGGAGAACATACCAACATCAAACTCAAGGTAACTACAACCAAGTTGGTCTTCATCACCGTTGGCAATACCTAATCCATCTGTAGGTATTGCTTTAACAATAGAATCGGGTACACCCATTAGCTCACTGAGCATGGGTACTTCCCAACTTTTTGTTAAACTTTGGATGGGCGCAACATCGCCTACATCGCCATGTAGTGTCCAAAAGCCAGCAGCCAGTTCACTGAAATTATCAGTGCTGGCAACAAAGCCGTTGTGTGCGCCTGCCAAATTATAAAGGGTTATCATTCTCAAACGAGCGCGAATATTTCCACGTCGTAACTTAGCAGCTCTAGTGTCTTCGGTAATAGAAGGATCATGCTGTGCAATTTGATTCAAGGACATATTATACATGTCTGTTAAATCAATATGCAGATGTTCCAGCGCCAGAGCGTTACATGCTTCAATCCCCAAATCAGTTTCCACTGGATTTTGAAGTATAGGCAGTGTAACACCAATTACGCGATATCCGGCTGCTTTAAACATAGAGGCAGTGAGGGCACTATCAATGCCCCCACTGATACCGATAACCACAGTGTGTTTATTGTGTGTGTCGCGGTATTCAGTGAGACCAGTTATAATCTTATTTTTTAACTGATCAAATTCGTTGTGATATACACCAAAGCTCATTAGATTAACTAATTGTTGCTCAAACCACGGGGACAATTTACGGTCTCCGTAGCGGTTCAGTGCATATATTTTGTCTATTGTATTCATATGTGATATTTAATTAGGCTGTGAATCAGCTAAAAAGAATACTGGTCACTCGCCTACAGTACGGCTTTCAAAGTTTGAATTATACTGTTTTCCGTTATTAACTTGAATAAATGTAGTACGCTTACTTAGCTCTTTGAGACTTTTTGCACCAACATAAGTACAAGTACTGCGAATTCCACCTAAAATATCGCCTACAACTGGAGCAACAGCACCACGATAAGGAACCTTAACTACACGCCCTTCACTAGATCTGTAGTTCTTACGCCCACCGTGTTTATCCTGCGCCGCGGTTGAACTCATTCCGTAGAAGTTGATTGTGTTGTCGCTGGGGTCAACTTCTCCTCCGCCCTCATCGCATCCGGCAAGCATCCCTCCGAGCATAACAAAGTCGGCGCCTGCTCCAAAAGCCTTACTGACATCGCCAGGGCAAGTACAGCCGCCGTCAGCAATGATATGCCCACCAAGGCCGTGTGCAGCATCCGCACACTCGATGACCGCGGACAACTGCGGGTAACCCACGCCAGTCTTAATGCGAGTAGTACAAACACTGCCGGGACCAATACCCACTTTAATAATATCTGCTCCACGTAAAATTAACTCCTCTGTTACGTCAGGCGTTACTACATTGCCTGCAATAATAGTTATGTTAGGGAACCTATCCCTAAAACGTGCTACGTAGTCAATAAACTTTTCACTGTAGCCATTGGCAACATCAATACATACATATCGAATACTGCGACTTAGTTTTAATATTTCTTCTACACGATGGCTGTCTGCTTCAGTGATACCCGTGCTGACTGCAAAGTTATTGATTAGGTTTGGTTTGTTACTATGGTTGTTTAACCAACTGTGTACTTCGCTGGGCGAATAGCTTTTAACCAAGCAAGTAAATAGTCCTTGCTCTGCTAGTGATTCAGCCATGGCCGAAGTGCCAACACCATCCATGTTAGCAGCCATGATGGGAACGCCAGTATAGGTTTGTTGGCTGTTCCTAAATGTGTAGGTGCGAGTTAGATCAACTTCACTTCTACTGCCCATTGTGCTACGCTTAGGGCGAAACAGCACATCGCTATAATCAAGTTTTACGTCTCGTTCAATTCTCATAATACAGGTTCGTCTTCAGACTCTGTTAGTTGTACGAAATATGGTTTACCAAGTCTGATCATTTCATTAATCATATTTCGTGATCCTCTACTCTTACCATCCCAAATGACAACTGCGGCATCAGCATACTTTGCCATTTCTCTGTTGCGAATAGGACCTGCTGCCTTGCCATGCCGATACCAATCAGCTGGCATTTCCTTCACGGGAATGTTGTTAGCACGGGCCCATACTTCTCCCATCTTGTCAACACCTGCGGCCATACCGCATACTACTTCTGTAACGGTATAACCACAGCGTTGCATTGCTTGAACTACTAGTTTGTAGTTGTCAATGTTTCTAGATCCAGCAATAACTACTTTCAATTTTCGTTAACTCGCTCTAGACTTAGTTCGCCATAAAAGTATGTTTCGCAGTCGTCTTGAATCCAGCCAAGCTCTTCGACACCATCAAAGCCATCCTCGTCCCAAGCATCTTCAATCTCTTGCTGTTCATCTTCAGTAAGACCGGACTCAAGCCAGTCCCACTCACTCCAGCAACCATCCCAGAAGCTGTCTAGCTGTACGTCAACAATATGATCGTCAACTAGATCATATACATTGAGTTCGTCGTTACCCTTAAGATCAATATCGGGTTCGTCATCGTCTGCTGTAACTAGCGAAACTGTTCCGCCACGCCAGCCTTGGCGAAGGACAATGGTCATGTTGTCCTTGGTCCAGAACATGACTTCTTCGATGCTCTTTTTGTTGACTGGCATCAGTGTCCACACAGCCATGTTACTCGCGCTCCATGCTGGCTGCTTCAGTGATAAGTGCTACTAGTTCTTCAACTGAGCTACACATAATCTTAGTGTTAGCCCAATCATCGTCCTTGTTACGACCGCCAATT
>JACCDG010703148.1_pt1 | contig 30719 bp, 27 predicted proteins | sample 7442471 | NCBI WGS metagenome assembly JACCDG01 (sample SAMN15323444, study PRJNA562643) | freshwater metagenome | isolation source: river surface water | place: USA:Blue River Watershed | collected 2017-08-17 | reverse complement strand
GGTGGGAATCGGCTTTCAAAAGCAAGTGGTCCACCGCATCTTTTCGGGCGGGACGATTTATCACCCAAACGACGGAAGCTGGGCTCTTATCCCACAACCCCCAATCTCCGGGCCACACAACAGTTATCTTAATGCAATCGCGCGACTCGGTATTTTGGGAGCTCTTTTTATGGTCATGCACCTGCTGGCAGGCCGAAGACTTTGGCTCAACGAATGTTATGGATGCTTCTTCCTTCTAGTATCTGGAGTGATTTACGCGTTTTTTAACGTCGGACTAGAAGGTCCCATTCACAGCTTCCTCCTCCTCACGATGATAGGCGCTGCCTTTAAGGTCCATGCCGAAGCAAATCTGCCTCTCAGCGAAAAGAACCCCCAAACATCTGCTGCTTCAGGAGCGTCTTTGCGGGTCGGAGAAAGAAATACGCTGCCGACTTGAGAACGACGTCGGGAAACGCAAACGAGTCTCGAAGTAGTTTAAAATCCAATGTCGTCCAGAACGCCGGCGAATCTCCCACGAAGCGATAGTAGAGTAGTCGATAGCCCTGCATCCCCATCTGCTTTTTGCCTTCGAGCATCCGCCCTGGACGCTCTTGCTCGCGCACGACCTCCCCACGCTGAATCGCTTTGAGCTCGACCTTTTGCTCGGGGGCCCTCATGCCAGAAAGCGAACTGCGCACCACGCGATACCGAATGAGACTCCCCTCGAGTGCAACCAAAGAACGGGGACCTGAATCCTGCAGGATGGTTTTCCAAAGTGCGTAGTCTTGCGCGTTTTTGAGGTCCTCTCGGTAAAGATAAAGCGCCCCCTGAGGAGAGAGTTTTTTGAAAGCGACCGTAGGATGGCAAATAGGATTATTGCGACGCTCAAGGTACGCAAAGAAACCATCGGGCAAAGGATGCCGGTACCGAACGACCGCGATCTGTTCTCCCAATTCATCGATGACATCGTACTCAGAAAAAATCAGACGTGCCTCGGGTTGAGCTTGAATCGCGCTATAAATGCGCTTGAGTCGATCCGGTGAACACAGATCATCTCCATCCATCCGAACCACCCAATCCGAACGGCACTCGCGGATACCGCGATTCAGGCCATAGGTCTGGCCGCGCGCGGGTTCGTTGCGAAGAATTGTTACGCGAGGATCTTGAGCAAGCCTCATGAAGGCTTCTTTGACGGGGATCACACTTCCGTCATCGACGATTATCCACTCCCAATCCGTGTGGGTCTGAGCAAGCACCGAGGCAATGGTCTGCTCAAAATACTCGAAACCATCCTTGAGCGCGGTCACTAGCGAGAGAGACGCCATCGCCTAAGCTCTCCCATGGTACTGCTGAAACCAGGCAACAAACTGGGCAACGCCTTCTTCAATTTGAGTTCGAGGCGCATAGCCGGTCAACCTGCGAAGCTTACTCAGATCCGCCTCCGTGCGATGCACGTCTCCTGCCTGGAACGGGAGCTCCTCGATCTGTGCCTTGCGCCCTAGCGCCTTCTCGATAGCGGAGACATAATCTTTGAGGGGGCGTGGGCTTCCGCAACCGATGTTGAACACATCATAGGCAGGCAGCATGTCTCCTGCCCGATAGAGCCCAAGCATGCCCTGCACAACGTCATCCACATAGGTGAAGTCGCGAGTCATATCGCCGCCATTGAAGAGCTGAATCGGCCTGCCTTCTGTGATGGCGCGGACGAATTTGAACAATGCCATATCCGGCCGACCCCAGGGCCCGTAGACCGTGAAAAGTCTAAGCATCGTCACTTTGAGGCCAAAAAGATGAGAGTAAGAATGCGCCATCAGTTCATCAGCCCGCTTAGTCGCACCATAAAGGGCAACAGGACGATCAGCGGGATCGTCTTCAGAGAATGGCAGGCGCGTGGAAAGCCCATAAACCGAGCTCGAAGAGGCCATGAGCAGATGCGGTTTTTGGGCAGCAAATCGTGCAGCTTCAAGAATGTTGAGCGTCCCATCGACGTTGGCGCGCAAATAGGCTTCAGGATTGTCGAGGCTGTAACGCACGCCCGCTTGCGCGGCGAGATGAAAAACCGCAGAAAACGGCTGATTGGCTACAAGGTCGAGCAGAAACCGCTTGTTCTCCAAATGTTCGCGAAAGAGCTTGAACTTGGGTTGCTTCTCAAGAATCGCATTGCGCGCTTCCTTGAGCTTGACGTCGTAGTAATCATTGAAGGAGTCAAGACCAACCACCTCGTGGCCTTGCTCGAGAAGATTTTGACAAAGATGGAAGCCGATGAATCCCGCGCTGCCTGTCACTAAGAACTTTTTCATACCACCGCCTCACTACCCCTCATCGCAAGATCCAAGCTCGACTTTCCGGCGCATGATCTACGACCAGACGATTGACATAGAGTATCTCTTTCGAAATCAGCTGATCTTTGACTGAATCCCATACCACGACTTCCTCATGACTGCGCTGCAGCTGTGCTGCGGGCGTCGTCAACGAAGCCTTGAGCGCCCGCCATTCTGACGCAAAACTAAGCAATCCCGAGGCGAGAAGACAGGCAAAAATCACGCGTAGATGAGTGCGGCGCTGCGCTTCAAGCGTTCCTAACCATCCCAGCGCTAAAGTCGGATACAACCATCGCGCTTGCTGAGAGCTAACCCACCAAAACGCCCAGAATAACAGCCCAAGGGCCAAGATATAGGGAAAGGGAAGCTCCCGCGATCTAGCTGACCCAAGAGTTAACGCGATAAACGGCAGCAAGAGCAGCCAAGGCAAACCCAGAGGGTAGTCAAATTCGTTGTTCACACCCTGAGTAGGAACCGCTACACGCCACAGGTGCCTCACGAAAGCTAGGGGGCCCTTTCCATTTCCGTAGGTCGTAGAGACAGCAGCATGGATGTGCTGACTCGACTCGCGTATCAACTCACCCGCCAGCCCCTGACATCCTGGGGCCGCCTTCCAAACGCAGGTAGCGATCGGAAAGAACGGAGTCCCCGTGCGCTGAAGATCGATCCAGGCAGAGCGGGCAAGGAGAGCAGAGGCTACGACAATCGCTAGCGTCGCAAATTGGACGATGCCTTTTTTGCGGGCTTCAAGAGCCTCTCGATCACGCAAAAAGGCAAAACCCAGGAGCGCTCCACCGATCAAAGCTCCTTGAATGGGGTAGAACGCCTTAGCGCTCAAAAAGACGCCGAGAGCCACCCCGCCGATCGCGTATCGCCGCGAACAGAAAGCATCGACGGCTGCGAGCAAAAAATAGAGATTCGCAAGATCCATCATCGCGGTCCCCAGCTGGATCATCACGCCGTGGGACACCACGAAGGCGATTGCAGGCACAAAGGCTCGGAGGCCCGGCCCCGCAAATCTGCGACCTAAACTCAGGAGAGTTGAGAGGCAACCCAAAGCAAAGACAAACTGTGGGACTTTTTGAATCCAAGTAAGTGAAAACCAATACGGCGCAAGTCCCCACTGAATCGACATGGGATAAAGATCGGCAACGGACCAGTCGAGAAACTTGAGATTACCGGCAAACAGATGCTGCCGCGGAATTCCCATATGGTACATGATCGCGTCGTATTCTTGAGGCAGGTGCGGAGGCTTGAATGACTCAAAGCCAGCCAGCCCCAACATTGCCATTACGATGAGTGCGAGAGCAAGGAATCCAAAGGTTGCAAGCCGATCATCCGACCTCACCCGAAAGGCCTCAATGATGCGAGCACGATCTCGGTAACAAAGAGCGACGAAAGCCGTTGCCGATACCGCCCATGCTGCCGCGGAAGGCTGAGAGGTCGGCCCCAAAACCAATACATAGGCTAAGAATTCAGCTAGACCGATCATCCAAAAAATCAGCGGAAAATCGGTCCAACGAAAAGCCCAAGACTCGCGTGAAGTCATCGTCCCCACTTTCCGGCAAACACCATCACGCGGTACACAACCCACAAAGCGGTGATCGATACAAGCAATGCCTCGATCCGGATCGATCGCCCTTTCATGCTTTAGCCCTCACGACAAACCCGGTCGTAATGCGATCCTGATACCGCGTGGCTGCATCCCATCTCTCCACCCTGCGATAGAAACCTTTTCTGAGCAAAAACCTCAAAACTCGCATCCATAGAGGAGGCTTTTCGCCGGCGCTGTAATGGGATTGGCAATAGTACTCCACCACATCAGCCAGTACCGAGTATATGCCCCCCATGCTTTGAATCTCGACCTGCGAGAAGCCAGCATGAGTCACTTCTCGCCTAATCTTGTCCTTAGTCCAACGCTGATAATCGTGGGGATCTGCATGCGTCGGGACCAGATACGGAAGGGTGGCGAGCATCGTCCCCCCTGGTCTCAGCACACGACGGCATTCGCGCAGAACCTTCTCTGGATTCTCCACATGCTCGAGGACCTCGGTCGCAATCACAGTGTCGATGCTTGCCGCTTCAAGCGGGATAGCTTCGGCCGAAGCGCAGATATCTGGTTTCGTCGATGGGTCGATGTTCAGGAAGCACCACGAGCGCCCCTTCCCTCCTGCGACAAAAACACCTCGGCGATTTCGCTCGCCGCCTACGTCAAGAACATCCCCGCGCAAATCTCCGCTCGCCTCAGCTCCATCGAGCAGACGATCGAGTTGCCGACGACGAAACGTGCCTAGGCTCTCAGCTAATTGGTTCATAGGGCTTGCTCATGTCGATGGTCGAAGATTTAAGAAGGTTGCCTTGAGCATCAAATGGCAGCTCATACCCTATCGCCTCGACGACATCTTCGAAGCCAGGCGCAGGCAGACGATCCGCAAAACGGATAAGCTCGCTCTGCTCCCGAATGCGATAATAGATCGTGCCCTGAGGAGCAGTGAGATAAGTGCCGTAACGTTTGTTGCCACCCCGCACGCGAGCTTTGCTGCCACTCATATCGGTCACAATGTCAGCAGCCACGCAGTAGCGCATCATCACGTTCTCGAGGCTCATGCCGGACTCAAAATACCTCAGCACCATGTCGTCTTCGGCGCCCAGACTTGAATCGTTGCCAACCTTGGCGTTAGTCGCACGCCAGGGTCCCAGCTTTTTCCAGACTTCAGTGCGGGAGAACGACATGATGCCTGAGCCACAGATGCCTTCGCGCAGATTGCCGAAACCCAGAAACTCCATACCCGATGCTGAGCGATAGACGGGAACTCTGCGCCTAAACGGCATCTGCAAAAACCTGCGATGCCGCCCCCAACGCAAATGCAAAAACGCCTTGCCAAAGTCGTGTTGGATCCGTGAGCGACGTTGATAATTGAACACGACATTGCCGATGCGCGGATTCTTGGCTGTCACATCCACAAGGTCTTCGAGCCAACGACCTTTTACGATGAACTGCACGTCTTCGGGGACCATTAGGATGTTTTGTCCCTGCGCCAAGCTCACGATGGTGTTCATCGCCTCAGCATGGGTGCAGTCCTTAAAAATCTTATGCTGAACGAAGTCCAGGCTCTCAATGTATTCTCTCAGTCCAGTCTCCCGCGAGTTGCCATCGACGATGATCCACTGGATGTTGGGATATTGAATGCACTCGCGAGCTGACTCCATAAGTGCACGCAGATATTTGAGCCGATTAAAACTCACGACACCGATGGTAACGAGCGGGAGCCGGGTTGTCTGACTCATTTTTCTCCCTTCACCCAATCCAAGAGAGCCAAGATCAGGAAAACCGAGTTGGTGACAAAATACCGTTTAAAAAGGCGGCGAGGCTCGCTGCCCAACCTAAACAACCACTCTAGGCCAGCTTCACGCATCCACAGAGGAGCGCGCGCTTTCGTTCCGGCCAAGAAGTCGAAAGCTGCGCCTACGCCTAAGAACAAAGTTTGCGGGGCATGTAGCCTGGCCGCATGCATCCACAGCTCTTGCTTAGGCGCGCCCAACCCGACCCAAACGACACGAGGGAGCTGCTTATCAGGCGACTTCAAAACCAGCTGAGTCAGGTCGTCACGCACGTTGTCTGCCGAAAACGGCCGCAATGGGGGGCTATAGCAAACGGCCGGCACGCCATAGGCTGCCGCAACTTTTTCGGCGACACCGGGAGCGCCCCCTAGCAATCCGTACGTGAATCCCGGATTGCGCCTAAAAAATTCCTTCATGAAATCCGGGCCGCACACCCGGGAACCAATGGGCTTTTTCTTCAGCTTTGACAACCAAACCAGCGGCATCCCGTCCGCCAGGCCGAGCTGAGCAACAGATAGCGCCTCACGGAGTTGGGGATTCCATTGGCTCTCAGTGACGGTGTGCACGTTCACAAAGCAGACGTAGCCTCCGCTCTTGGCAGCCACGCGAGCCTCGCAATCCATCAAGGCACCGTCCATTCCCAAAAGAGATACGGGATTGCCGAGCAACCGCACGCTGCCTGGGCTCGAAAAATTCATGGCGAATCCCCATTCATCAAAGCACCACGCTCTGCAACTCGCAAAGTCTCCTAAACTGCGACTTGGATCTTTGACTCAATTCCTCGAAGGAGCCCTCTTCGATCACGCGCCCTTTACTCATCACGTAGATGTAGTCGGCATTGCGAATCGTCGAGAGCCGATGAGCGATCAAAACGACGGTTGTCTTGCCTTTGAGCTGATCGATGCTCTGTTGGATATCGCGCTCGGTTTCGGTATCCAGTGCGCTGGTAGCCTCATCGAGGATCAACAGCGAAGGATTCTTGAAGAGCTCGCGCGCGATCGAGATACGCTGCTTTTGTCCGCCCGAAAGCTTGATGCCTCGATCTCCGATGGCAGTCTCGAACTGCTCAGGCATCTCTGAAACGAATCGGGCGCAATTAGCTCTCTCAGCGGCGTCATGCACTCGCTTGCGACAACTAGCGTCGCCTTTGTAATCGCAGCTCCAAAGAGAAATATTATTGGCTACATGATCATCGAATAGCGCGCCATCTTGAGTGACATAACCAATCTTGGATCTGAGCTGAGGAAGGTCCAGTTCGGTGTAGGATTTCCCGTCCAAGGTCATCCGTCCCGACGTCGGCGTCAGAAGGCCAGTCATCAGATCCACCAGAGTGGACTTGCCTGAGCCCGATTCTCCCACCAGAGCAACCATTCGGTTTTTAGGAATCTGAATCGAAACATCGGTGAGCACCGGAGAGCCTTCGCGGTACTCAAAACTCACATTCTCGAACCGAATCCCTTGCTCAATCCCATGAACTTGAATGGAACCATATTTCTCGGCATGCCGTTCGGTATCTTCGACGGTCCTCAACACCTGATCAATCGATCCCATCGTTGCGCAGAAACTCTGCCAATTGCCCTGCACCGCCATCAGTTCCTTCATGAGGCGGAAATAAAACAAGAGCAAGACGATCACTTCAGAGATTCCCTGGCCTTTATGAACCACTTGATACCAAAGCATGAACGCCAAGAAGACCACTGTGGCAGGCTCATTGACGGCCACATTAGCCGCCGACAGAATAGTGATCTTGAACTGCGAATCACGCACCCTCTGGATGGTGCGCTTGATGTGCGCAGAAAGCGGGCTGAAGCTCGCCGTAGACCTGAGGTACTTAAAAGCACCAAGCGACTGAACGGCGATATTGCTGAAAGAGTTCAGCGCTTCTGTGTTCTCGTAGGAGTATTTGCGACTCAAGATCGAAATCTTACGAAGGCAAAAAACCAGGGTGACACCAAAGATCACTGCGAAAGAGGTCACCTGCCAATCGAAGGCGATCGCAATGGCAGTATAGCAAATGATCGTGATCAGATTTGGAAAGATAGAAGCGTATTTGATGAACGAAACGGTCGCACGATAACTTTCGTTAGTAGCGATGTTGGACAAAGTCCCGATATTGGCATTGAGATAATATCGGTAATCGAGACCCGCGTAACCCATCATGATTCGAGTGCTGATGGCTTGAGAGAAATACGTTACCACTCGCCCCTGAAAAGCGCCCACAAGCAGTTGAAAGATCCCTTTGACAGTAAACACGAATATCAACGCATAGAGCAGAGTCACCAAGGTCATCGGCAACCCCACCGATGAGAACACCCACTCGACGGCTCTAAACCCACGAGAATGCTGATCCGTCGTTCGCGCTCCCGACAAATAAGAGAAGAGCGGGAAGAACATCGTGATCCCCAGCCCGTCAGCCAGAGTCACTAAAAACGAAGCTCCGATATAGGGAAGCAGTCGATTGCCTGCAAACCGATGAAATGCGGGCCAATATTTCAGAATCGGAGAGAGGAATGGGATCCCCCCCGGTTGAGCTTTCATCCCATGACCTCAGCAACGCAGCGCATAGTTTTGCGTCTTGTGACCCTACCAGGCGCGAGTGTCCCTGGCAACTCAGGGATCAAGACGCTCCTCGCCGGAAGTGCGCCGTGCAGTGCGGGCCGTCAGATACTCACGCAGCTCTACCACTTGGGATCTGAAACCCAGCGCACCCAGATTATGCGGTTCGATCCGAGCAGCAATCGACTCGCGACCCCGAGGCCTGTGTTTAAAAATTTCGTAAGCGACTCGACGGGAGACCCCTCCCCCAAGAACCAAGGAGCTCCCTCCGTAGAAGTCGGCCATGACCTTGCCTTCAACAAAATCCGAGGTCAAATTGAAGCAATCAGGTTTAGAGTGTTGTCGTTTCTCGAGCAAAAAAAGCACTGCTCGACAAAAATCCCGAATATGAATCCAATGTACGTACGCTGACCCAAGAAGCAAAAGCTGTCGCCGGGACGGCAACAACGGAGGATCCGACTCGGCTCCTAGCCCCACGACATGGCCCACCCTCAGGATCTTGAGCGAAGGCCCAGAACCCTGAGCTGCCAGCTCGCTCAGCTCTCGCTCAATCTTAAGCTTTGAACATCCATAGACATCGTCCACCTGAGGTTGTGGCTGGGTTTGCTCAGTCACTTTGCCTAGAAGCGGTCCATAGACTCGAATCGAGCTTGCGTAAAAAAACGAGGCCACGCCACTGGCTTGCGCTTCCCGAAAAAGCCAGCTCGCGACCTCTAAGTCCCTCTCGGGAGCGACCTTGGACAAATTCGCAAAATGAAGCAATGCCTCACACCCTTGAGCCAATCCAGCCGAGGGCAAATCTTTGAGCAGATCGCAGCTGATCCATTCAACCCCTGCGATCTGAGGGTCCGTTCTACCGATGCTTTTGATCTTCCAGCCCTGCTCGATCAAACTGGGCAGCAAATAAGTGCCGAGACGACCGGTGGCTCCTGTGAGCAGTAATGTAGGCATACAAGGTTATTCCCTTGCACCTTCTAGACGATCCAGAAGATCGATCCAAAGATCCACGGGGAGTAGCTTAGAAAAAGCGGCCTGATTCGCTGAGCGAGGCGTGCCTCGACCTAAATGCCCAAATACGGGCACCTTTCCCGACAAATCAAAACTGATGGCAGAGCCATTGCGAGCTAACGCTGCCAACTGCGGATTCACTTGGTCCAACTTTTCCGTCATGTCCGGATCATTCAATGTATTTGGAAGCACTGGCACAGCTTTGGGCGTATCCACGCCCATCACCCCGTGCAACAACACAGTCGCACGATCTCCTACATCCCACTTCATGTCGCCCTGATGGATCAAAGGATACATCGAACCGTTTGACCTGACAAAGTCGCGCTGTGAAAACAGCGTTCCACTGGCATGAGCCGCATGGATCCGAATCTTATCCCGGTAGTTGCCGATGATCCGATCGCCTTGAATTCCGCTAAAAAAGTATTGATCCCAATCCTTAATGAGGGGAGCTGAATCATTGTGGGACATGAAGGCCCACTCAAAATCGGGAAAAGTCCGGATCGCAGCATCCAAGGCGATCGCATTGCTTTTGGAGCCATTTTCTTTCGAAAAAAACTTACCCAATCCACGGCCCACCCAAGTGATTTGATGATCGATGACCGCGACCTGAGGGATCGGCCAAGCCAAAACTGCGTCCGGCACTTGATCGAAATTGCAAACAACAGTGATTTGATACGGTCTCGAAGTGAGGCGCGCATATGCGCGAACACAGGCTTCCGTCAGCTTCCAGTTGGCTCGATGAGGTACGATGATATGCAAAGCGTGTGGGTCTACCGACTTGGGTTGTCGCAGCAAGGTCCGGCTGATCAGAGGACGCATGACCGCTAAATCCTCGACCCAATCTTTCACGACTGCTTTTAGTGGAATACGACTCGCCACCTAATGACCCCTACTTCACTGACCGGCGATAATCCCGAAAGAACCCCATCTCAGAATCGCGCTGAGAAACCTTGGGTTGGCGCAATGGCCAATCAATAGCCAGGTCCTCATCGTTCCAGCGGAAGCCGCCTTCAAGCTTAGGATTATAGAAAGTATCCGTTTTATAAACGACGTCTGCCGGCTCATCACCCAAGACACAAAAACCATGAGCAAACCCGCCCGGAATCCAGAGCTGATAAGGCAATGAATCTGAAAGCTCGATGCTGACCCATTTTCCAAAAGTGGGGGACTCGGGGCGGATATCAACCACCACATCGAAGATCCGTCCTCGGACCACTCCTACCAACTTACCTTGAGAAGGATTGCTCTGAAAATGAAGCCCACGAAGTACGCCCGGCACGGAGCGAGAATGATTGTCTTGGACAAAGCGCGTCGGCATCCCAAGTTCAGCAAAACGCTGCTCTTGAAACCGTTCTAAGAAAAAGCCGCGATCATCTCGGTAGATTTTCTGCTCAACCAAGAGCGGGCCATCGATTTTCATTGGATGCGCAATCATCTTAAGATTCAAATGATCTAACTCTCCGCCATTTGAAGCACAATCAAATAGTGCCCATTCATCCTGCTTGAAATACTGCGGCCTGACACGATAGACCTCTTACCACTCTCACAGATGACTCAAGCCACTACCCACCCGGACCCTTTCGAAAACGTTGACTGCTTATTTTGTGGATCCGACTGTCCGAAGAGCCGGATCCTCGAAGCAAAAGACCTTCTTCATAAAATGCCGGGAACCTTCTCACTGACTCGCTGCACAGGATGCCGCCTGGTATTTCTCGATCCAAGACCTATCGAGTCGGCCATTCACGCTTTCTACCCCGACTCAGCTGGCTATTATCAACCGCCCGCTGACGAGGAAGGAGGGGGTGGATTGAAGCGAAAGCTTTCAGATCTGATCTTTGCTAATTACTTTGGCTATCAAAACTTAGCTCACTCCTCTTTCATTCTAAAAGCAGCGCTGTTTCCCCTCTACGTTCTGATGTTTCGCGACCTTTCCATTCCCAAATACAAAAAAGACGGAAGACTTCTTGAGATCGGCTGCTCACACGGTTTTAAATTACAAAAGGATCGGCGCAGAGGTTGGAACGTCACCGGGGTCGAATTTAACGCCAAAGCCGCTCAGTGGGGGCGCGAGCACTATCAGCTCGATATCCGCAGTGGGTCCATCTTCGAGCAAGAATTTGAAGCTGAGAGTTTCGATGCGATCCGCATGGACATGGTTTTGGAGCACATTCACCAGCCCGACGAGCTGATCAAGCGAGTCACGCGCTGGCTTAAACCAGGAGGCGAGCTCTTGTTTTCAATCCCCTATTTTGAAGGCTTGGAGTTCTCTCTTTTCAGAAAGTTTTGTTATGGCCTTCAATTGCCAACTCACCTGTACTTTTTCAATCGAACTCACTTGAAGCGACTGCTCGGCGGATACCAGGGCCTTGAGTTTCGTTTTCATAGGGTCGCCAGGGATTTTACCACCTCTTTTGCTCTCATGAATCGCGAACATCCTTCACGACTCTCAGCCTTCTTGGCCAAGAATCGCGCAATGACCTGGCTGGTCTTCAAGCCGGCCGTAACCCTGCTCGCATGGATTGGCAAATCCAGTCGAGTCACAGTGAGGGCGGTGAAGTCATGAATCACCCAAACGTAGGACCTCTTGTCATTCTCGGTAAGTCCGGCCAACTGAGCTACGCGCTTCAAAAACAACTGGGCTCGAGAAGACATGAAGTTCTGGGGAGACCCGAGATCGACTTTTTGAAACCCGAATCGATCGCCCCCTTTCTGGATCGAGCACGCCCCAAGGTCGTGCTGAACACCGCCGCTTACACGCAAGTGGATAACGCCGAAAACCCAGGCGAAGCCGAAAAGGCCCAACTCATCAATGGTGACTCCGTAGGGGTCATTGCCCAGTGGTGCGCGGCAAACGACGCATCGCTCATTCACTATTCGACCGATTACGTCTTTAGCGGTACCGGCACCGAAGCCTGGCGCGAAACGGATCCCACAAACCCGATCAACGTTTATGGGCGGACTAAACTCGAAGGCGAGCAACAGGCGACTCGCTCGGGCGCGCATGTCGTCATTTTCCGCACAAGCTGGATCTACGGAGCCAGGGGCGCCAACTTCTTTCTGACTATGCAGAGGTTTGCAAGAGAGAGAGCCGAGCTGCGGATCGTCCACGACCAAATCGGAGCTCCGACTTACGTCGTGGATCTAGCCCGAGCCAGCCTCCAGGTCCTCGACCACCCGCAATTCAAGCGGTCATCCGGCATCTATCATCTAGCGGGATCGGGCCAAGCCTCTTGGTATGAATTCGCTCAAGCGATCTTCGAGATCTCTCGAGCGCGCTTCCCTGAGCGATGCAAAGACTACAAACTCCAGTCGGTCAAGCCCGTCACAACGGCAGAGTTTGGCTCAAAAACCCCGCGCTCCCTCAATTCACGCTTTGATCAGCGCCGAGTCGCTTCCGTCTTCGGGATACAGATGCCCGATTGGCGGATAGCGCTCGAACGCTGCGTCGATGAGTATTTTAAATCGTCGTCACCGTAGGAATCGGCACAATGAACTTCCCACCCCGATCCCGGAAAGCAGCTTGCTTGGCCACAATCTCTTCTTGAAAGTTCCAAGCCAAAAGCAAGGCGTAGTCCGGCCGGTCATCTTGTAGCTTTTGCTCAGGATAGATCGGTATATGAGTTCCGGGCGTGAAGCGCCATTGTTTGAACGGAATCGAGTCGACGACGTACTCCACTAGGTCGGGAGTGATCTTACAGTAATTCAAAAGCACGTTGCCTTTGGCGGAGGCGCCGTAACCGACCACGCGCTTCCCGGCAGCTTTGAGCTCCTTGAGATACTTAACGAGAGCTACGCAGTTCTGTTGAACCTTCTCTGCAAACTCAATATACGGCTTGCGCGTCTGCAACCCCATCGCGCGCTCATCAGCCAGGCACTTTTCGAGCTCCTTGGTTTGCTGATAGCGAGCCCCTTCTTTGCAAACAAAAACCCGCGCGGTGCCGCCATGAACCGGGTTGCGCTGCACATCGAAAATGCGCATTTTGAACTTCGCCATGAGCTGAGAGAAGGGCAACAAAGAAATGTAGGACAAGTGCTCATGATAAATCGTATCGAACTCAAGCTTCTGAAGCATATCGACGCAATACGGAAACTCAGTGACCAGCACCCCTTGATCATCCAGCAGTGAGTTCACGCCTTTGCAGAAATCATGGAGCTCGCTCATGTGCGCAACGACATTGGTCGCAGTAATCAAGCGCGGGCGAGTGCCTTGTCCCACGATATCGCTGGCTAGCTTGCTCGAGAAGAGTGCATTGATCGTATTGATCCCCTTCATCCTAGCGAGATGAGCCAAGTTAGCAGCAGGATCCACACCGAGAACTTGGACCCCTTCTTGACGGAAGAAACTGAGAAGCGTCCCGTCGTTGCTGCCGATATCCATCACGACATCAGACGGCTTAATGTCAAACTGCTTCACAAGGCTCTTTGCCATTGAATTAAAGTGATTGAGCATCGTCGTCGAGGTCGAAGGAATGTAGAGATAGTTCTCGAACATCCGACCAGGCGGGACCACATGAGTCACCTGAACGAGCCAACAAGTCTCGCAAGCCATGACAGCCAATGGATACTGCTGCTCGAATTTGCCGAGATCCTCCTTAACGACAAAGCCGTTTGGAACTGGCATTGAGTGCAGGTCAAGGAAGTTAAAGAACTTGCCCTCACCGCAGATGCGACAGACCTTAACCTTGAACTCGTCAGAAGATTCCCGAGCAGACATCAATGAACTCCATTTTTTTTCATGGTGACCCCAAGCCGGTGCCGAGGAAACAAACGCGAAGGCAACCCGATTTTTGCGGCAAAATAGTAGAAGAGAACTTTAAAAATACCAAACGAGTAGGTGATGCTGTTTTTCAAGCTTGCTCCCCGCTTCGCGCCCACATAGTGAGTCTTAACGGGCACCTCGACGACCTTCATATGAGCAAAAACTGCTTGGGCGATCAATTCAAAACTAAAGAGGTAACCATCTGAGTTCGCTTTATAGTCCATCGAATTCAGGAGTCTGCGAGTGTAAACACGGAAGCCCTGATGAAGATCATTGATCTCGGTTTGAAGAGCGAACTTCGCAAATAGATTCAAAAAGACGATTGGCAAAATCTTCCAAAGCCGCATGCCGCTCTTCAGTTGGTCGGTCCAATGACTAAACCGATTGCCTAAAACAAAATCAGCCCCCTTCCGGACAGCAGCAATCGCATCCGGAATCGCCGATGGGTCGTACTCTCCATCGGGATGGATATCAATCACCACGTCCATCCCCAAGTCGAGCGCAAGTCCTACGGCGCGCTTCATATTGCCGCCGTAGCCCAGATTGACGGGATTCTTGTAGGATTGAATCCCCAACTTCAGCGCTAGCTCGTAGGTCCCGTCCTGAGAGGCGTCATCCACTAAGATGATCGTTTGGACGAGATTTTTTGGAAAATTCTCGTAGAATTTCTGAAGTGTCTTTTCGGCATTGTAAGCGATGAAAATCGCGCCAATGTGCATATCGGGAGAAGATGACATGAGTAGTTTCTTTGCTAGCACGACTGAAGAGGATTGCTAAAGCAAAAAGGCTAGTTCGTTAGATCCCATTTAGTCGCAAAACTTCATGACGTGATCCAGCCCGTCATCGTAGATAATGGGCACACTTTTGCCTAGTTTCAGAAGGTTTTGCTGAAAGTCGACAACCAGCCGACCCTGTGCGCGCACCCAGTCGTAATAGTGATGAGCAAAGCCGTCCATTCCCTTCATCATCCCCTCGTTGCGGCCATAAGAATAAGCCACGTAACAAATGCCAACCTGTTTAAAATATTGAGCTAAGGCCTCAGGGCCCTTCCAGGCTGGCATTCCGGGCGGGAGAGAAATCTCGACCGGAGTATCGATAATCCACACGTTGTGCCGTGAAAAATCGAAGAGATAAGGAGTCACCGTACGAGCCAAGATTGTTCTGCCCGCCGGCACCGCGTCTTGAAGCTTGGCGTATGGCCAATCAGGCTTACCCGGCTCGACCGGGTACCTTGCCGTCGAATCGACTGGGTCACTCAAAACATTAGAAAAGTGGGCCGAGAAATTTTGGGTAAAGAGCCACGGATGAGTCAACAAATTGGATTGCGAAGCATCAAATCCGACCTCTGAGAATGCGATTACCGAAGCAAGGGCCATGACTGCTCTAAAATGGCTTCCTGCTTCATGGAGCCCTACCCACAAAAATGAAAGAAAAGCTCCGTACGAGATTGCAAAAATATTGCGCTGATAGAGCGCGCCATTGAGACCCATAAAAAATAAAAAAGCACAAACCCACGCGCCTGCGACTTGGGCGACAAAGGCTTTGTGAGAGGAAGCTCCCCTTTTCCAAGCCTCAAAACCAAATAGGGCGCAACCCAAGACAAGGATGACCATCAAGGCTTTTATGTAGGCACAAACAGCGAAACCATAAGCAGCGACGCCCCAGATCCAAAAAGCGATCTTGATAGACCGCTTGGAAGCCGCGATCAAAAATCCGACGACTCCAACAATCGTGGCTAAAAAACCTGGAAACCGAGTGACGTTGGCAACACCTGAGTACAAAGTCGCAAAATCGGTTTTAGTCTTGAGCAATCCACCCACGGTCTCGCCGTAGTTCGTGATGTAGTAGCCCTTACCCAACATGGGGTAGTACCAGCTTCCGGTCGACTGACGATGGATGATAATCCACGGAAGCAAAAAGACCAGAAAGGATCCCAGAAGAATCAAAAAGGATGGAAGGTCCTCCTTCAGCGATTTTTTTTGAATCAATACCTGTAGCCATCGATAAGCGAAGAAACACCCAAACGAAGCGAGAGCAAAGAAAGCAACCGTGCTCTTTAAACTACAGAGCGCGGCCCCCAATAGAGCCCACCTCACCGCAGTCACGCGGCTAAAAGGGCGCTTTGACTCGAGATAAAACTCGATCATCATGAGTGCGATGAAACCGGTAGCGACCAAGATGCTGGTCGTGTTTGCGCGTGCGTAAAAAGCGAAGACTCCGATCAACGTCGGAAAAATGACCCAAACATGCCTGTGACCCCATGCAGTAACTCGAAGCCGCTCCCAAAAAAGCAGCGTCAGCATCAGCATCGAGACTGCGGGTTCTACTAAGTTGATTCGAACCAGCGGCAAAAAACTCAGGACCACGGACTGCAAATAACTGTTGCCGCCCATGGCAGAAAATCGCCGAGTACTGAAAGGATCCGTGCCGATCGAGCCCGTCTCCAGAAGCTTGTAGGGCCAGGCCAAGTAACCCCAGTAGTCATCGGTGACGTTAAACACCCACCCGCGCGAGTAGGAAAGATAGTAGACGGCGAGCGCTGAAAACCCCAGTGCAGCAGCCAAGCAGGAAGAAACGCCCCCCTGCTTCAAACGCCAATCCACTCGGTACGATCTCAAAATGAGCCAGAGCACAACTCCCACACCGACTACCGCAATATTGCTGCCGCGAGACACGACTCCGAGCAAGCTCGCCAGGCCACCCAGAATCAAAACCACGCTCAAGCCTAAAAAGGAGGACGCCCCCCAGCCATATTCTCTCTGCGCCCGCTCTTGAGAGAGACCCATGACCTTTAGAACGCCGTGTCCCCAACCAACAAAAGAGCATAGAAAAACTAACCCTGTGAGCGCAGAAGTGAGCATATCCAGATTAGATAACGCCTGGATTGTGGTTCGGCAATCCGCTAGTGTGATTCGCTCACCATGCTTGGCGCAATATTTCTAGGAATAGCAGTTCTCGGTTCGTTTTTAGGTTGGAGCTACTGGCTCCGCGCGGCTCTGAGAACTCGGGAGAACCGAGAACTAGGACGAGACCTCTTTGGTGGAGCCGCTTGCGTGCTACTTGCCGGGGGCTTGCTCAATGCGTTTGAGCAAGTTTCGGCGACCGCCAATCTCGCGGTCCTCAGTGCTGGATGGTTGGGGCTCGTGCCTGAGTTGCGGCCTTACCTCTCCCGCCTAAAAAACCAAGGTTCTCCCCGTCAACTTCTCTGGGCTTCGCTCTTTACCGCCTTCACGCTGATTCTTGGGATCCTTGTGCTCTCGTATTTTCGCGGCTGGTTCTTTAGTTTGTCTGATGACTTCTATGGCTACATCGTCTTTCCGCATAAAATGTTGCAGCTCGGATCACACGGGATTGAGCCCTTCAATACGCGAAGGCTGTCGGCGCTCGGGGGCAATAGCTATCTTTTGGCAATCCCCTTAGGCTTCTTGCCGCTGCGGCAGATCACCCTCATCGAGCCAGGCCTTGCGATCGTCATGCTGGCAATCTTAGTGTTAGGGATTTTGCGCCGACGAGGAGTGGAAGGCAAGTGGTCGGCCGTCGCATTGCCGTTCATACTTTTTGGCGCCGCTTTTTTTCCACGCTCGAATACGACGAGCGTGATCCTGGCTCTAGGATTTGTGCTCTTGCTACTCGAGCGATACGTTCAAGTAGCTGAGAACGGCCTCGAAACCAGCCAGGTCTTGTTTGTTGCGCTTTGCTCAGCTGCTTTGAGCAGTCTCAAGGGCAATGTCTCGATGCTGCCCCTAGCTCTTCTGGGGACGGTCTATGGCTACAGGATTCTAGGAAAGCTCAGTGCTCGGCAATCGATCGCAAAAGACCTCAGAGAAGCACTGCTGCTGCTCGTTTGCTACAGTCTCTTTCTCTTTCCGTGGCTGCACTCGGCTAAAGGAGCCACGGGAAGTTGGTTTTTCCCCCTCCTTGGCAAAGGCCACCACGTAACGACCTACCATGACGTCGAAGGCCTCCTCAAACCCGATCTAGATCCAAAAAGCCTCTATTCGGCATTTGCGAACATCACGCGCTTCGCACCCATGCTTGCGACTATCGTGCTGTTTTGTGGTCTCGGTGTGGCTAAAGCGTCTTCTAGAATGAAACTGGCATTTCTCGGCTGGGCGGCGCTGATCTACCTAGGGGTCCTCACGAGCTTCGTCAAAGGGCTCATGGTTTTGCTATTGATAGGCGTCGTGGCCTTCGGCTGGACCCTGAGGACGCGGGCGCCACGATGGCTCAAGCTTGCGCCGATAGCGATTTTTTCAGCTTGGTTGTGTGGATTCGCTCTCTACGTGAGCGCCAACGGGTGCTCATACCAAAGATTTTTCTACGCACTCTCATTTGGCGCGCTTCTCTGCCTGCTCGTCCTGGCAATTGAGTATCTTCAGAAGCTGAACGCCCGCGGCCCATGGGCGGCTACGATGTTAGGGTGCGTTTTTCTCATCGTAGCGACTGAAACCTCGTACGATGGATTCCCTACTTCGCCTCTTGATTTGCCAAAAAGATTTGCACTGACATTGACAGCGCATGCTTCAAATATCGTCACGCCAAAAACGGATGATCCCGCGCGCGATCCTGTTGAGTCTGGCGAACCCTGGTTCTACGCCCATCTGCAAGCGAAGTTTCCGGTGGGCAAAACCACGCTCGTGCGCCTAGAAGCGCCTTACTTGCTCGACTTTAAACGAAACCACATCTGGGTCGTGGATATGCCGGGCGAAGCGTCGCCAGCCCCGGGAATGCCTTATCAGAAGGGACCCGAAGCGCTGGCTCAGTACCTCAGATCAGTCGGGGTCTGCGCGGTGGCGTTTAGCCCCTCGCTTTTAGGAAGCCAAACTTACATGCGCAATCACTACTATAAGTGGATGAGGGCCAATTCACGCACAGTCGAGGACTTTCAGAACAACGTGATGGAACTCAAAAAGACGCGACCTGTGCTGTTTGACGATGGACGAGAAGTGCTAATTGATTTGTGTGGGGATTGACCTGATCACAGGACTTCACTCTCTGCTCTGCTCGATGCGCTCAATCATATGCTTCGCCCGCACCGCCACGGAGTAATCGCGAATCACGCGCGCCCTACCCTGCTCGCCGATGCGCCTTCTTAATGCTGGATCCGCGAGCAAGCGCTTGGTTTTGACGATCAAATCCTCGGCATCACTCCAAAGCACGAGCTCCTCGCCGTCCTTAAAAAGTCGCCGATTCTCAGGATGATCCTCGACCAGGTAACAGGCTCCGCTTGCGAGTACGCATGGCGTGCGATCTTTGACCTGATAACCAACATCGTCGTAGAAAAAGATTTGTCCCGGCTTTCGGTTCGAAGCAGCCACCTCTTCGATCAAGCGATCCGATCCAAGCACGATCTTGGCGCGATTAAAAAGCTCGTTGATCTTTACCTTCGATGTCACAGGTCCCAAGAGCTTAGCCCCTGGAATCTCCGTAAAATGCTCAGTTGGACCCGCGATCGTTAGAGTCACCGCTTTGCCCAAGCGCTCCAAAATCGGCTGCCGATACGGGCGCGAAAGCCCGGTATTAGTGCCCACAAAAAGAACATCGATATCACGCTCAAGCCCGAGGGGCCGAAACAAGTCCGTATCTCCCCAGAGGGCAAACTCCTCAGCGCGCACGCCCGCGTTGACAAGTCGCGCGACATGTGGAGCGTAGGCAACACCGTAGGCGTCATACATGCGCAGCATTTCCATCACCTGAGACTGAGGGAAAACATCCGCGTCGAACGAATTAAACCCCGTAGAGGTTCCAAACAGGATGATTCCACGCGCTTTCAAAGCTTTCATCTCTTCGGGCAGCAAAAACTTGTCGAACGAGAAAATCGCATCAGGCCTGAACTCATCGATTGCGCGCATGAAATGACCGGTGGTCAGATGCTGCTTGCCGCGCTCGCGCTCACCAGCGCCATAGCAAATGACCTCGACTGGCTCGTAAGTCTTGAGAAGATGTAGAGCCATTTCGCCGGAGTGCACGTCAAAGGTATGCTCGCGAAAAGCGTAAACGAGTCGAAACGGAAGCTTCGTTTTAGCTGTCGTGCTCTGCCTCGCTGCTTCGAAACGCCGCTCCCGCTCCCAGCGCGCATACTGATTCTTAGACTTGCGGACGATTGCCTTAAGAGCGCTCAAGCCCAGCATCGCTATCTCCTCATCAAGATCGCTTGAACCGCTTCGACCACATGCTGATCAGACGCCCCATCCAACACGCTGATGTAGCGCTCGGCGAAACGTCGACCTGCTTCAATTTGCTGGTTGCGCTTGGACTCATCCAAAAGCAATGCGCGGATCGTATCGTGAGGATCGTCGGTGTCAGGCACGTACGACGCTGCCCCCTGAGCAATGAATGGCATCCATGCATCATAGCCAGCGATCATGACGGGCTCTTGGATGATCAAAAGCGGCGTGCCGGAAAGCACCACCTCCAATCCAGCCTGACTGAACATCATGCACGCGAGATCCGATGAGTGCAGCAGATCTTTGAGGCTATCCGTGTGCATCACGGGCGCTTCGATCCCCCATTCTTTGAGATGCTGCTTGAGCTCAGCGAGATTCTCATTGGGATGAGCTTTGACAATGAGCTTGGCGCCGGGGATGCGTTGAACGGCCGAGGCGATCCCCGTCAAAAAGCGACGCTTCTTGCCGATGGTGAGGTCTTGAGCCACATACCCGGAGATCGCCATGACGACTTGATCGGTAGGCCGGATGCCATGTGGACCAAGCACTCGTGCCTTGATTTGAGCCCGATCCGGCTTGTCACCACTGTTTAGGAGCACATCACCGATTCGAAAAACATCCTTTGGGTCGTACTGCCCGCTCTCGCAGAGCTTGGCCTTCATAAAATCAGTGCCGGTCATCAGTGTGTCGGAGTGCACCGAGTCCAGTAAGATAGGCGTCCAGAAGTCGACGGTAAAAAGCAAAGGATTGTAGAGATAATAGGAAGTCTTGATCCCCAGCTTCTGGCAAAGCTGAAGCAAACACATCGCCTGCGTCCCAACATCGAAGAGAACCACGAGCGATGGTCTTTCTTTCTCGATGAGGGGGGCAATCGAATGGACAAAAAGCGACGCTTCAAGGGTGACACCGGGCCAAGCTGCTTTGAACATCGGAGCAAAGAGCTTATAGATCGGAACCCCTAGGTATCGGTGAGCCAACTTCTCAGAAGCCGCTTGCTCGATCGCATGCCAGACGTTTTCGGAGTCAAAATTCGCTTTTTCGGCTATCCGTCTGGCTTCTTCCAAAGCAAGAAACTCGCATAGATTCACGCACTCATAACCTTGAGCACGCAGGTCCTGCATAGCCTGGCGAAGTTCTTTTTTCTGCGGAACGGTGGCTATCACCGCATCAACGCCGATCTTTTTGAGCGCGTCGACCATGAGAGCTGCTCGCCTCAGGCGACGCTCCTCAATGGCAAAGAACACGACACGACCCTCGAGCGACCTGCGTCCCTGGGCGTGGATCGCGCGATCGTTATAAAACGAAACAATCGCCTCCGTCCGAGGCACCCGACCTCGCGTGAGAAAAATCTTTTTCCTAGCCGCAGACACCAGCGAAAGAAATAACCCGCCGCTCGACTTCTTGACCGCGATCCCTTTGAACTCCGCCACATGTCGCGCAATCTGCTCGGCAAGCGAAGACGAAGTCAAGGTCTGTAGTTGCTTGCACCCAAGCACATCGAGCATCTTGAAGAAGCCCTCCGCGGGCTTGGCAAGAAGCTCAAGCAAATTGCCTAGAAAAAGCCTGAGCTGAATCGACTGCGTGATCGAAACACCGTGATAGATCAACCCCTTGGAATCACCCACCGCATCTGCCACGCGCACCAAGTCGCGAGAAAAAGCTAGAAGTGGCTCGACGCGCGCCTCAAGCAATCCCCGAGCGAGCACGGCTGTGTACGGTATGGCGTTTTGGCGATCACCCTGAATCTTGGGAATCATATCCGGGCTGCTGATCAGCGGCGATCCCTCCGAACCACGTATGGCCCGCTTCAGCGCAAACAGAAGCACCGGTTGCAACGTGCAGGAGAGAAGCTGATGCAAGCGACTTCGATTCGCATCGATGATCGGATAGTCGTCCGTTAGGATAACTTTTTGCGACAAAGTAGACTCATGAGCGCCGATCACGACCAGCTCTTAAGACTCGCCCACGTAGGTCTGATCCGCCCAAGCAAAGAAGCGGCGCAACCCTTCGGTCAAATCGATCCTAGGCTCGTAACCCAGCTTCGTTCTCGCAAGCGTGATGTCCGGACAACGGCGATTAGGCTCGTCAGCTGGGTAGCTCTCGGGGTATTGGCCGAGCTCGATGCGGATGTCGCGACCGAGCGCTTTCTGAATCTCTTTTGCGAGCTGAAGCATCGAGACTTCAGGCGTTGGATTGCCGATATTGTAAGGCTCGCCCGCCTGACCATGCACAAGCACCTTGAGGAATCCCGCAATCGCGTCGGTGATGTAGCAAAACGTCCGCGTCTGATTGCCACTGCCATAGATCGTCAGGGGCTTGCCCGCCTTGATGCGGCTCGCGAAGTTAGGAAGCACGCGATAGTCTCTTTCCTGCATTCCGGGGCCGTAAACGTTGAATGGACGAACCATTCTCGTCTCTGTCCCATACTGCGTCGTATACACGCGGCAGAGGGTCTCTCCCACACGCTTGCTCTCATCGTAGCAGGCGCGAGGCCCCAAGCAGGATACGTAACCCCGATAGGACTCTGGAGTCGGCACGAACTGAGGATCTGGATCGCCGTAGACTTCGCTGCTGCTAAAGAACAAGATCTTGGCATTCTTCTCGCGAGCCATGTCAAGCGCGTGGCGCGTCCCAGTGATAGCGACGTCCATCGTCTCGAGCGGATGCGCACGATAGTAATAAGGGCTTGCGATGCCCGCGGCGTGAAGAATGTAATCCACCGGGCCGTCGATCTTCAGCGGCTGGGTCACATCGCGCTTGAGGAACTCAAAGCCACCAGGGCTATTCTCGTCGCCGAGTTTTCCTGCAGTAATCAGGTTATCCGCTAGAATCACCCGACAAGGCTTATCGAGCCCATTGGCGTTCAGGTATGCGAAGGTCTCGGCGAAGTAGCGCCCCAAAAAGCCACGACCTCCGGTCACGAAAATCGTCTTGCCACTAAAAGCTTGTGCAGTATCTCCCAAGCCTTTTGCGATATCTACCAAGTCCTGTTTGAGGGTGAAGCTAGACATTTAGACCACCTTTACGTGAGGCACGGGGAGGACGAAATGCCCACCCTTGGCCTCAAAATCTTTGAGTTTGCCCATGATCGAATCAGCAAAATTCCACGCGAGGATCAAGAGGTAATCCGGCTTGCGAGTTTGCAGAGAAGACGCGGGCAACACGGGAATGTGATAACCGGGCGAGTAGAGCCCTTGCTTGAGCGGACTGTCGTCGACGATAAAATCGATGAACTCCGGCCCGAGATCGAAGTGATACATGAGGGTCGTTGCTTTGGCAGGCGCTCCATAGCCAGCGATCGACTTGCCTTCGGACTTGAACTTCTTGAGTAGCGAGGAAAGATCGCGCTTGAGAACGTCGATCTGAGAGGCAAAATTCTTGTAAGTCTGTGCCTGATCGAGTCCACGCTGCTTCTCAAGCTCGATGAGCTCCGCTACGCGAGGGCTGACTGCATGAGGCCCACCCTTGAGCTGAGCGAACCCTCGAAGCGAACCCCCGTGACTGCTCACGCGCTCAACATCGAAGAGCTCCATCCCATAGCGCTCAAAGAAGGGCTTGAGTGCGAGGACTGAGTGGTAGCAAAGATGTTCGTGATAAATCGTGTCGAAAAGCGTCTTTTCCATCACATCGACGAGATAGGAGACTTCGAAGACGAAAACGCCAGTAGGCTTAAGAAGCTTACTCACGCCGGTGACGACGTCTTTGAGATTGTCGATGTGCGCAAAGACATTGTTGGCCAGCATCACATCAGACTTGGCCGTTGCTTGGAGCTGGTCGGCGAGTTGACTCGTAAAAAGCTCAGGCAAAGTCTTGATGCCAGAGGCCGTCGCGGTCTGAGCGATCTCGACAGCTGGGTCGATGCCCAGCACGTTCATGCCCTTGTCTTTGAACATCCGGAGAAGCGTACCGTCGTTGCTTCCGATTTCGGAGATGAATGCCGTGGGGCCCAGCTTGAATCGGTCGATGAGATGATTGGCGTACTCTTGAAAGTGCTTAACAAAGACGGGCGAAGTCCCCGAAACGTAGACGTAATCTTTGAATAGTACGAGCGGATCAACGACATCGAGAAGCTGAAGGTGACAGCAGTCCTTGCAGAAAAACAGATCAAGCGGGATGCGCTCCTGTTTGTGCTGCAACGCCTCCTCTTTGACGAACGCATTTGCGGGAGGCGTAGGAGCCAATGAGAGCACGCCCTCAAGCCGGCGAGACTCACAAAGCCTGCAATTATCTCTTCTGAAGTATGAGGATTGACTCATGGTGCCACCAAACGAATTTCTTCCTGATCGATCCCGTTTGAATACTCGATGGCGTTTGAGAAGCCAATCGAAAGGTGTACGTTAACGCAGAAGGTCTGCACTCAGTCGCAGATAGATGCCGCATCTCAAAAACCACACTTTGCAAACTTCTCCACCGCTAGCCCCTACCCCGGAGCACTTTCTCAAGCTCCTCTACGCTCCCCAACTCGACCAATCCCGACTCGATCTCGCTCAACCACGCACTACGATCAGCACCCGCCCCACCCGTCTGAGGATGAAACGAATAAGCGAGTTTGCCCGCTCGCATCGCTTCAAGCACCAACATCGAGTTTAGCCCAAACACAACGTCCGCCGCTTCAAACAGTCCAGACTTATCGAACTGTTTTACCACCCGATAACTCGCTGGCTCCTGACCGCCCAAAAGCGCGTCCCAACGATCCACGGACTCTGCCGGATGCAGCTTGATCACGACGACAGCGAGACCCGCAGCCGCCTGCAAAAGCGCCGCAAGAAAACCACGAATATCGTCTTCACTAGGCTGGTCCCACTTCCAAAGAGGATCTTCTGCAAACACGTACTCCGAAACGTAAAGCGCCACTCGCGCGCCGTCCGGAATCTTCAACTCGCCCCGAGCCTTAGAACGACTCATCGTGACAGGCATCGCACCAGCCAACACCGGATGCGCATGCACTGCCGCCACCTCAGGCGGGCACCCAAGCGCCACCAAACGAGCACGCAAACTCTCATTCAAAACATAAATGCGATCCGGCAGGTAGAACCAACGCTCAGCCGTCTGCTCATGAGCAAATCGCTGCCAAAGATTCCAATAGTGATCAACAAAAGAATAGACGGGCACACCTCTGCGGCGCGCCTCCAAGATCAGCGCCTTCTCCGGAGAAGCGCCAGCCGATGCGCCCACGAGCACCAGATCCGGCGCAAACGCCAAGAAATCAGCGACCTGGCCAAACACCCGCATCATCACTGCCTGCTCATCGCCCTCATGCACCACCGTGCACTTCAACCCCGCCTGTTCAAAAAAAACCGCTGCCTCAGGCCGAGCGAAAATCCGCATACGCTCTGCCGGTAGCTTCGCCTGCACTAATAGCGCTGCCAAATAGGCGCCGGCGCCCGCTTCCTTCGCGCAAACTACAATACGCCGGGCGTCTTCAAAACCTGGGAGCTCGGGGAGCCCGGCAATCGTCATGCCTGAAATTCCGGCTCGTGGCGCTCGACCACGCGCCCCTGAGTGAGAGATTGACGGATCATCGCGCACACGCGCGAGGTCTCTACCGCCTCATCCAAGGCATCACCCGAGACGTCATTCTTCTTCACTCGCTCCACGAAATGCGAAATGAGATTTTCAAAAAACCCTCGCCGCATCCCCTGGACCTGGTAGTCCTCATAGGTATTGGGCGTCTCAACCACCCCACCCGACTTATAGACGCGAACATTCATGTCGGCGTCGTCCAACTCAATCACTCCCTGAGTCCCGCGCACCTCAAAGAGCGCTTCACGCGCCTCACCGCTGATGGCAGGGCTGCTCCACGAGTTTTCTAAAACGGCGTCTACCCCATTTGAAAAATGCAAGTTTGCGATCAAGTAATCATCCTGCGCCGTGAGACCCGCGCGAGAAACCGCGTAAACTTTATCAACGTGGGCGCCCGTGATCCAATTCATGATGTCCAGATCGTGCGGCGTGAGCCAGTAGGCGAGGTCTGACTTGCCAAGCACCCTCATCACGCGCGACTGGTTCGAATTGCGGCGTGCATAAATCTGCCGGATTTGACCGATCTCGCCTGCCTTCACCACATCAGCCATCGCGCAAAACCGCGGGCTGTACCTCAGCACGTGGCAAACCTGAAAAACGGCGGGATAGTTCTCGAGCATCGATTTCAAAGCAAAGGTCGTTTTTAGGTCCGCAGCGAACGGCTTCTCAAGCAGGACGTGCTTCTTGCGTCTCACGACTGAACCAAGCGGCGCCTCGCGCGCCCACTCGGGAGTAGCAACAATCACCGCATCGATATCCGCTACTTCATCAAACATCCTGAAATACTGCGCCCCAGAAAACGGGACTAACCCATATTTCTTAGCGAACTTGAGGGTCTTGTCGTCGGTATTGCCAACCACGGCCTTCACCTCGCAGTCAGTGCGCTGCTGCAGGATCTCTGTATAGATACTTGCCATCAATCCCGTGCCGATTATGCCAAACTTGAGTTTTGAAGGTGCAGTGGCTTGTGCGGGAATCGTGTGGCTCATGACTTTTTGCCCTCTACTTTCTCGAGCAATGAAACAGCCTGCAAACTACTCTCGAGTGGAATTGTCCCCTCATCCCGAGCAAAGCGATCGAGCAGAAACGTCAGCATGCCGGTGTAGTAGCTTCCATCCAACTCGATATTGCGGTGCCATTCGCCTTTCTCGGTGTAAAGAGTAAGCGAATAAAACTCGCCCGCCGAACGAACGTAATTGAGCAGGCCGGTTTGACCGGACTTAAACTTAAGACTGACCGCCGCGGAACCCCCGGCGCGCGAGATCTCAAAAGACTGGATTTCGTGCCCAAGCACTTCGAGAAGCACTTCGGTGCCGTGAATACCGTAAAAGAACGGGCTCTCAAAACGGGGATCCACCCCTAGATCAATGCAATTGGCCGGCATCGAAGCGGTCGCTGCCACGACCCTCTCACCCGAACCGATCAACTTGCGAGCCTCGAGCACTTCCTTAGCGAAGCGCAAAGGCGAGCTCGAGCAAAGTGGGACGCTTAACTGCGTAGACAAGTTCGCCAGCTCCTGCGCCTCTAGAAAGCTCACCGTAAAGGGCTTATCCACAAAAGTCGGCACTTTCATTTCAAGCGCTTGCCGAGCTGGATGGTAGTGACTCTCGCCAAAACGACCGATGACCATCGCCAGATCGACGTTCTTAAGCGCTTCAGCAGGCGCCGAGCAAACGCGCTCGATCTGGAGATCTTCGGCTTTCTTGCGAGTCTGCGCAGCATCCTCGCCCCAGATCGAAACAACCCGGGCTTTTGCGTGAAATGGCCCATCCGGAAGATTCATCCGACGACCAAAGGCTTCCGTATGGGTACTGTCACTTCCCAAAAAAGCGACGCGAATCATGGAAGCTCCCAATGAGTGCCCGCCACATGCCGAGTCCCCTCTTCATCGACAAAATAATAAGCCGTGAACATTTTGCCGTTCTTGAGCTCAATGGAGAACGGATACCCCACATCCCAAGTCGGCGAGTCATCGCGGATAATGATCTCGTTTTGCGCAAGCCACGTCGCGCCTCGATCTTTGCTGATCGCGCAGCGAACGCCAAAGGGCTTGCGCCGATAGCCATAGGTGCAAAGAACATCGCCATTCTTGAGCTGAATCAGGCTTCCCGGCTGCCCCCAGAGCCCCGTCTTCTGCGGAGGCGTCCAGCAGAGGCCGCCGTCAAAACTTCTTGCCGAGCAGAGCGAGCCCGCACCACCCACCGGCATGAGCTCTCCTTCGGTATGAAACGTCGAATCCGCCCGCACCATCGCAAGCACTTCGCCGTTGCCGAGATGCAGAAGCGAAGTTTCGTTATAATTGACGCCTTGAAGCTGCGAAAACCTGCCATTCTCATCCGACATGATCCGGATCGGCTCGCACCAAGTCTTGCCGCCATCGAACGAGCGAATCACCCACGCGATATCACTGCGCTGAGGGGCGCCCGTATAAACCGGCATGAGAAGCGATCCATCGGGCATCTCGACGATTGGGTCGCGCGAGCAAGAAGGCCCAATCTCAGGGCAATCCGCCACACTCCAGACTTCCCAGTTCTTGCCCCCATCGGTGGACTTAGAGATCATATTGCCCACCACTGTCGTCACGAGCCCATGCTCAACTCGGTGAGAAAAAATCTTGGCCGGCCGCTCACGAACCGCGCCCGTGGGTTTGATGTCGAGCGCCACGAAGCGATTTAAGATCGTGCCATCCTTGAGAACCGTCAGCGACGGATCATTCACGCCAAACTTAGATTTATGAACCGTGATCCGGTCCTCGGCCCGCCAGGTTTGCCCATCATCAGGCGAAATCAACATCTCGATCGACGAATCCGGATCGTGATGGGTCGCTACTCCCCGCTTGGCAGCGTCCGCGCTGAATTTGCTGGCACGCCTAAAGGTGACGGCCAACTTTCCGCTGGGCAAATAAGCCAAGTGAGGAAAAGAACAGTACCGATCTTTCTCACGATAAACCTCAATATGCTTCATGAAGACTCCCCACTGAATTTTGCCTGGCGATCCAGCTCTCCCACGATGCTCTTCATCTCGTCATAGCAAAGACCCGCGCGCGCATGATCACCCATGAGCGCGGCTTCCTGAGCCATCAACGACAGCGCGGCCACATCGGAGTGCATGTCGCGCACGATGCCTGGCGAGTTCCAAAACGCGTGAAGTGCTTGAGGTCGGCGAAGCTTCTGATCCATTGCCCCGATACGGCCATCCGCCTGGATCAGCTCGACGATCTGCGCGAGCCGGATCACAGAATCCGGTTTGTAGAGCTTCTCGTAAACGGCGCGGATAAAATCCATGTCCTCCGGAAAATCCAGCGACCAATGATGCGTCGAAAGATTAGGAGACATCTCGATGTTACCAAGATTGAACTGCGTAGGATGCCGAGTCAGATAACTAAAAGGATGCACTCGCTGAGAAGGCGCGAGGGCTTTTTTATAAGCCTGCGTGAGAGCAGCCATTTTGAGGATGTTGATGTCCATCCCTTCTGGATAAGTCGGAGGCTCGTAATTGCAGAGGTAATCGTAGCCCTTTTGATGAAAGGTCTGGAGCGCGTCTTCAATAACCTGAGGATCAAGGAGCGGACAATCTCCGCCTATCTCGATCAAGACTTCTGCATTCATCTCGGTTGCCGCGCCATGCACGCGGTCCAAGACTTTCTCGGCATCGCCTCGATAGGACCGAATCCCGCACTCGCGAGCTACTCCTAGGAGCGGTTCATCCGACTTCTGATCGGTGGTGGCCAGGCAAAGCTCGCTGATGCCCTGAATCCGCTTTGCGATCTCGATCACATGCCAGAGCACTGGCTTGCCGCAGAGATCCGCCAGCGACTTGCCTGGTACTCGTGATGAGCCCATCCGCGCAACGAGAATGCCAACCACACGCGGAGAAGCCATCAAATCGCTCCCTCCATAGGCGTGAGGACCCTGCCTTGAGTCTCAGTCGCGCAAGCCAGCTGCTCACAAACCGCTTGCGACCCCAGAACATTCTGAACAGCGATCCGCGGGACCGCCCCCTGGTCCAGACAGTAGGCCAAATCGTTCACCATCGCCGGCAAAGCGCGCAGAAGCCCAGTCGGCGCTGTCTCGACAGCCAGGAGTTCACGATAGCCTGCGTAGACCGGATCGTCCTTGACCTCGAAACGCTCAAACTGAGTACCCGATTGCGTGAGCCTAAAACGGCCTTTCTCAAAAATGAGATCAATCTCAAAAAGACTGAACAATCGCTCATCCGCCGCCTGAAGAGCCACTTCAAAACCATCAAACCGAATCGCCCCGGCAACTGTCGGATCCGTCGCCGTAAAGTCCATCACTTTGCGGCTCACCGAAATCGACCGAGCCTCGCCAAAAATAAAACGCAGTAGATCCACCGCATGTGAACCGTTATGCAAGATCCCTTTTGAGTAATTCACGACCCCACAAACTGCGCGACCTAGCTTGCCCGCCGCAAACTCATCGCGGATCTTGATGCAAGTCTCGTCATAGCGCCGCTGATAATTGACAGCTAGAATGACTCCCTTCTCCATGCAAAGTCGCGCCAGTGCCAAGGACTCTGCAGTTGACGAGGTGAGCGGCTTCTCGCAAAGAATCAGCCGCGGCGAGACCTGGAGACTCCGCTTGATCATCTCCGCATGCCCTTCATCAGGAACCGCGATCACAATGACTTCTGGCTTCTCCGCCAGAATCGAATCAAGCGAGTCGTAGGACCGGAGGCTCCACTTCGAAGCCGCCGACTGCATAGCCTCGCGATTCACGTCATAGAAGCCCAAACATTTAAACCTGTGATTCGCGGTGAACGCGTGCGCATGAGTGAGTACCGCCTCACTCCCAGGTTGATCAAATCCCGCGGCGATCCGTCCTGCTCCGATGAGAGCGACGGTGTACTGGCGAGAGCTCATGCTCCATCCTTCTTAGATGGGCTAACAACGTAAAAGGCGTAGCTGAGAGCGTTACTGCGATGGCTTTCCATTCTGTTAGTCCCTCTTAGGCAAAGGCGAAGGATTGAGATATTTTTCCACATCCACCGAGACCCGAACAAAACCGAGCCAATTTCTCGATGACCCTGCCGCCGCCACTATCG
>JACCDG011187433.1_pt1 | contig 30729 bp, 34 predicted proteins | sample 7442471 | NCBI WGS metagenome assembly JACCDG01 (sample SAMN15323444, study PRJNA562643) | freshwater metagenome | isolation source: river surface water | place: USA:Blue River Watershed | collected 2017-08-17 | reverse complement strand
GCCTTTAGTTACGGTCTAGCGACAAAGTTGTCCACATTATCCACATGCAGTGGAAAACTATGTAGGGCTTTATGGCCATCCCGCAACAGAAATTGTGCGTTGCAGCATTTAAACATATAATGATATGTCAATGACTTGTCAAGTAAAATTGTGCAGTGCAAAAATAATTGCTCTTTCTTTGTTTTTAGGGAATTTTAAGTAAATATTCGATAAACTGTTACAAGCTATACATAAATTTTTTGAAAATCGTTAATTTTTTTGGCGTCTTTGCCTAGATATAGTAGGATTAGAAGATATTCCCCGCTTGTTGTTGATTTAACCCTAAAAAATTAAAATGGTCGAGGGCGATGGTTTTTAACGCGATTACACCGGTTTTTCTAAAAAAGCTGCGCTTGGCCGTCTTTTTTTGCATTTTGGCGCTCTTTGCCGCGCATTTAGCCCCGGCCCAAGCGGCCCCCTATTCGGCCATGGTGTTCGATGCCCATAGCGGCGAGGTGATCTACGAACACGACCAGCATTTATACCGCCACCCCGCCTCTTTGACCAAAATGATGACGCTTTACATGGTGTTCGACAAGGTCAAAAAAGAAGAATGGAAATGGGATCGCAAAATCAAGGTGTCCAAGCGCGCCGCCGGCCAGCCGCCTTCTAAACTAGGATTGCGCAAGGGCGATACCATTACGGTCAAGGATGCGGCAATGGCTTTGATCACCCGCTCGGCCAACGATATGGCGACCGCCCTGGCCGAGGCCCATTCCGATACCGAAGTAAAATTCGCCCAAGCCATGACCCAAAAAGCCAAGTCCTTGGGCATGAGCCGCAGCACTTTTCGTAACGCGTCCGGACTGCCCGCACGTGGCCAGCTGACCACCGCCCGCGACATGGGCGTTTTGGCGCAAAGCCTGATCCGCGATTTCCCGGATTATTATAAAATGTTCAACACCGAATCCTATGTCTATCGCGGGCAGAAATTGGACAATCACAATAAATTGCTGGGTGCTTACCCCGGCATCGACGGCATCAAGACCGGCTATATCCGCGCATCGGGTTTTAATTTGGTCGCGTCGGCGGAACGCGGCGGCAAAAGGCTGATTGGCGTCGTCATCGGCGGCAAGACTTCCGCCTGGCGTGACCGGCAAATGCAAGAGCTTTTGGATTACGGCTTTGACCGCATTGGCATCGGCAAGGCCTATGCCGCCTATCCGGTCATGAAAACCACGGAAACCGCGTCTTCGTCCGACGTCGCAGGGATCCCGCCCATTGCCCAGGCAAACCTTGCGCAAGGCTCAAGCCCTGTAACGCCGGCTGCCGATTCGGCTCCGGGCAAAATACCTGAATGGCAGCTGCAAGTCGGCGCCTATAAAAATCAAAAGCAAGCGGTGAAAATTGCCAAGGCGGCGCAAAAAACTTCTCCGCATCTGCTGCACGCCGACATCAAGGTGACCCCGATCGCCGTGGGCAAGAAAAAACTTTATCGCGCCCGGCTCTCCTCGCTTTATTCGGAACAGGCGGAAGCCGCCTGCGACAATCTGAAAAAGAAAAAATGGGATTGCAAAATCATCCCGCCGGATAACGCCAGCTAATTCTTTTTCTATTTATTCCTAAAAATTTCCCTGAGAGTTTTTCCCGATGAATAATCTTGTCACTTATATCCGCTTTGCCGGGGACAGCCAGGGCAAATGGTTCACCGGAGAAGACGAAAGCCAAGGCAATCCCTTGATGCTGCGCTCGATGGATCAAGGCGCCTGGCTGGGATGCAACGTGTTCGACGGCGCGCGCTATTTCGAAGGCGTTTTCCCGGATGTCGAACTGCATTGCGCGAGGGTGATCGAATCGGCGCGCCGATTGAAATTGAATCCGTCCATAACGACGAATGAAATCGTGGATACAGCCTGGCAAGCGGTCAAAAAATTTCCAAAGGACGCGCTGCTTTATGTCAGGCCGCAGCTTTGGGCGCAAAAAGGCATCACCCTGGCCGAGGCGGATCACGTGCATTTCTCGCTCGCCGCGATGGTTCTGCCCTGGCCGAAATTGACCTTTACCGCTTGCCTGTCTTCTTACCGCAAGCCGGACCCGCGCAGCGCGCCAACCACCGCCAAGGCAGTCGGGCTTTACGCCAATGTGCATTTGATGCAAGGCGAAGCAAAAGCAAAAGGATTCGACACGGCACTGGCGCTGGATTTGGAAGGCAATGTCGCGGAATTCGCATCTACCAATTTGTTTTACGCCAAAGGCGGCGTCGTCTATACGCCAAAGCCGAATAGCACGTTTTTGAACGGCATCACCCGGCAGCGGATCATGGGATTGCTGCGCGAAGCGGGCATCGAGGTTCAGGAAAAATCCATTTCATTGGAAGAATTGCTAAGCGCGGACGAGGTGTTCGCGACCGGAAACCTTCCCAAGGTTCTTTTTTGCGGCCGCATCGACCAGCGCGAGTTTGCCGCCCCCGGCCCCATCGCGTCCAAGGCAAGGCAGCTGTATTGGGAATTCGCCCATGGCAGGTTGCAAACCCAGCATAAGATATTGATTTAAAAGCATGTCAGTGCCAGAAAATAGGCTTGCTTGACTTGCGCGCCACCAGCCTTTATAGAAACTGGTCTATTCCATTGAATTGGCAACGGAGCGTAGCGCAGCCCGGTAGCGCACTTGCATGGGGTGCAAGGGGTCGGAGGTTCAAATCCTCTCGTTCCGACCATTTTTTGAAATTAAGCTTTCCGCCGCAGGGCTTGCGTCAAATCACCTGTTGCCGCGGATAAATCGCCAGCCAATATTTTGACTTCTTGGCGCAGGCGGGATATTTCGTCCCTGGCCTTTTTTAGCTCCTGCTGCATGTCCTGATTGAGTTTTTTCCAATCCGGCTGTTGTTCCTGTTGGTTGGCGGGAAGCGGCGCCTTTTTAACAACTTGCACGACATCGGATATAGTTCCCGCCGCATCGACGATGGCAGGCATGTCGGACATGCCCGGCTGCCAGTTTTTCTGGCTGAAAAGTTTTTGTACACCGCGAATGGTATAGCCCTTTTCGTATAAAAGGTCTTTGATCTCGCGGATGGTCTGAATATCGGATTTGCTGTAATACCGCCGCCCGCCGCGCATTTTAAGCGGCTTGATCCGGCTGAACTTGCTTTCCCAAAAGCGCAGCACATGCGGCTCTAGCCGCAATTCCGAAGCGACCTCGGCAATAGTGCGCAACGCATCATCGCTTTTCGGGCGGGGATGCGCCTTTGCCGGAAAATCTGCCTTGGTTTGCGCAAGAGCCATCTGGCGTCCTATGCCTGATCGTCTTCTGATTTTTGGGCGGTGCCGCCAACACGCTGTTTCATAGCTTGCGAGGGGCGGAACACCATCACGGTGCGCGGTGTAATCGGCACTTCTTCGCCGGTTTTAGGATTGCGGCCAACGCGGCTGCCCTTGTGGCGCAAAATGAAGCTGCCAAAGGATGAAATTTTTACGTTCTTTCCGGCGACCAAAGCGTTGGAAATAGTATCCAACACCAGATCCACGATGCTGGAAGATTCGTTGCGGGATATCCCGGACTCCCGGTGGATGGATTCGCTGAGATCCGCACGGGTTAGGGTTTTTTCAGACATGCTTCACCTCTGCCCCGATTAAACAGAAAAACTTGATTCTTGTCAATGATTTAGTAAATGAGCCTCAGAGCCGGATTAAAGCCGCGCCCCACGTAAATCCGCCGCCTAAAGCCTGCAAAAGCAGCAAATCCCCTGCCTTGATCTTTTTGTCCACAACAAAAGCTTGGTGCAAGGCCAAGGGAATCGAAGCCGCCGAGGTGTTACCGGTGTTTTCCATGGTGATAATGCAACGCGCGGGGTCGATGCCAGCCTTTTCGGCGCTGGCCTCGATAATACGGCGATTGGCTTGATGCGGCACAACCCAGTCGATTTGGCTTGGGTCGATGCGGTTTTTCTGCAGCATACGGATGCTGACATCCGCCAAAAGCTGCACCGCGTGCTTGAACACCTCGCGGCCCTGCATTTTTACCTTGCCGACTTGGCCGTCCAGCGACGGCCCGCCATCGACATATAATAAATCTTGGTATTTGCCGTCGGCTAGGATTTCACAATCTATAACGCCAGGGTCTGTTTTGAGATCTTTGACTTCGGCGGCGGAAAGAATGACCGCACCAGCACCGTCACCGAATAAAATGGCAGTGCCACGATCTTGCCAATCTACAATTCTTGAAAAAGTTTCCGCGCCGATCACCAGCGCGTGTTTGACGCCGCCGGCCTTGATAAAATTATTGGCAATCGCAAGCGCATACAAAAAGCCGGAGCAAACCGCCTGAACGTCGAACGCGCCGATTGTCCTGCATCCCAGCTTGTGCTGCACGGCGACCGCCGTCGAAGGAAAAGTGCGGTCCGGCGTCGTGGTCGCCACCACGATCAGATCAATACCTTGCGGCGAAAGCCCCGCGCGATCCAACGCCTGTTTTGCCGCAGCAACGGCAAGGTCCGAGGTCAACTCGCCCTTTGCTGCGATATGGCGGCTGGAGATTCCGGTGCGTTCGAATATCCATTCATGCGAGGTGTCCAAAGTCTTGGACAAGTCGTGATTGCTGACTTTTTGTATCGGCAGATACGCGCCGGTCGAGGTTATTTTTGCGGCGAGTGTCATTAGACGGTTTCAAGAACGGGCGCAGGGTCGATATGCATGGCGTTAACACGGGAAAACTCGCGGTTGACGACCTCGCAAAAGCCGTGCTTGGCCATATCCACAGCAAGGTCGACGGCGTTGGCGAATCCCAAAGCGTCCGTGCCGCCATGGCTTTTTACCGCGATTCCGTTCAAGCCCAAAAACACCGCGCCGTTATATTGGCGGGGATCCAATTTTTCCTTGAGCCGGGTAAAGGCGCGCTTGGAAAGCAAATAGCCGATCCGCGACGCCAGCGAAGTTTTCATAACGCGGCGCAGGTAATTGGTATACAGTTTCGATGTGCCTTCGGCGGTTTTCAAGGCGACGTTGCCGGTAAAACCGTCGGTGACGATCACATCCACCGTGCCGCCGGTGATGTCGTTGCCTTCGACGAATCCCTTAAAGTCTATCGGCAGGGCCATTTGGCGGATCTGCTGCGCCGCTTCGCGGATGTAATCGCGGCCCTTCTGTTCTTCCGAGCCGACATTCAAAAGCCCGACCGATGGCTTGAGGATACCCAAAGCGGTGCGGGCGAAAACCTCGCCCATGATCGCGAACTGCACCAGATTTTCGGCGTCGCAATCGACATTCGCGCCCAAATCCAGCATCACGCTTTCGCCTTTTTCGGTCGGGAAAAACGACGCGATCGCGGGACGCGAAACGCCGTCCATCGTGCCCAAAATCAGCTTGGCAAGGGCCATCAGCGCGCCGGTATTCCCGGCGGACACGGCGCCTTGGGCATGGCCGTTTTTTACGGCGTCGATGGCAAGGCGCATGCTGGACTTTTTCAAATTGCGCAACGCCATAGACGGCTTCATTTCCGCCGGAATAGCCTCGTCGGTGTGATGGATGGTGCAGCGTTCGGCCAGTTTGGGCAATTGCTGCAGATGTTCTTTGATTTTTTCTTGATCGCCGAACAGCAGGAAATGAATATTTTCGTGGCGTTCGCGCGCGATATTCGCGCCCTTGATGACTATAGAAGGCGCGTTATCTCCCCCCATCGCGTCGAGCGCAAGGATAATTTGGCGGGACAAGCAATGCTCCTTGCTAAATGGTACGAAACAGGACTAAGCGGCGGCTTTTTGGGAATACACTTGACGTGCGTCGTAAAAACCGCAAGCGCCGCAGACATGGTGGGAACGTTTTGCTTCGCCGCAATTCGGGCATTCCGCAAGACCGACCTGCGCCAATGCATGATGCGAACGACGCATATTGCGGCGCGATTTGGATGTTTTTCTTTTTGGTACAGCCATGGTCAATCCCTCGAAAAAAATATTGCCTTACGGCAATTTAGCTTTAATTAGCGAACAAGCGGCAATTAATAGCCAAATTCAAAAGCCTTTGCAAGTCAAAGATAGCAAATAATAGCCAAAATCAGGGAATTCTACTTATTTTTCAGCTCTTTAAGGGCCAAAAAAGGATTTTCCGCCCGCCCGGAACCGCCCAATTCCGCCATTTCCGCCAATTTGGCTCCCGGTTTTTTGGGATAGGGGTCGATATGCACCAAAAACTGCTGTACCGCCAATTCGCCCAAATCCATATGCTCGGCGATAATAGGCTCGTACGCTTCTTCGGCGGTGTCAATCGCCTCATGCGCTTGCAGGGAATGCGCCATTTTGGCTTGGTCAAGCGCCTGGACTTCGAATTCGATTTCCTGTTCCTGCGTAAAATTATCCAAGGACAAAACGCATATTTGCGTGTATTCCGCCCGTATCATGCCACGGATCGACAGGATTTCCGAATGCGGCAGATAGGATAGATGAAATTCGGCAGAAAATTTTTCGACCCCGGGTAAATTCGCGCGTTTGGCGATTTTCAAGCATTCGTCACGGGTTGCATGGACCGTGAAATCCGCCCCGCCTTTGGGCAGATCGGCGACGGAAAAATTGCGCGGCAAATCGCCGTTGATATCATGAATCTGCATGAAGGAACCTAACTCGGTTATCCAAAAAATCTTGCCATTGATATTGCGACAGATGCGGAACAGAGGATATCACGTAATCCGCAAGCTTATCCGCCCCCTGCCCTTGCGGCGGAACATCGCGGTAAATATTGTGTATAATCGCCCCGCGCAGCGAGTCCTTGCCGCCATCCAGCCCGGCGCGATAGGCATGGCAGCGGCCATTGAACGCCTGCATCATCGCCTTGATCCGGCGCGGCACGCCCAAATCGCCCACGCCCATTTCGCGCAAGGATTGGTCCATGTCGGCGAAAAAAACGTCGAATATTTTCTGCCGCAACCTGCCCGAATCCCTGCCCGGAAAACGGCCAAGAGAATCCATAATCAAAAAAAGATGCAAAACGATCAGATCGAACCGCCCATCGACGCTGTCGGGAACGCTGCAACCCTCGTAAAATTCACGGGCCCTGGCGCGGTCGACCGCAAGCACATAAAGCCCGTGGGCCGATTCGGCGATTTTTGGGTTTTGTCTATTGAGTAAATGGGACAACATGGCTAAAATTCAATTATGAAAATTAAAAAAATTATTCGCAAAGATTATAAGCCCGTTTCCGCCATGTGGCTACTGCTTTTCTGCGGGGCTTTGGCGGCTTGTGATACTATGGTCGATGCGCGCGGCATCGCCGTAGACGCCGAAAAACTGCGCCAGATTCAGCCCGGCGTCACCAGCATGTCCGAGGTTGGAGCCATGCTCGGCAGTCCATCGGCGAAATCCGCCTTTGGCAATCCGGCATGGTATTATGTTTCGCAACAGACGGAATCGCTGGCTTTTTATGAAATGGAAGTGACCGATCAAAAGGCGGTGATTATCCGTTTTAACAATCAAGGCGTGGTGGAATCGGTGGAACAAAAAACCCTGGCCGATGCGCGCGAAGTCGAGTCAGTCGAGGAAACCACCCCCGCCGCCGAAAGCCAGCTGACGATCTTGCAGCAATTGCTGGGCAATGTCGGGCGGTTCGGCGGGAAAGAGGGAACAAAATAAAAATCTAAATATCCGCAACAAAAAAGGCGGCCGGTTTAGGGCCGCCTTTTCCTTTTCTTATAAACGCTTAGCCTATGCCGCTAAGGCAGCCAGCATCAAAAGCGCCACGATATTGATGATCTTGATCATCGGGTTGATCGCGGGGCCGGCGGTGTCCTTGTACGGATCGCCGACGGTGTCGCCGGTAACCGCCGCCTTATGGGCTTCGGAACCTTTGCCGCCGAAATGGCCGTCTTCGATATACTTCTTGGCATTGTCCCATGCGCCACCGCCCGAGGTCATCGAGATAGCAACGAACAGCCCCGTCACGATCGTACCCATCAGCATCGCGCCGACGGCAGACAAGGCCTGTTCAAACCCGGCAAAAGACTGCACCGCGTAGAACAAAACAATGGGGGCCAAAACCGGAAGCAGGCTTGGCAAGATCATTTCCTTGATCGCGGCGGCGGTCAACATATCGACCGCGCGGCCGTAATCCGGTTTTGCCTTGCCTTCCATGATGCCGGGGATTTCCTTGAACTGGCGGCGGACTTCGACCACCACCGATCCCGCAGCGCGCCCGACGGCCATCATCGACATAGCGCCAAACAAATACGGCAACAATCCGCCGATGAAAAGCCCGATGACGACATAGGGGTTTTCCAGCGAAAAGCCGATTTCCAGGTTGCTGAAATAATGTTTGATGTCTTGCGTGTATGCCGCGAACAAAACCAGCGACGCCAAACCGGCGGAACCGATGGCATAGCCCTTGGTCACCGCCTTGGTGGTGTTGCCGACAGCGTCGAGCGCATCGGTGGTCACGCGCACGTCTTTTGGCAAACCCGACATCTCGGCGATACCGCCAGCATTGTCGGTCACAGGGCCGTAGGCGTCAAGCGCCACGACCATTCCGGCCAATGCCAACATCGTCGTTGCCGCGATCGCAATGCCGAACAAGCCCGCATTCAGGAACGAAAACACGATGCCCGCGCAAATCACGACAACCGGCAAAGCGGTCGATTCCATCGACACGGCCAGGCCTTGGATCACATTGGTGCCATGTCCGGTGGTCGAAGCTTGCGCGATCGATTTCACCGGGCGGTATTCCTTGGCGGTATAATATTCGGTGATCCAAACCAAAAGGCCCGTCACCAAAAGCCCGATCAAGGAACAGCTGACGATGTTTTTGACCATTATGGATTCACCCGAAGCAAGCAAAAGCGGCGCTTCCATTCCGCCGAACATTTGCTGCGTCACATACACAATCGCCAAGGCCGATAGGATTCCCGTCACGATCAAGCCGCGATACAGCGCTTTCATGATGTGGTTGTCCTTGCCCAAGCGGACAAAAAACGTTCCCACGACCGAAGCGATGATACAAACGCCGCCGACGACCAAGGGGTACATCATCATTTGCGACTGCAACATGGCATCGCCAAACGACATTCCAGCAAGCAGCAAAGTGGCGACGATGGTGACCACATAGGTTTCAAACAAATCCGCCGCCATGCCCGCGCAATCGCCGACATTGTCGCCGACGTTATCGGCAATAACCGCAGGATTTCTTGGGTCATCTTCCGGGATCCCGGCTTCGACCTTGCCGACCAAATCCGCGCCGACATCGGCGCCCTTGGTGAAAATGCCGCCGCCCAGACGCGCGAAGATAGAAATCAAAGACGCGCCAAAGCTAAGCCCAACCAAAGCGTCCAGGATCAAACGCTGGCCGGTATCGTCGGCTGGATCGTTCATGCCCATCCCCGCGACGATATCGGTCAGATAAAAATAATATCCAGCGACGCCCAAAAGCCCAAGGCCCACGACCAAAAGCCCGGTCACAGCGCCAGAACGGAAAGCGACATCCAAGGCTGGCTGCAGACCGGTTTTCGCCGCCTCTGCCGTGCGGACATTGGCGCGCACCGAAATATGCATGCCGATGAATCCGGCGGCGGCGGAAAGCACCGCGCCCAAGGCAAAGCCGATGGCGACATATTTGCCCAAAAGCCAGCCCAATATCGCGCAAATCACAACGCCGACAACGGCGATGGTGCGGTATTGGCGGTTCAAATAGGCGATCGCGCCTTCTTGAATAGCGGCGGCGATTCCGCGCATGCGGTCGTCGCCCGCAGGCATCGCAAGTATCGAGCGCGCGGCGAAAAGGCCGTATAGCAGCGACAGCCCGCCACAGATCATTACGAAATATTCCAGATTGGACATCTGCATCATTATTTTTCCTTCATGTTAATTGGACTTAAAAGACAGGCCTTGCGGCCAAATTCAATCCGTTTTTATGCCAGAATCGGGTGGGGAATACAATATGCTTGGAATTGCCAAGGATTGTCCTAAATAATGGCGGATATGAGCCAGTTAACGGTTGACACAAAAATCCCCTCCCCCTTGCGGGGAGGGTTAGGGAGGCGGTGGTTGCGGAGCAACAGAATTCCCACCCCAAAACAACTTCGTTGTTTTGACCCTCCCACAAGGGGAGGGTATCAAACAACCATCTTTTGCTATAAGCAACCTCACCTCTGTTCTCCCCCAAAGGAGAGGGAGAAACCAAGCCCGGGATGACAATAAAAAATACCCTCCCCTTGTGGGAGGGTCAAAACAACGAAGTTGTTTTGGGGTGGGGATTTTGCTGCCGATCCTTCGATACACCCGTCTTCGCCTTCGGCTTCGACGAGGCCGCTAAGGTTGAGCCGTTGATATGAATTATCGGGTGGCGACAAGCTGTCTTTCGTCATGCAGCCTTATTTGAGCGGGTTGCCCTGCCCCAGCCCTTATCTCGGCAAATTCCTGGGCTTGCCGAATAATATCCGCCCATTTTTGCGAAGCCGGATTATCATTGGATACAGATATCATGGCCAAGGAATACTGCATAAGACTGTCGCCGCTTCTTTGTCCCGTATCCGGGTCAACATACCGGAAAGGCGGAATATCCATTGGCACGCTTGCTTCCTCTGCCTGGATTATAGGAAAAGGAAGATTTACGGGCGTTCTTCCACCCGCGCCCAATCTTATTTCTTTGAATTTTCCATCCGCGATCATTTGATCGGCCGCCATTTTATACAACACAACGGCGGGCGCATGATAAGCCTCGGCCATGACCTCGATACTGTCGAAAACAACTTCGCCTTTCGATCCGATCCAGACCCAGCTTTGCCCAACTATATTTTTCTTTCCTTTTTTATCTGTTTTGCGCAAAACATAAAACCCGCCGAATTCCGAAACACTACCATGCACCGCGCAAACCTGGCCGTTATTGCCGATGTATTGGCAATCATCGGTGATCGCACCCAAAACAAGCCCGCGCAAATCGCCGCAGGGCAATTTTTCAAGGCTATAGCCCGGATAGCCATAATCCGCGCCGTCGATGCCTATATTCGGGATGTGATCGGTCTTTTTTTCTGCCGCCTTGCGAGCGGTTTTGATGTGCTTGTCAAAAACTTTTTCTGCAATGCCATGTTCCAGGCACAGGGCGGCAAATTCTGGAAACTGGGCGGATTTTTTATAGACCGCTTTCGTGGCAGCTTCTTTTATTTCTTCCAGCGATTTTGGTGCACGGCCCAGTTCTTTTTCAATATCGTCGGCGCGGCCGATTAATGTAAGCGCTTTCGGCCCGTATCTTAACGCCAAATCACCCCATGCTTTGGGGCTCCAACCACAGTCACAAAAATTATAATTTAGCAGATCGTGAATAGGCTGCTTTGCGCCATGATTGGCATAGACATCCAAAAATCTTGCCGCCTTTTTGGGATCGTCGAACAATACAGCAAGCTTGTACGCGCAAAGCGGGCCGATGCCGCTTTGTTCGATTGACGCCGCCATTTGCATCGCGGGAAGAACGGCGTCATAGACGTCGCGGCTGAATCCAAATTCCGGGTAATGTTTTAATTCAGGATGTGGTGGATCTTTAAGTCTAGACGCTTCTATTTCTGTAAAAGTTTCTTGTATTGCTTGCGCCGACTTGGTCAGGGATTCCCATGCCTCCTTAGCTCCCTTTAACAATCGCATATAATATTTCTGCCGAAAAGTCAGCGTATTTTCATCCAAAGACACAAGCCAGCCATAAGCCGTTTTCTGAGACGGATTCGAGTTGTCGATATCATTGATATCGCCAAACGCATGAAACAGAAAACCGTCATTGGAAATGCAGGCGGCGCGGAAAATGCGCAAGACAAAATCTTTCTTTCGACGCTCCGTTCCCAATTTCTCATATATTTTCCAGAAATACTCTATCGACTGGTCTCTGCTGATCGGGCGGGCGGAGCCAAAAAAATTGCAAAAAATGGAAATAAATTTTTTGATAGGAAGGTTTTGAAATGCGTATTCCAGCTCATCATCCTTAAAAATATACAACCCCGCTTTCTGTCCAAAACCGACTATGTACTTTAACATTACAGAGTAAAATCTTTCTTGGTCGATCAGGGCAACAAGCCTTTGGTCATCAGGTTTTTTACCGGGGGTCTGGTCTTTTGCTGTTTTGCTAAACCTTTGCATAATAATCTCTTCCATCACATTCATGTAATGTGTATCACAAATGGTTTTTCCATCTTCCGAAACTTTATTCGCCTCGGCGGCAAAGCGGTTCAGCAAAACATCCTGCACGGATTTTTCCGCCCTGCCCTGAATATTCGTATACAGCGCAGCTGACCAGCCCTCTACAATCTCGATATTTTTCTCTTTAACACGGGTGATAGCCTGATCCAAAAGATCCGCCTGCCCGGTATAGGCCAGCATAGCCAGCACGGCGCAATGGGTGACGGGATCGTCGCTTGCGCGCGAGACTTCTAAAAAATCTGGAATTAATGCTGAAATATTATCGACACCGGCAGAGTAGATTTGGATAGAGGCAATAAATTTTTCCCTATCTTTCTGCGTGGAGCCTGCAAAAATTTTTCTTGCCGCCTCTACCCGGCCATTCGCCACGAGGGCATCAAAATGGGGCACCGCCGCCAGCAGGTGAGCGTGCGGCGCGTCTGGCGTCAAATGAGCCAATTGATGTAAAATTTTGTATCGCATTTTTCTCTTAGGATTAGATTATATCCTAAAAAGATATTATTGCAACCCCGCTAAAATGTCGGTTTATTGCGGATTTTGCCGGGAATTGGGCTGGCTTTCGTAAAATTCCGGCAATAGGCGCCCAAAGCTGGATTTTACCAAAATGTCTTTCAAATGGCCCGGCCCCAGCAATTTTTCGCCGATAATCATAAGCCGTTTCTTAACATACCCAAAATCGCGCAGCAGCGCACCACGCTGGGTCGAGCCGATCACATGCAATTCTTCAACAAAGGCCGACCGCAATATTTCAACCTTGTCCAAGACATAATTGTATTGGGCTTGGTCCGGCATTTCCAGCACGATGATATAATTCATGTGCCGCACCGCCTGGCCACGGTAAATCCCGACCACATTGATCTGCTTCAGCTCTATAAAGGGGCCGCGATAGGCGGCGTTGGTGCCATCGCCTTCGGCGCCCTCTGTCGGGGCAGCCTCCTCGGCGGGCGCTTCTTCGGCGGGAGCTTCTTTTGCCGGCGTTTTTTCCGGCGCGGCTTCTTCGGCATAAACGCCGCATGGCGCAAACACTGCCAGCAGAATAATAAGCGCAAGAAATTTATACCGCATGTTCAAATCCGAATTTTTCAATCTTTATTTCCTGTCGCGCCCCGTCCAATAATCTGAAACCGTCTTTTACAATACGACCAATCGGCGTTACCGGAATTTCCAGCTGTTCCGCGATCTTTTGAATCATGGCCGATTCACTTTCAGGGGCGGTGAGTATAATTTCATAGTCGTCGCCAAAGCCGAGCAATTCCTTTGATTCTATAGAGGATTTGTTAAGAAATTCTTTGGCCGCCAAAGATTGCGGCATTTTATCAAGCATAATTTCCGCCCCCACCCCCGAAGCGGCGCAAATATGGCGCAAATCGGACAAAAGCCCGTCGGAAACGTCGATTGAAGCATGGATTAGATTTTCCTGCGAAAGGCTCGCGACAAGCCCTACACGCGGAGTCGGCAAACGGTATCTTTCGATTAGAAAATCGCGCGCTTCATCGTCCAATCGCGGCGCGTTGTTTTGCAAAATGCGCAAACCAAACCCGGCATCGCCGATGCTGCCTGTTACGAAAATCGTATCGCCGAGTCTCGCGCTGGCGCGGCGTGCCATTGCGCCCTGTGGGACAAGCCCATAGGCGGTAACGGAAATCAAAATATCATTTTCGGTTTTAACGGTATCGCCGCCGCAAAGCGAAATGCTGTATTGCTTTTGATCTTGCGCCAATCCGCTGGCGAATGACGCGACCCAGCTTTCTTCCATTCCCGGCAAACCCAAACCAAGGCTATAGGCATAAGGCGCTGCGCCCTTGGCGGCGAGATCGGACAGGTTGACGCGCAGCGCCTTTTGCGCGATCAGCGCGGGCGGCTCGTCGCCGATGAAATGCACGCCAGATGCGATCATGTCTTTGGTGACGATCAGCTCCTGCCCCGGCGGCACGGACAAAACCGCCGCGTCATCGCGCAAATCCAACGCGCCCGCAAACCCGGCAGTCAGCGGGCGGAAATGTTTGTCGATAAGGGCGAATTCGGGCATGGGGAGGAGTATAAAAGGCCTAAGCACAAAATGCTATCGCCTTATGCCGCCTGTTCAATAGGAACACAATAAGCCGAAGACCTGGCCCGGAATGTAATTCTTATATAATCCAACTTTTCTAAACCAGCGGGAGCACAAGCTTGACCTTTTCTTACATAATTATATGCCAGAAGCTCTTTGGCATTATAAATCACAGAAGCGGGACATGCATTGCCCATTAAAATGCTTGCTGCTATTTCTTCGAGGATGAAAAGCCCACTGCTTTTTTCCATTTTGACAATTGTGTTTTCATCTTGCAACGAACCATCCATCTGTCTGCGTGCAATGAACCCTTGCACATCTAAGTCTAATGCTTCTTTAAAGCTAGTATCTATTGCATACAGATTATGTACATTTTTTAGTGTAGAATCAAAATTAGGATGTAACCGCCACTCGTCCCAACGTCGAATCGCATATGGAACAGCAAGTGCTTCTATAAATTTAATATTGCGTTCAATCCATTCTTGGCCTGCTATTTTAGAGGCGTGATCTGCATCGAATTCACTCATATCTTGAAGAGCAATTAAGTTATGTCTTTGAAGAGTATCCGCAATATCAATAAAGCAATTTGAGAAATTTTTATTAACCCAATCGACCGTCGCCTGTAATTTTGCTCCTTCGCAATATTCTTGCCCAACACTAATCAGCAAGCTGGCAGATTCTTTTTTCCTTAAGCGCCAATCCGCTCCTCTGACCTCAACTTTGTAGTTAGTCATGGCCGTCCTCGCATGTGGTTTGCAAAGGAATTTTGCTGTGATTATAAATAAGACTTGCCAAATTCGCCATACAAGCAGCAAGACCTTTATGCTTTCTTATCTCCGATTTCATTTGATCGGGGTAAAACATGCCAACAAATTCATCATAAATTACAATCGGATTATTATAAAAAAACCTTTCAGGAATTGCCCGATATTCTTTTAAAGGATAGCGCAAATAACTATTAGCATCGGAAACTAGAAATTTCATCTTGATGCCTTTTTTACGAAGGCGCAATTCAACATCGACTACATTTTCTGTTGATTTTGAATCTTCCCCAAATAGAACCCACATTTCTTGGTTTCTATTTTTTAAAGAGGCAAGGGCATGCTCAATTAATTTTTGATAGGAATCTTCTCCTGAAAATTCTATTAGTGAATTATCGCGCCGCCTTATCCCCGACTGCTCGATAAATTCTATCCCTTCGCTTTCAAATGCGTCGCGCAGGGCTTGAATAGTGGATTTACGGGGATTGTCGACGCCCCCGCGCTCGAATTTATTGATGGCCTCGACGGTGACATGGGTGCGCTTTGAAAGTTCTTTCAAAGACCAGCCTAACATTCCCCGGGCGGCCGCTAATTGGTAACGGTCCATTTTTATTCTCTTGTTTTATTTATAGGCTATAGCTACTAAAATCCGGTTCATTTTTCAACTTAAAATTCAATAAAACTATATTTTATAGGCATTATTATTGATCTTTATAGCTAAAATAGAATTTTAAGTACTTAAATATAGAATTTTGCTTGACAAATTAACCTTCTATTCATATTCTCCGCCTAAGCTCCGTGAATCGATTAAGGATACAAATAAAAAAACGCGAGCATTAACGAGGAGAGCAGAATGTCGGAAGTATCTTTTACCCAGGCGGATTCCGCCTATGCCGAGGCTTATTCGGCTTATGGCGCCGAGCAAGAACTGCCTTACAGCCTGCAGTTAAAACGCACCCGATCGCTGGTCGCTTTTTACCGCATGGATGTTTTGGAGCTGGTTTACCAATACCGCAACTGGCTTGCGAGGGCGGATTATTTGCGCCGGTCGCAACTGTGGAACGCCCCGCGCACCAACCCCCTTTTCTTGAAAAAAATCCGCGCGGCTTTGCGGCAATACCGCCAGCATCAATCCGCCCTGCGCGGCCTTCAATCCCGCAGAGCGCAAGGCCCGGCCAAAGGCGGCTGCAAAAACAAAGACTGGAATTCGCTAAGCGACGAGGCTTTGCAAGAATATTTGGAATTGCGATACGGCTTGGTGCTGGCGCAATCGGTTATGGATCAGCTGCCTGGACGCAAAGCGGCCTAGAGTTTTTAAGAGGTCCTCCCTGGGACAACTCGCCCCTCTAGGCCGTTATCGCCGTGCCCTATGCCCCGGGAATGCCCGCAGGCATATATCGCCCGGCAGGCCTGGAGGGGATTTTTTCGATATTTGCAAAAACTATCGACTGCCGACAGGCTTCATCGCCCCGTCGCCGCGTAGCGTGCGCGCAAGCTTGTCGAGGACGGAATTGATGAATTTCGGCTCGGTGCCATCATAAAAATCATGGGCGATGCCGACATATTCGCCGATGGTTACGGCGGGCGGGATATCGGCCCTGCACCACAGCTCGTAAATCGCAACGCGCAGAATCGCGCGCAGCACGGAATCCAGCCGATCCACGCTCCAGCCTTCGGCCAAATTCTGCTCTATCATCTGGTCGATATCCGCAAGCCGGTTGGCCGCGCCCTTGGCCAGATCCAGGAATAGTTCCTGGTCTATCGATGCCAAGGACACATCGCCCATACGGGTTTCAAAATGATGGCTGAAAAAATCGTTAACCGCCTCCTCGCCCGATTGCTCGGCGATGGATTGCTGGTACAAAGCCTGGACCGCCGAAAGGCGGGCGAGCGTTCTTTTTTGCGGGTTTTGCTGCATGGAAGAAGCTAATGCCAATGTCATGGTATAAAATCAACCTTTAAATTTATTTTTCAGCTCGATCATGCGCAAACAGGCTAATGCCGCCCTGCCGCCATAGTTTTCGCCATCCGCCTTGGCGCGGGCCCAGGCCTGCTGTTCGTTTTCGGCGGTAATAACGCCGAATCCAAGCGCCAAACCGCGATTTACCGCTAAATCCTGCATTCCGCGCGCGACCTCGTTGCACACGATATCATAGTGGCTGGTTTCCCCGCGCAGCACGCAGCCCAAAGCGATGAACCCGGCATAACGTCCAGATTGCGCGGCAAAAGAAATCGCGGCGGGAAGCTCGAACGATCCGGGCACTTCGATGCGTTCATAACTGGCCTTGGCGCGGTCCAACGCAGCGATGGCGGCGTTCGCCAGCGTGTCCGCGATGTCGGTGTAAAACCGCGCTTCGGCAATCAAGATCATTTAGACGCCTATCAGGATTTGGTCGGCGATTTCCATGCCATAGCCTTCGAGCGCCTTGACGGTTTTCTTTTGCGTGGTCAACACCACCATGCGTTCCACGCCAAGATCGCGCAAGATTTGCGCGCCGACGCCGTAAGAACGCAGATTATGCGCCGCCGTGCCTTGTTCCGACGGCAAGACGCCTTCTTGGTCGCGCAGCAGCACCAAAATGCCGCAATCGCTTTCGGCGATCTTGCGCATCGCTTGCTGCAACAAGCCGCCGCGTCCTTCGGCGATGCTGCCGAATACGTCTTCCATCACGTCGTAACGGTGCATCCGCACCATCACCGGATTTTTTTCTAGATTGCCCTTGGCTACGTCGCCCTTAACCAGCGCGATATGTTCCGCCCCGTTGACCTTGTTGCGATAGGTGATCGCCTGGAACACGCCGCCATAAATGCTTTTTATTTCGCCGCGCGACACGCGCTCGATCAGGCTTTCGCGCTGCAAGCGATAGGCGATCAAGTCGGCGATGGACGCCAATTTCAGGCCATGCTGGCCGCAAAACCGGCTTAGATCCGGCAAGCGCGCCATCGATCCGTCATCCTGCAACACCTCGCACAAAACCCCTGCAGGATAGAATCCCGCCATTTGCGCGAGATCAACCGTCGCTTCTGTGTGTCCTGCACGCACCAGAACCCCGCCCTCTTTTGCGATCAGCGGGAAAACATGGCCGGGGGTGACAATGTCGTTTTTGGTCATCTTGGGATCGGCGGCAACGCGGATGGTGCGCGCACGGTCGTCGCAGGATATACCGGTGGTCACGCCGTCCCGCGCCTCTATCGAAACGGTAAAAGCCGTTCCATCGGGGCCGACATTGTGGCGCGGCATCATGCTTAATCCCAGATCATCGGCGCGGCTTTTCAGCATCGGCATGCAAATCAAGCCGCGTCCGAATTTGGACATGAAATTTATTGCCTCGGGCGTGATCGTGGCGGCAGGGATGATCAAGTCGCCTTCGTTTTCGCGGTCCTCGTCATCGACGATCACAACAAGCTTGCCTTGGCGCAAATCGGCCAGCACGTCGTCGATAGGCGAAAGCTTGATGTCGCTGCTTGATGGGACTATTTGCAAAGCGGGTTTTGGTTGTGCGGACATGTCATATTCCTTTGTTGTCTGCGCCTATCATTTTTTCCACATAGCGGGCGATGATGTCGATTTCGCAATTCACCTTATCGCCGGGCTTTAAATGCCGCAAATTGGTTTCCTGCCAAGTATGGGGAACTATCATTACAGAAAATTCATCCCCCTTGGAATCATTGATGGTAAGCGATATGCCATCAAGGGCTACAGAGCCTTTTTGCGCAAGGTATTTTGCCAGATTTCCCGGCGGTTTAAAAGAGATTCTATAAGAGCCATTTTCCGGGACTATAGAGGCCAATTCGGCAATTCCGTCGACATGGCCGTACACTAAGTGCCCCCCCAGGAAATCCCCCAGCCTAAGCGACGGCTCAAGGTTAATCGGCGTGCCTTTTTTCCAATTTCCGGCGGTGGTTTTGGCGATGGTTTCGGGCGAGACGTCGAATTGCAGTACATCGCCATTCATCGCCGCAACCGTAAGGCAGACGCCGTTGCAAGCAATGGAATCGCCCAAAGCCACAGGCAAGTCGAGCTTGTGCGCGATGGAAATCCGCAAGCCATTTTGGTTTGCGACATTCTGGATTTCGCCGAGATTACGAATCAGTCCTGTAAACATATAAGCTATCCTGCCCTAATCGCCTGGAATGGCGCAGATCGTAGCCGCTAAACGGGTTTTGCGCCAGAATATTATGGCTCGCCCCCGGCCCCGCAGACAAGGGGGATCTGTACCAATAGATATCCCGCACCAGGCCGCTTTTCAGTGCCGATTGCGCCACTTTCAGCCCGCCTTCGACCAAAACCGAAGTAATGGATTTTTCGCCGAGCGTTTTTGCTACAAGCATAAAATCCGGCTTTTCGATGTTTAGTATTTCTATGCCCAATTGCTGCAAGGCAAGGAATTTTTTCTTGTCTGGGTTCTGGCAAAAAATTACAGTTGGATAGCACCGCGCGCTTTGCGCGATTTTGGATTCAACGGGCAGTTGCAAATTGGAATCCAGAATAACCCTTAAGGGCGCGCGGTCTTCTTGCCCGGCAAGCCGGATGTTCAGCATCGGATCGTCGGCCAGAACCGTATTGATCCCAACAAGAATCGCGTCATGCCTGGCGCGCAGGAAACGCCCATGCGCCCGCGAGATTTCGCCCGTAATCCATCTGCGTCCCGCACCGCGCGTTTCCATATACCCGTTCCGGCTGGTCGCAAGCTTCAAAGTCACGGCCGGCAAGGTGGTTTCAATATGCGAAAAAAAACCTTGATGCAGGTGGGCGGCAAGGCCGCCCAAAACGCCTGTTTTGACTTCTATTCCCGCTTGGCGCAATTTTTCCGCGCCTTGCCCCGCAACCAAAGGGTTCGGATCAAGACTGCCAATAACTATGCGCGCCACGCGCGCCCGGATCAGAGCATCAACGCAGGGCGGCGTTTTGCCGTGATGGCAGCAAGGCTCTAGCGTGACATAAACCGTTGCTCCCCTCGCCCCCGTGCCCGCCTGATCCAGCGCGATGGTTTCGGCGTGCGGCCTGCCGCTATTTGCCGTTACTCCGCGCCCAAGAATCTGGTTCGATTTTACGATCAAACAGCCGACGGATGGATTGGGATAGGTTTGCCCCATATTGCGCCCGGCCAGTTGCAACGCAAGCGTCATAAAGTGCTGATCGCGTATAGGCATGATTACTTTCTAATTTGAATTTTATCGGGAAACATGCTGCGTGTGATGACATACAACACGACCGAGTTAAGCACATGCCACATAAAATGCAGCCCATAAGGCCAGACATGGCATAAATACATATCAATCGTGCGCATGAACACCGAAAACGCGAAAAACCCTGTTCCAACCGCGACCAAATGCCGGGATGGGTGGCGTTTGTTATAAAGATACCCCGTCATTAAAATCAGACAGAAAATAATCGGGAAGAATACATAAGCCCAATTCAACGCGCCGCGCTCGAACAGGAAACGTATAGCGATGTTCATCGCGATCACCGCGGCAACGGCCATTGCCGCCACAAGCGTGGATTTTCCCATGATCCGGCGCACGAATAAAACCAGATAACAGCCGATGAAAACTATGATCGGCGCGACATCCAATATCACCGCCCAGACCATTGCCGTGGCATGAAACAGCGTGCTGCCTATGGCAATCAGAAGGATCAGGAAAATCAGCGCCTCGACATCCTTGTTGCGGCCATAAGCCGCCCGTTTTTGCCGCCATAAAATATAGGCGACGGCGAAAAACAAGATATTGCTCAGCGTGTTAAAAAGCTCCACCCCGGCAGGATTGCCCAGGGCGTTTAAAACGATCCGTTCGCAATTGATGAAGATTTGCTGGAACATAACTCGGTTAACGGTTGACAGTTGACGGTTAACTTAATCTTCGATCGCCATCTGTCAACTGCTAACGGTCAACCGCTTATTCATCCGTGCCCAATTTGCCGACAAATTCGCCGAAATCCTTGGCTTCGCGGAAATTCCGGTAAACGCTGGCATAACGGATATAGGCGACCTGGTCCAAATTGGCCAAGGCGTCCATGACAAGCTCGCCGATGGATTCGACCGGCACTTCGCTTTCGCCGATGCTTTCGAGGCGGCGCACGATGCTGTTGACCACGCGCTCGATCCGTTCGGATTCCACGGGGCGTTTGCGCAGGGCGATGGACATGGAACCCGCCAGCTTTTCCCGCTCAAACGGCTCTCTCCGCCCATTCTTTTTGATTACCACAAGCTCGCGCAATTGCACCCGCTCGAAGGTTGTGAAACGCGCGCCGCAATGGTTACACACCCGCCTGCGGCGGATAGCGGCGTTATCCTCGGACGGGCGGGAGTCTTTTACCTGGGTATCTTCATGTCCGCAAAAAGGGCAGCGCATTGATTCGTCCTATTACAGGGTTTCATAGATGGGGAATTTTTTGCACAACGCTTCGACCTTGGCGCGGACTTGGTCTTCGACGGCCTTATTCGGCTCGGACTTTCCGGCCATGCCGTCCAGCACATCGGCGATATATTCGCCGACCAATTGCCATTCGGCGACGCCAAACCCGCGCGTTGTTCCCGCAGGTGTGCCGAGCCGTACGCCCGACGTCACCGCCGGCTTTTCCGGATCGAACGGGATCGCGTTTTTATTGGCGGTCATTCCGGCGTGTTCCAGCGCGGCTTCGGCCAATTTGCCGGTCAATTTTTTTGGCCGCAAATCGACAAGGATCAAATGCGAATCTGTGCCGCCGGATACGATATCCAAGCCGCGTTTAACCAATACCGCAGCCAGCGCGCGGCAATTTTCGACCACGTTTTTGGCATATAGCTTGAATCCCGGACGCAAGGCTTCGCCGAAACAAACCGCCTTGGCGGCGATGACATGCATCAATGGCCCGCCTTGCAGGCCTGGAAAAACCGCCGAGTTTATTTTTTTTCCCAATTCTTCGTCGTTGGAAAGGATCATCCCGCCGCGCGGCCCACGCAGGGTTTTATGCGTCGTGGTGGTAACGATATGCGCGTGCGGAATCGGCGACGGATAGGCGCCGCCCGCTACAAGACCCGCGAAATGCGCCATATCGACCATAAAAAACGCGCCGACACTGTCGGCGATTTTGCGGAAGCGCGCGAAATCGATTACGCGCGGATAGGCCGAGCCGCCCGCGATAATAAGTTTGGGTTTGCTTTCCTTGGCGACGCGCTCTACCTCGTCATAGTCGATCAAGGCGTTATCCTGGCGCACGCCATAGGATACGATCTTGAACCATTTTCCCGATAGGTTCACGGGCGAGCCATGGGTCAAATGCCCGCCATGGGCCAGCGACATCCCCATCACAGTATCGCCCGGCTGCAACAGCGCGAGCATAACCGCCTGATTCGCCTGCGCGCCGGAATGGGGCTGCACATTGGCAAAGCTGCAGCCGAACAATTGCTTGGCTCGGTTGATCGCCAATTCTTCGGCGATGTCGACGAATTCACAGCCGCCGTAATAGCGCTTGCCCGGATAGCCTTCGGCGTATTTGTTGGTGTGCGGCGTTCCCATCGCCTCCATCACCGCGCGCGAGACGATATTTTCGGACGCAATCAATTCAATTTGCGTTTGCTGACGGCGCAATTCTTTGCGGATTGAGCCGAATATTTCCGGGTCGGCGGAAGACAATGGCTCCGAGAAAAATCCATCAAAGTCTTCTTTTGTTTTCATGGCGGTAGCGGTCATATCTAATCCTTAGGTAAGGGGCGGTACGGACAGTTTTTGAACCCGCGGCGCGTGTCTTCCGCCGGCGAATTCGGTTTCTAAAAATTTCTTTAAGATTGCTTGCGCGGCATCAGGGCCCGTCATGCGCCCGCCCAGTGCCAGGACATTGGCGTTGTTATGTTCCCTGCCCAGCTTGGCGTCTTCTTCTGTCCTTGCCAAAATGGCCCGGATAGCCGGGTTTCGGTTGGCCGCGATTGCGACCCCATGCCCGCTGCCGCATACGACGACTCCGAGCGAAGCTTTTCCGCTCGCGACGGCGGAAGCCACCTTATAGGCGAAATCCGGATAATCCACGGAATCCGGACCATTGGTTCCAAAATCCATGGAAAAATGCCCCATATCCGCGATTTGCTTTAAAAGCGCGGTTTTCAATTCGAACCCGGCGTGATCCGAGCCTATGGCGATGGTTTTTTTGCCCATAATGAGTTTGCCTTGTGGAATACAAGTGATAGCAAATCCGGCAAAAAATGGCCAGGGTATGATTCCGGTAAGAATGTGGATAAAAGACTAGTTGGCTTTTACGCCTGTGGCGTATTTATATTGGCCTTCTTTCCATTCATAAACGACATAGCCGGGGCCGCCGACGTCGCCCTTGGCGTTAAAGCCGATTTTGCCCATCACGGTTTCAAAGCTGTTTTGCCTCATGGCCTTGGCCAAGGCCGGGCCGTTCAGCGTACCCGCGATTTTCGCGGCCTGCGCCAATACCTCGAAAGCGGCATAGGTGTAAAGCGTATAACCTTCAGGGTCGATATTGATTTTCCGGAACGCCGCGACGACATCCGCTGCCTTGGGATTCAAACGGGGATCCGGGTTAAAGGTCATCAAAGTGCCGTTGCCGATATTGCCGACAATCGACCAATAATCCTTGGTGGCAAGGGAATCGCCCGCCATCAGCGGCGCGTTCAAATCCTGCTGCCGCGCCTGGCGCACGATCAGACCGGCTTCTTGGTGGTAACCGCCGAAATAAATAAAATCGACATTCGCGGCCTTTAATTTCGAAATCAGCGCGGAGTAATCTTTTTCGCCGGGATTGATCGCCTCGAACAACACGGCGGATTTATCCTTTTGTTCCAGCAATCTGCGCGTTTCGTCGGCAAGGCCTTTGCCATAGGCCGACTTATCGTGAATGATCGCAAGATTAGAATTCTTGTGGTTGTCCAAAATATATTGCGCCGCGACTGCGCCTTGCTGGTCATCGCGGCCCACAACGCGGAATAAAGTCACAAGCCCGCGTTCTGTTAAAAGCGGATTGGTGGACGCCGGGGATATTTGTACGATTTCTTCTTCGGCATAAACTTCGGATGCGGGAATGGATGACCCCGAACAGAAATGCCCGATCACTGCCTTGGCTTCTTTGGCCACAAGCTGGTTCGCGACCGCCACCGCCTGTTTGGGATCGCACGCGTCATCCGCCATTTCCAATTGAATTTTTTGACCTAAAATTCCGCCCTTGGCGTTGATGTGTTTGACCGCCATATCCGCGCCGCGCCGGAATTGATCGCCAAAGCTGGCTTGCTGCCCGGTCAATGGCCCGGCGACGCCGATTACGATATCCGCCCTCGCCTGGGCAATGAATAAGAACGCAGCCACTAAGACAAAAGCTATTTTACCAAGACGCATGAATTTTCCCCTATATCCGGTCGCCGAAGAATTTCGGTTATAGCTTGGCAATTTATACCGATTGAGATTGACAAACAAGCCCCAGAGACTATTAATCCACTTAAGTTTCACCGGGGAAGATTTATGGACGTCAATATTTATTTCTGGCTTGGATTTATGGGTTTTGTGCTGTTTATGCTGGCCCTGGATTTAGGCGTATTCCACAAAACCGCGCATGTCGTCAGCTTCAAGGAATCTTGTGTCTGGAGCGGCATTTGGGTAAGCCTGGCGTTAATATTCAACGCCGGGATTTATTTTTATGCCGGAAAACAGCCCGCGATCGAGTTTTTAACCGGATACATCATCGAATATTCGCTTTCGGTCGATAATGTTTTCGTATTTATCATGCTGTTCACATTTTTCGCCGTACCGCCGGAATTGCGTTTCCGCGTCCTGTTGTGGGGCATCACCATGGCGCTGGTATTGCGCCTGATCATGATCTTCGCTGGCGTTGCGCTGATTCAAAAATTCGGCTGGATCATTTATATCTTCGGCGCGTTCCTGATTATAACCGGCATCAAGATGCTGCTGTTTTCCGACAAGCCCAAGGACATCGGCCAAAATCCGGTGTTGAAACTGGCGCGGAAAATGTTCCAATTCACCGACGGCTATGAAGGCAATCATTTTTTTGTCCGGCGCGACGGAAAAACCCTGGGCACGCCATTGTTTCTGGTTTTGATCATGGTCGGAATCACCGACGTGATTTTCGCGGTCGATTCCATCCCCGCCATTCTGGCAATCACGCAAGATACCTTTATCGTGTTTACTTCCAACGCCTTCGCGATTTTAGGCCTGCGGTCGATGTTCTTTATGCTGGCGGGAGTCGTCAATATGTTCCGCTATTTAAAAGTAGGCCTTTCGGTGGTTTTGACCTTTATCGGGACTAAGATGGTGATTCACAGCTTTGTTAAAATCCCAACGCATTACTCTTTGATGATCGTGATTGCAATTCTGGGAACGTCCATCATCGCGTCGGCGATCAAAAATCGCCAAGAACAACGAATGCTGCACCACCGCTAGCAAGGAAATCTATCCGGCAAGATAGGCTTGGCGCACGCCCTCGTCGGCAAGCAAATCCTTGCCTGTTCCTTGCAGCACGAGCCTGCCGTTCGCCAATACATAGCCGTAATCCGCAAGCTGCAGCGCCTGGTGCGCGTTTTGCTCGACAAGGAATATCGTCATGCCCATATCCCGGCGCAGGCTCGCGATCACCGAAAAAATTTGTTTGATGATAAGCGGGGCGAGGCCCAAGGACGGCTCGTCCAAAAGCAACAGCCTGGGCTTCGACATCAAGGCACGGGCAATGGCCAGCATTTGCTGTTCGCCGCCCGAAAGCGTGCCGCCCCTTTGCGCCAGGCGTTCTCTCAGCCGTGGAAACAAACCCAAGGCATAATCCAGAATTTGCCCGTCCGGCTGCGGCAAGCATGTCGCGCCGAGGAGAATGTTTTCCAAGACCGTCATCTTGGGGAATATCCTTCGCCCTTCGGGTACAATCGAAATACCAAGCCCGCTGATTTTGTGGGCGGGAAGGTCCGTGATATCGCCGCCGCAAAACAATATTTGTCCTTGCTGCGACTTAGGCTGGTTGAATATGCTGTTCAACAGCGTGGATTTCCCGGCGCCGTTGGCCCCGATAAGCGAGGTGATGCTGCCTTTTTTCACATTCAGTGACAAGCCATCGATGGCGGCGACCTTGCCATAGCATACTTTAAGGTTTTTAATCTCAAGCATACTCTTCCCCCAAATATGCCTTGATTACCACGGGATCGCACCGGACTTGACCCGCAGCGCCGGAAGAGATTTTTCTGCCGTGATCCAGCACCACAATATGGTCGGAAATATCCATCACCAAGCGCATATCATGTTCAATCAGCAATATGGATGCATGCCCGCCGCTTTTAATATCCAAAAGCAATGCGCTCATCTCTGCCGTTTCTTTGGGATTTAGCCCGGCGGCCGGCTCGTCCAGGCAAATCAAAGCCGGCTCAGAACACATGGCGCGCGCGATTTCAAGCCGCCTTTGCGCGCCATAGGGCAATTCCCCTGCGACATAGTCGGCGCAATCCAAAAGACCTACTTTGTCAAGCCAATAGCGCGCCAATTCCATCGCCCGGTGGTTTCTTTTATCAAACCCGGAAAGACCAAGCGCCGCATCCAGGCCAAAAAGGCTTCTCTGCAGGGCGTTATGCTGCGCCACCAATAAATTTTCCAATACTGTCATTTGGGCAAACAGGCGGATATTCTGGAAAGTGCGCGCAATGCCGCAATCCCTTGCAATCGCGTGGTCGGGCATCGCCTGCACTTCAAAATTTTTTTTGTTTCGGTTGAGCAGAATTTTTCCCGAAGTCGGCCTGTAAAACCCGGTAATGCAATTAAAGACCGTGGTTTTGCCCGCGCCGTTGGGGCCGATGATCGCGGTGATCTCGCCCTGCTGAGCCTCGAACGACAGTCCTTCCACCGCCCAAAGCCCGCCGAAACGCATCGACAGATCCACAACCGAAAGCAAGGCGCCGGTCATTGCCTACCTCTTTGCCCGAACAGGATTCCCGGCTTGCGCAGCGCGAAAATACCGCGCGGCCGCCATACCATCATCAGCACCATCATCGCGCCAAAGAACAACATCCGCAGCGCCGAAAAATCGCGCAGCAATTCCGGCAAGCTGACCAGAATAATTGCTGCCAAAAGCACACCCAGCTGACTGCCCGCCCCGGCAAGCACCACAATCGCAAGAATCATCGCGCTTTCAACGAAAGTAAAACTTTCCGGGCTGACGAATCCTTGCCGCGCCGCAAAGAAGCACCCCGCAAGGCCGGCGATCCCCGCACCGATGGCATAGGCACAAAGCTTAACCGCCGTCGGGCTGATACCCAAGCTGCGGCTTGCGATTTCATTGTCGCGCATCGCTTCAAAGGCGCGGCCTATCGGCGCCTGTCTTATTCTTAGAACGATAAAATTGGTCAGCAGCGCCAAAGCAAGAATCAGAAAATATAAAAAAACCACGCGGTGCTGGGTCGAAAATTCTAGTCCGAAGAAATCGTGGAAACTGCGCGTTCCTTCTTCGGCTTCCCGCTGGAAGGCAAGGCCGAAAAACGTCGGACGCTGTATGCCGCTTATGCCGGAAGGTCCGTGGGTAAAGCTTTGCCAGTTGATTAGAAAAATCCGAAATATCTCGGCAAAGCCTAGGGTAACAATAGCAAGATAATCGCCACGCAGCCGCAGCACCGGCAACCCAATCAGCACGCTGGCAAACACCGCGAACAAAGCGGATAGCGGCAGCGCCTGCCAAAAACTAAGCCCCCAATACTCCCCGGTCAAAGCCAGGGTATAAGCGCCGATGCCGTAAAACGCGACATAGCCCAAATCCAAAAGCCCTGCCATGCCGACAACGATGTTAAGCCCCCAGCCCAGCATGGCATAAATTAAAACCGTGGTGGCAAGGTCAATGACATAGCGGCTGGAGAAAGGTAAAAACGGCAAAAGCAGAGCAATGAAAAGCAACAGAGCGCCGATTTTTGATTCATGTTTTTGCAGCCACAAGGTTATCCGGTCGAGACTTTCTTTCACGCCGCTTTCGCGTTTGGGAAAAAGATTTTTTGCAAAGAAAAAGGCGAACACCAACCCTACGGCGAACAAAAATTCAGGCCAGCGCGTCGCGACGACAAGGCCGCCTTCGCCCTCGTCCAATCTAAGCGCGATAAAGGGCAGCGCCAGAACGGCGGCCAGCAAGGCGCATTTCAGGCCATGATAAAAACTTTGCTGCAGCAAATCGGATTTTCTTTGCATGCGCCGTGCCTATACCTTTTCGATTTCCGCTTTGCCGAACAGGCCGCTTGGCCGCAACAGCAACACCAATATCAAAACCGAAAACACCGCGACATCCTTGTATTCGATGCTGAAATAGGCGGACCAAAGCGCCTCGATCAGGCCGATTAGAATGCCCCCCAAAACCGCGCCAGGCAGCGAGCCTATGCCGCCCAGCACCGCCGCCGTAAACGCCTTTATCCCGGCCAGGAATCCCAAGTAAAAGTCGATCGCCCCATAGTGCAAAACCACCATAAAACCCGCGACCGCCGCAAGCCCCGCGCCAAGCATGAATGTCCGGGAAATCGTCCGGTCCACGTCAATGCCAAGCCGCGCGGCCATGATTGGATCTTGTTCGACCGCGCGCAATTCGCGGCCCAGTTTGGTACGCCCAATGATGTACGCGAATACAGCCAGCAAAACTAAGGCGGTTACAAGGATAAGAATTTGCACATAAGTGACGGACACGCCAAAGCCGTTCTCTGCGCCAAAAAGGGCAATCGTGCCCTCGATTTGCGGCGGCAGGCTTTTAATTCTCGCACCGTGGGAAAGCTGCACATAGTTTTGCAAGAAAATGGAAGCTCCGATCGCCGATATTAAGGGGGCCAGGCGGAACGACCCGCGCAAAGGCTTGTAGGCCACGCGCTCGATGGTATAGCCATAGCAAGCGGTAAAGAAAATGGACGTCAGCGCGACCAGCAGCAATAAAACTGCCAGGGACGCAATCAAGGGAGAAAGCAAAAGAAAAGCGATCAAGGTTACGAACGCGCCAAGCATGTATATTTCGCCATGAGCGAAATTGATCATGCCCAAGATGCCATAGACCATGGTATAGCCGATGGCTATCAGCGCGTATACGGCGCCAAGGGTCAGTCCGTTTATGAGTTGCTGTAAGAAATATTCCATTGTCCGCCCATTGGGCAGACAATAGCCGCATAGACATGCGGATGCAATATTTTAGGCGGCCCCGGCCAAAAGCACGCGCGAAGGCTGGGTTAAAAACTGCTCCAGCTTGCGCAGGCTTGCGCTGATGGTTTTCAGCTCGTCCAAGGTAAAGCGGCCTTTGGCCAGCAACGCAGCGTGGCGGTCGAACATGCCATGCATCCGCTGGCACAAGGCCAATCCCTTTTCGGTCAGGCGGATCATGATAGAACGCCGGTCATGATGCGAGCGTTCCTGAAGAAGATAGCCGTTTTCGACCATTTTCTTGACGTTGTACGATACGTTCGATCCTAGGTAATAGCCGCGGTCGATCAAATCGCCCACGGTCATTTCATCCTGCCCAATATTGAAAAGGATCAAGGATTGAATATTGTTGATGTCGCTGATCTTCGCGCGCTCCAATTCGTTTTTCAGAATTTCCAAAAACTGGCGGTGCAAGCGTTCAATTAACTGGATGACGTCGAGATAATTTTGCTTCACGGGGACCCTCTTGGCACAAGACAAAGCTTTGATGACAGTATACGGCTATATGATTAGGACATATGCATTATGACACTAAAGGAAAAAAATTAATTTGCTGTTAATTTTTATGCGGCGAACGCCTATTCCCGCATGCGTTGTACAAGGTTTTAGCGCAGGATATTAATAAGTGTTTACTTTTCGCCGCGAAGAACACGGGATTTCTGCCTGTCCCATTCTCGCTGCTTGATGCCTTCGCGCTTGTCTTCCTTGCGTTTCCCCTTGGCAAGCCCCAAAAGGCATTTGACGATGCCCCGGCTGCTGAAATGAAGATTCAGCGGGATCAAGGTCACGCCGTCGCGTTTGATCGAGCCCAGCAAGCGCTCATATTCCTTTTTTTTCAAAAGCAATTGCCTGGGGCGTTTCGGTTCGTGATTGAATTTGCTCGCGGGTTTGTATTCCGGAATATGCAGATTGAATAGAAAAATCTCGCCGTCCTTTTCATTGGCATAGGCGTCGGACATGCTGGCGCCGCCTTCGCGCAGCGCCTTGACTTCGCTTCCTAACAGGACCATGCCGGCAACCAACGTGTCTTCGATTGAATAATCGTAACGCGCGCGCCGATTATCGACGATATTCCTAGATTCCTGTGTTTTTTTGCTGGCCATCGGCGTTTTGCGGTTTAAGCCCTGCCTTGTCCAGGGCGACTTTGACTTTTTCTTTGTTGGCAGCCGACAATGGCGCAAGCGGCAAGCGCAAATCTTCGCGGCAAAAGCCCATCAACGACGCCGCGTATTTCGCCGGGCCTGGGTTGCTTTCGCAGAACATGGCATCATGCAGCGGCAATAGACGGTCGTTCAATGCCGAAACGGTCGCGATATCTTTGTTTTTCCAAGCCTTGTACAAATCGACACATAATTTCGGCGCCACATTCGATGTGACGGAAATGCAACCCGCCCCGCCCTGAATCAAGAAAGGCAGCATCATCGGATCGTCACCGGTCATTTGGCAGAATTGTGAGCCTGCTGCGGCACGAGTGCGAACAACCCGGTTGACATCGCCGCTGCATTCTTTGATCCCTGCAATGCGCGGCAATTTCGCCAGCCGGGCTATCGTATCGACGCCGATATCGACGACCGAACGGCCAGGCACGTTATAAAGGATGATCGGAATATTGGTGGCGTCATGCACCGCCTTGTAGTGCAAATACAATCCTT
>JACCDG010360508.1_pt1 | contig 30755 bp, 32 predicted proteins | sample 7442471 | NCBI WGS metagenome assembly JACCDG01 (sample SAMN15323444, study PRJNA562643) | freshwater metagenome | isolation source: river surface water | place: USA:Blue River Watershed | collected 2017-08-17 | reverse complement strand
GTGCACATCCTGACAATCGCCAGGACTTATTAGGCCTAAACGAATAAATATTGCATTTTTAGGTGCAAACACCAAGAATTCACACTATAATAACCCCTCATCCACAATTAGAGAGCAGTCATGACAGCGGTTTTTTCATCAAACAATTGTAATTACTTAGAACTCGGTGCAAACATGGAATTCTTATCCCTATTTGAACACATTCCTACTATTGCATCATTATTTTATTCATTAATGCATTTGAAGAACATATCAACAATCTCAAAACAACGCCAAGGAGTTATAAGCGCCTGCTCAACCAACGATCTACTTGCAGAGAATTTTCCAAACATAGACAGAAAAATATTTATCCCATGTATTCTTTCTGAATTAATATTCTTGACCAGCTCATGTTGCTTTATATTAGCAAAGTTTTACGAGGTAAACACCAAAATTCACGGATATGAAATCATTCCATTTTGCCTAGCTGCTTTGGAGACAGCGGAACGTAGAACCATGAATAACTTCTATCGCCCAAATATCAACACATTAATAAGTGCTATAAATAATTCTATTTAAGCCTAGATTTATCATCTTCCTTACCATCCTTCGCCTTCTTTAGAGTACTGACTTCATCAATGATTACTGGCTTAACTCCCTTCGCTCTAAAGCCATATAAACCCATATTATATGCTGCCGAAGTCAACGCACCAGCTACAGCACCAACCGCATTCCAAGTACGCGCTAATACTCTCTTTAAATCAAGACTCTCGTATGGCAAAACTTCGCCTTTATCAATGATCTTCATTTCGAACATTACTTGTTCATGAACATCATGAGCAAGTTTCAATCTTGCTACCCTTCCAAGACCAGACAAATGATTTTCCACACTCAATCTAAAATCATCCATGTTTTGAACGGTAACTTTATTAGACTGAAACAATTCTTTTAATGCTTTATAATATTCATCATTTAGTTTGGATACGTCAGGCTTTTCAACCGCTGCTAATCGGTCAATTAAATTACCTAAACGATTTCTCAATTCAATTGGAATGAATTCCATTGTAGGCAAAGATTTAATATTGAGAATCCCTCTAATTGGAGATCCTATCAAACCTTTTTGTCCATAAAACAAATCTCTATCACTAGGATTTAAAACAATTTTATCTAACATACTTGGGTTGGCAGCTAGAATCTTGCACAACTCTTCACATCCCTCTCTTTTCAAAACAGCTAATGTACAAGTACCATTTTCTAATTGCTTCTTAATTGCCTTAATGAATTCTTTTGTCAAAAACACTTTATCTTCTAAAGTTAACTGCCCTGATTTCACCTCCATTGCATACATAACTTCAAATATTTGATGAAACGAAGCATTACTCAATTTGTTAATCGAAACCACAGCCAGCTGCCTCAGGATTCTAGCTTCTTTTTCTTTACTAGCATCACTAGAGGCAACAGCTAAAGTATTAATAAGCAAAACCCCTGCCCCTCTAACCACTTCTTCATTCAAGATGTGAATATACTTTTCAACTAGAGTTATATTATTATTGTTTAAGGCATTGCGAATAAAGTTTGTGTTGCCAGCCAAATCATTTCTTATCGCTTCTTGCCCTAACAGCAAATCTGCGATCGCCGTATACCTCTCATCATCTCCATAAAAACTTAGAGCTATATTGATTGGCTTAGAACCTCTTCCTCCTACTTCATTCGCTATTTCTGGGAATTGCAGATCTTGCACTAAGCTCTCTATAATTTTTTGATTTAAGAAAAAGACTGATAGTAACAGTAGATTACACTTTTTCTTTTGCTCCCAACTCATATCAGAATTTAATTCATTTAAAATTTGATGTGCTTCTCTCAATCTATCTTCATCTATAGTTACTTCACTTACACCACATGGTTTCACAGCAACATTTATTAAAAGATGATTACCACCTATGGCGCGCCCTAAATCTGGATCCAGCTTTTTTCTCATGTAATGAAATATTTCTTGATTGCCATAATACAAAGTAGACATCAGAGGGTAGTCACTAAAAGTTCCTCCTTTATCTTGAAAATTTGTATAAAATTCTTTTTCTGCTAATTCTTTATCTTCTACAAATGCTCTAGCCATATCATCAATAAGCCGCTTAGCACCATCGTTATTGCGGCTTTTTATAGCGTTCTCTAATGCTATCTTATTTTTCTTCCAATCATCTGCTGTCCAAGCCATATTCCCCCCTTACTCCATTACTAGAACTATACTGAATAATCCTTAATATTTCGTTAATTTTTTCTTTCCTTCAAATTAACTAATTATTAACCAAATTCATTCATACTTATTGTTATGAAGTCTTTGTGGAGTTTTGGGTATGGATGACGGTGGAAAAAGCACAAAATGGGCTGATAAGTTCAAAAAGAAAAAACCTGAACTTACCGAAGAGCAAATTGAAGCCAATAACAAGAAGGCCTTGGCAAACATGGATGTGATACAAGGAGAATTTGTTCCACTCAACCCCAATCCAAGACCCCAAGGTCCAGCTCCAACTCCACCTAACTCTTCGCAGGAACAATCACCTCCAAGACCTCAAGGTTCAGCTCCAACTCCACCAGAAAAATTTGAACCTATATATGATGACATAGATAAAATAAGGGAGGGCGCTAAAGCTAGATGGGAAGCTGAACAGAAGGCTAAAGGGAAAGCCACAGAATATACTGGCATGCCTACCGAGAAAGTTTTAGAGCAGCTTGCAGCTGTGTCCGAATATGGCAATGCAGCTGATATATTAAAAAGTGGCAGAGAGTTACAAAGCCCAACATCTGCGCAAGAATATGGGACTATACCAGATTTGACCCCAAAAGACTTACAAGGCGTTCTTTACGAAACTACCAAAGGGAATCCAAGAATGGCTAGTTATTTAGAAGATCAAATTGATAAAATCTCTAAAGGTATGGAAGCGATTACTATAAAAACTGAAAAAGGAATTAAAATAGACACTTTTCAACCTAGCAATGCGATTATAAATGAAGAATTACAGAACCCTGACAAAGCTAAGAAATTTAGCGCAGCCATAGAATCTGCAGTAAAAGAATCAGATTTATCTAAACAGGACAAAATAATAAAAGACGCAATAAAGGACGTAGTTCAAGGCCATAAAACTGATTTAATCAAACAGATGGAAAAAGCAAACGAGGGGCTCACTTCTAATGTTTTAAAAGATGCAAAATACAGTTCGCCAAAAGACTTGCCTGAAACAGCAAAAGCCAGACCTACAAGCAAAGGAACTGGCTTCAGCAGATAAAAACTTTTACAACCTAGAAATGGAATCTAATTCCAGCCATACCAGCTTGTTCAAAGCCAGCTTTCATTTTGGTATTATCAGAGAACTTTAGTTCAGCGCCCTTATGCATAACGTTATATCTTACATCAAACAATATATTATCTGTTACTCTAGAAGCCAATCCTACTCCAACTTGAGCTCCAATTGTACTTTTGCCTCTTGTTGTTTTGGTAAGAACAGTTGTTCCTCTCTTTGCAACTCCTGAGAAACTGTTGTGCGCATAACCTGCACCAGCCATTACATATGGAGTAAACAATGAACTATTTCTAAAATCATAAATTGCATTAACCAATAATGCGGTAGTTTTATGCTCCAAAGAGTGAGTAAATGCCGTTGTAGTTTTTTTCACTTTAGAACCGAAATTATGATACAGCTCTAACTCCATTCTCCAGTCTGCCATTGCTTGACCGTACGCTACAGCAGCTATTCCACCAGAACCACTTTTGTCTAGTGCTTGATTTTTATTTTTATATTTAGCAGTACTAACCCCACCTTCAAGTCGTAGGTAGTTATTTTTTAATGCTGAATAAGATGACTTACTAGATTGAGAATAATTAGAGTAATCACTTACTTCATTATTCATTACTTCTTCTGCCATAGCAAATTGACTAGTAAATATTGCAGAAGTCACAAGAGCTGTTACAACAAATTTTTTATTCATATATCCCCTAAATTTTTCAACAAAGTTTATAGCATTCAATGCCATACTTTAAAAATGCTAGGGTCTCTAGGTATAAATTGCAAGCGTTAGAAATTAACTTAAACACATATAAACAAAAAAGCGCCTCTCACGAAGCGCTTCTTTCAATATAAAATCTCTTCTAAAATTAGAAGTGGAATCTAATACCAGCCATAGCTGAGTGTTCGATACCAGTTTTAAGAGTAGCTGAATTATCAATGAATTTGTATCTTGCACCTTTATCCATAGTATTATATCTAACATCAAAAACTACATTGTCAGCAATTTTTGTTGCAACACCAGCACCAGCTTGTAGAGCTAGGTTATTTGTGTCTTTAGATGAGTAACGAACGTTAGGTTTGCTGCCTTTTAATTCGTTATTAGCAACACCAAGACCAGCCATCACATAAGGTGTGAACATGCTGCTGTTTTTAAAGTCGTAGAAAGCGTTTGCAAATAATGCAGTTGTTTTCAATTCATACTTTTCTTTACCACCTGTTACAGCTTTATCAGCTTCAGCACCGAAGCTATGATAAAGTTGCAATTCAGCTCTAACGCTATCAGTGAAAGAGTAACCTAAACCACCAGAAATGGTGTTAGCTTTTGCATTTTCATGAAAAGTTCCTTTTTTAAACTTTGTAAAACCATAACCCGTATCAAGTCTTACGTATGTCTTACCATTAACATTAGTTGTGTTTGAAGACTTCGCAGCAGCAGGCTTTGAAATCTTAACAGGAGCAGTTTTTGCCGCTTCTTTTGCTTCTGCAGCAGTAGCTGATACAACAGCAACTAAAGCAAGAGCTAAAATTTTCTTATTCATAATCCCTCATATTTTTTTATCCATCATCAAATAATTGACTTTGGTCGAGGGATTATACTATAAAAACCCCGTTTTTCAAGCAAAATAGTGGGTTTTAAGGGCTTATTAAACTATCAATTAACCAACTGTTTTTCTTGTAAAAAAAATGGGCTGAAGTCATAGAGAAAACTACTTACAAGTTTTTATATTTTTCTAAAGCTAGCTTTCTACAATAGTCATGATCAACTATTGGCTTTGGATAATTAAGCTTTTTAGCATATTTCCAAGGCTGATGTATGAATTGCTTTGGCACCTCTGCAAGCTCTGGTATCCATTGCTTCAGATAAAGTCCCTCAGGATCAAATTTCTCGCCCTGAAGCACAGGATTAAATATCCTAAAATAAGGCGCGGCATCCGCCCCACTTCCTGCAACCCATTGCCAACTACAGCTATTGTTGGCCAGATCAGCATCTACTAATGTATCCCAAAACCAAACCTCACCCTCTCTCCAATCTATGAATAGATCTTTAATTAAGAAAGATGCAGCAATCATTCTAACTCTATTGTGCATATAGCCAGTGTGCCAAAGCTCACGCATACCAGCGTCAACAATTGGGTACCCAGTCATTCCTTTTTGCCAAGCTTTTAGAGAAACTGCATCAGATTTCCATTCAAAAGCATCGAACTTTGATTTGAAGTTTTTGTTTGGCATCTCTGGAAAGTGATAAAGCAAATGATATGAAAATTCTCGCCAACCAATTTCACTCAAAAACTTCTCCCCTTCTTTATGTAAAGATTTATGACTGCCATAAAGGTTGTGGATTACATTCCAAATATATAAAGGGCTTATTTCACCAAATCTAAGATGTGGAGATAACCGAGAAGTAGTATTTAAAGATGGAAAATTTCTTCCATCAGAATATTTATTTAAAGAGCTTTCTATAAAATCATCAAGTAACTTGAGAGCATTTTTTTCACCTGGCTGCCAATTATCTCTTAAGCCTCCTGCCCAATCAGGTTTTTTAGGTAGTAAACTCAAAGTCTCTAAAGATTCCGACTTTGCCGTAATAACTTTCGATAAATTTGGTTTTGTGTATGGCTTCCTATCAATTCCTTTTGCTAAACAAGCTTTCCAAAATGGTGTGTAAACAGAGTAAGAATCTCCAACTTTTGTTTTAATTTCCCACGGCTCAAATAAAAGCGAGCCATTAAAGCTCTCACATTTTATACCAGATTCCTGAAGTGACTTTTTTATTTCCGAATCTCGCTTTATTGAATATGGCTCGTAACAACGATTCCAATAAACAGCATTAGCTGATGTTTCCTTGATTATATCTTTTAGTACATCTTGAGCTTTACCGACTCGAATAGTGAGATTGACCTCTTTAGATAAGGAAAAAAGGCTATGGTGAAGCCACCATTTTGACGCTCCACCAATTTTAAATTCACCACCTATATTTTGATCATGAATGTATAACAACAAAACAGATTTATGATCCCTCCAGGCATGTGTTAAAGCTGGATTATCTAATAATCTTAAATCATTTCTTAACCATACTACAGCGGTATCTTTCATGCATAAAAAAAGCCTCAGCTTCCTGAGGCTTTACCTTAAAATTAAAATTAATTTTTAGGAGCAGAAGACTCTGGTTTATTCATCATTTTTTCCCTCATCATCTTCTTATCATTCATCATATCTTCTTTGCCTTCCATTCTCTTGTGCTTCATCCTATCTCTTCTTCTATCAAGAACAGCTTTTGCTTCAGGAGACAAAGCTTCACGAAGCGCTTTCTTTTTTTCATGATAAGCTTTTAGCTCAGCTTTTACATTATCAGGAATTTGCTCTTTCATCTTGCCTTTTGTCTCAGCATTACCCATACCTTTTTCATCAACTTTCTCTTTTGATATTGCGTCTTGGACTTCTTTGCTATTCATAATTTCTTGCGCCATTTTCTGGGCATCATCCATAGACATAGGCTGTCCTGCAGGCGCTGTCTGGGCAGCATTAGCAGCAAATGCAAACGCAGATATCAGTGCACTCGAAATTAGACCTGTAGTAAATTTTTTCATAAAAACTCCAACTAAAATTATTGCAAATTCAAGATAGCCCAAACACACCTTAAAGCAACTTAAATCTTTGACTACTAAAAACTTCTATAGACTGCTAATTACAATCTTGCTTGAGGTATTAAGCCTTTTAACCGCTCGTTTTCTCTTAATTTTAAAATCTCTGAAGCTGCTTGGTCATGGCCAAATTTTACAGCAGCTTTATAAGAATCAGTCCTATAAAAATTAAGATGCATTTCTGATAAAAATTTCACGTCCAATTGAGCCAGATATTTTACAACCCCCGTCCTCCCTGTATACGAAGCCAAATGCATACCTGAATTCTTATCACAATCAAATATTTTTAAGAAATCTACGCCTAAATTTCTTTTAACTATCAAATCTAAAACATCCACCCTACCTTTTTCGCATGATAGTAAAAAAACATTTCTACCATTCTCATCTCTTACCCTGAGGCTCATCAACTCTGGGTTTGTTTTAAAAAATTGGTTTATTTGTGGTAAATTATCCTGATCACATAATAACACCTTGAATTCGCTCAAAAGCTTTCTTTGATCTTCAGTACACTGTTCAAACTCAACTTCATGATCACTTCTAAGAGAACAGAAACTCAACATATATAACCTAAATTAATCACGCCCAAGAACTATAGCACTTTATGATTTTATACAATATAAAGAATTTTTATTTCTAAAAAAGTTATTGTTATTATGCCTTCTAGGTAGTATGTTTCAACCGTTCAACCGTATAAAGGTCAACATGACACAAAATACCAAAAACTTTATTGCAAAAGTTGTGATCGTTTTAGGATTGATTGCATCATACAATCTTTCATCAAACAACTTAGCAGCCCCTTCAGCGCATAAGACTGATTTAGGAAGTTATGTGCTACAACCACTCGCAATGGTTGGTGATGACTAAAGCTTAAATCGAGACTCTAACAAAAAGAGTCTCGATTTTTTTGTATTATGCAAAAGTAGTATAATGAATTACTTTTATACCTGCTTTTGAAGCTGCCAATACGTTCTCTTCCCTATCATCAATAAAAATAGTTTTTTCCGAAATTAATCCGTGTTTATTGCACACATGACGGTAGATCTCTGGATCGTCTTTATTTAGACCAACTTGTTCTGAAATTATTATATCTTCAAAAACCTGAAAGAATCCAAATTTTTCCATTTCAAACTCCACCTGAGATAAAGGCGCATCTGTAATGCAAAATAACCTGTAATTTTTTTTATACTGACAGAGCAAAGACATATTCTCTTCTATTGGAGCAACCTTAATTCCATTATTCTTTGACACAACTTTTAGAAGCACCCCACCAATGTCAAAGATTAGGTTTTTAATACCCTGAAATTCTTTAATTTTTGCGTCTAACATACTACTATTATGAACGTGAGGACTGCTGCTCCTGCTCTCCTGATTTTTTTCTTAAAGTATTAGAAACATCTCTTTGCACTGCATCATTCAAAACTACATCAGCCGCAACTGGTTCGGAAGGTACAGCACTAGTTTGGCTCACAGATGCAACTGGAGTCTTTGACGCTACTTCAAGCATTCGAGCAAGTGCAGCGTTTTGCTTAATTAACGATTCTATATGAGCTTGTTTATTAGCATCTTCATCATCGTTTTCTTTAAGTTTCTTGTTCGCCAAATCTAACAATCTAGACATTTCAGTTGCGTTACTATTCGAAGCAGCTAATTCATTCCTAATTTTTTTATTATCACTTTCAAGCTCAGCTCTTATTACTTTCTCAGCCTCAGCTAATGCTTGCGTCGCTTTTACTAAAGCATCGAATTCTTCACTTTTTTGCTCCAGCTGACACGCTAGTCTTCCCGCATTTTTAGTCGCTTCATTCAATTTAGTGTTTGCAGTGTATACATCACCCTCTAGTTCATCAACGGTCACTTGTAAAGTTGATATTTCGTCTTGTAATTTTGCATTAGAACTTGTTAAAAAATTAATTTTATCGCTATGTTCGGCAAGTTGGGCAACTCTTTTTCTTAATTTTGTGTTTTCATCCCGTAATTTAGTATTTACATCTCTCAATTCTCTTATACCGACTGAAATGGCAGGTCTAGGCGCTATATTTGGATCTTGTTTTTTATAACCAAAATTTGCTATAGGAGACTTTGGGCTATCCATACTTTATTACCATATAAGTTGTATAGTTAATCACGCTTGGTAATAAAACTTTTACATATAGATGACAAGGGATATTTTCAAAATGCATAAGACTATAGCTAAGAGTTTTAACATCTGCCTTTATTTTCTAAGTTTCAGACTGGATAACCAGCATAAAGAAGACTTTGGGATACAATTACAAGATTTATCCAACCAACTTAGCCGCTTCCATAGCACCGTAGGTTATTACACTGCTGCAACCCGCTCTTTTGAAGCCAATTAGAAGCTCCAACATGGATTTATCAAAATCCAATGCACCATTTTGCGCAGCAAATTTAAGCATGGCATATTCACCCGACACTTGATATGCAAGCATAGGAATTGTTATTTCATCTTTCATACGTTGCATAATGTCCAAGTATGGAGTTCCTGGCTTTATAATCACCATGTCAGCACCTTCCTCAACATCCATTCTTATTTCATTTACAGCTTGATTTGAATTCCTTGGGTCTAACTGGTAAGTAGATTTATCCAAATATCCTTTTCGTTTTGAGCCAACTGCTTCACGAAATGGACCATAAAACTGGCTAACATATTTTACACCATAAGAAATAATTTTTGTATTAGTGTGGCCGTTAGATTCTAAAGCCTCACGAATCATGATAATTCTACCATCCATCATATCAGACGGAGCAATAGCATCTGCGCCAGCTCTTACTAGCACCATTGATTGCTTAATTAATGCATCGATAGTCAATTCATTATGCACATCATTGCCTTCAACAATCCCATCATGACCATGGGTTGTATAGGGATCTAGTGCTACATCCGCCATGACACCAATATTTGGTACTTCATCTTTAATTGCACTGATACAACGAGATATTAAATTATCCTCATTAAATGCTTCTTTAACATCATCGCTTTTAAGATTATCAGCAACAGACGGAAATAATGCGAGCATTGGGATACCAAGATCTGCAGCTTTTTTAGCTTGTTCAACTGCGACATCGATCGAAATTCTATGAACATCTGGTAAAGTTTTAATAGGCTCTTTTACTTTTTTCCCTTCGGCAATGAACATCGGAAGAATTAAATCTGCGGGACGCAAATGGTTTTCCGCAACCATTTCTCTAACCCAGCCACTTGCTCTTAATCTTCTTAATCTTGTAAATGGATAATGCATGCTTAGCCTATTTTTGATTTTACTTTATATAAGATATCAAAAGCCTCACGCGGGGTTATGCTATCGATATCAACATTTTTAATCTCTAAAATATAATCAGGCACTACGTTTTCATTTGCAACCACTTTCACAACTTCTTTTCTCTCTTGCCCTTCAACTGATTTTAAAATTTCATTCGCTCGTTCAACCACACTATTCGGCAAGCCAGCAAGTGAGGCGACATGAATACCGTAAGATCTGTCAGCTTTGCCAGCAATTACCTTATGCATGAATACCACTTTCCCTTCCCATTCTTTCACACTAACTGTGTAGCAAGCAAGTTTAGGCAAGTCATTTTCGAGTTGGGTTAATTCGTGATAGTGAGTGGCAAACAAAGTTCTACAGCCAATCTGATTATGTAAATTCTCTATAACTGACCACGCAATTGCTAGACCATCGTAAGTGGACGTTCCACGGCCTATCTCATCAAGAATGACAAATGATTTTGAGGTAGAATTATTGAGTATTGTTGCTGTTTCAACCATTTCAACCATGAAGGTAGACTGCCCACGCGAAATATCATCAGCCGCCCCTATCCTACTAAACAACCTATCAACTACTCCTATATGCGCCGACTTTGCAGGTACATATCCTCCCATCTGTGCCAATATGCAGATTATGGCATTTTGCCTTAGGAATGTGCTTTTACCTGCCATATTAGGCCCTGTAATCAGCCAAATATTTTTATCATTTCCAACATTGCAATCGTTAGAAATGAACTTATCTCTGATGCTTTTTTCAACAACAGGGTGTCTGCCACCTATTATCTCAAATGCTTTGGATTCATCAATATGTGGACGCACGTAATTCATTTCAGAAGCCAACTGTGCTAATGCTGCAAATACATCCAAGCCTGCCAATGCTTGGGCAGTATAGCTTATACTTTCGCCAACATTAGTAACCGCAACGCATAATTCTTCGAAAATCTTTTGTTCCAGATTTGAAATATTATCTTGAGCACCAATTATGTCTGACTCTAATTTCCTCAACTCATCAGTTGTATACCGCATGGAACTACCAAGCGTTTGCCTGTGAATAAATATTGAATCAGTAATTTTGCTAGCGTGCGATGGAGTTACTTCAACAAAATATCCCAAAACATTATTGTAGGTAATTTTCAGTGTACTAACACCTGTAAGCCCACGGTATTTATCTCGCAACGCTTCTATGGCTTGCTTTGAGTTATGCCTAATGCCGTAGAAATAATCTAACTCTGCTGAATACCCTGCCCTTATAAACCCGCCATCTTTGACATGAATTGGTGTATCGATGGTAAGAGCTGCGTGAAGTTTTTCTAGTAGCTCTGAAAAATTCCCAATTTGGCAAACCAAACCTTTTATACCTTGTGCAACTTCTGCACCAGAAAACAAGATTAATTCAGCAATTTTTATTGCCTGCGATAAACCATCCTTTAATAAGGATAGATCCCTAGGCCCACCTTTTCTAATCCATATACGAGAAAGAGATCTTTCAAGGTCTGGAACTACTCTCAAACCATCTCTTAATTTATCTCGCAAAGCTTTGTTTTTATAAAAACATTCAACGCTATCGAGACGCTTATTTATTGCCTCTGCATTGCATAGTGGTGATGACATGTACAGCCTTAATAGTCTTCCACCAGCAGAGGTAATTGTTTTGTCTAAAACGGAAATTAACGAAGATTTGGAATCGCCATTCATGCTTGCATCAAGCTCTAGATTACGCTTGGTTGCAGGGTCTATAATCATAAAGTAGTTGCTGTTGACTTTTTTTGGAGCAGAAAGTCTAGGCAAAGAAGATTTTTGGGTATGTTCGAGATATTCCAATAAACCACCAATTACTGAGATTTCAGCATCACTAAAGCTCCCCAATCCCTCTAAAGCATTTACCGCAAAAAAATCTTTAATGCGTTTTTTGCTGCGCTCAACTTCAAATGTTGCATTAGCTCTAACTGAAATATTTTTAGTAAAGTTTTCTAAACTCTGTTTGAGCTTCAGATCATGAAAAATTTTATCGGCAACTATTACTTCTTTCGGTTTAAGTCTAGAAAGATCGGCAAGCATAGTTGAGGAAGAACTGCTTGAATAGCTAAATTCGCCTGTGGAAATTTCAACCCATGCCAACGATATTTTACCTTCATGCAACCCAACTGCTGCAAGATAGTTACATTCCCTTGCATCGAGCAAAGTATCCTCAAACAAAGTACCAGGGGTAATAATTCGCACGACATCCCTTTTAACTACAGCCTTATAACCTCTCTTTTTCGCTTGTTCAGGGGTCTCTAATTGCTCACAAATAGCAACTTTGAACCCTGCTTTAATTAGCTTTTCAAGATAGAATTCATTACTATGTGCTGGCACACCGCACATTGGTATGTCTTGATTATCATGCTTGCCTCGTTTTGTAAGAACTATATCTAGCACTTCAGAAGCTGTAACAGCATCTTGGAAAAACAATTCATAGAAATCACCCATACGGTAGAAAAGCAGGTAATCGTTATGTTCATTTTTAATCGCCTTATATTGCTGCATCATTGGCGTTAAAGCTTGAATATTGTTCGTTTCAAAAAGTTGTGATTGCTTCACCTGCTGCATTTTCTGGTAATGTTTTGATTGTTGAATGCAGTATAGCTTTGTTTAGCTTACTAGCAACGATAAAGTCATGAACTAGTCGCAAGCTTTAAAAAACTACTGGACTGCTTATGAAACATCTCCTTATATTTATTACAACGATATATTAGCTCTGTATGAGTTCCAAAATCTAAAATTTCTCCACCATCCATGAAAATTATCTTATCTGCGAGCATTACAGTGTTCAGTCTGTGCGTTACAAAAACTACTGTTTTATCACGTGCAATTTTTTCAAAACTATTGAATACTTCGTATTCAATACTTGGATCAAGAGAAGCTGTAGGCTCGTCTAATATAAAAATATCTCCATCACTGTATAACGCCCGAGCAATCGCAATCTTCTGCCATTGCCCTATAGATAATTCAATTCCCCCGAATACCTTCCCCACTTTGCTATCTAAAATTTCTTTTAAATAACTGGCATCGAGCTCATCTAAGGTAGCATTGATCTTGCCATACTCACTGTTACAAGAAATATTTTCTCTTACAGTAAAATCATATGTACAAAAATCCTGAAATACTGGTGATATTTTTTTACGCCAATTTCTTAAGCTAATACACTTGATGCTTTTATTGTTAATCAATATATCGCCATTAGATGGAAAATACAGTCCGCACAATAACTTCACTAACGTAGATTTACCGGCACCATTTGGCCCAACTACAGCAATTTTATCACCATGCTCTATTTTAATGTTAAGATTTTTTATAACTTTTTTATTATTTCCGTAAGAAAAATCAACCCCTTTAAATTCTATCGAAACAGGGCTCTCTATATCACAATCAACACTTAGATCAGATATTTTCAATTTTTTATTAATAAAATCAAAGTATTTTGCAAAAAACAATAAATGCCCCCTAACCCATCCAGCTTTTTCTCCTAAATTATTAACTGCCGTTTGCAATTGCAATATTGATTGAATCAAGATAGCAATTGATCCAACGCTAAGTAATCCTTTTGCAATCTTTGTTGTAATATCAGATGTGAAAAAGATAATAATTCCAACAGTAAAAAATAAAGGAATTATAGTCTGCAATATTATCTTTCTTCTATTTTTATGGCTTTCAGAATAAAGTTCATCAGAAACTTTTTTATATGTTGATTCAATATATTTGTCATAACCAAAAAATCTTATTTCTTTAACAAACTTTCCATTAATAGCTAAGGAACTTAGATAATTTGCAAACCTAGATTTTTTACTTCTGTTCAAAGAATCCTGCCATACTAAATTCTGAATTTTGATAAATATAAACGCATTAACACCAGCACAAACCATCATAAAACCAGCCCTCCACTCAATAACGCTATAAATTAAAAACAAACATGAACACATAATAATAAAGTCTCGCAACAACCCGACTATAGTAACTATCATGTTAAGTGGTTTATGTGCAGATTGAGTCTTGATTAATTCTAAATCATTATAAAAGTCTTCATCATCAAACATTTCAATCGAATCATATGAGTTTGCTTTTTTTATAAGGCGGGAATGAATGTGATGAGTAAGTTGATCGGCAAGAATTGACTGCTGGTACAATATAGCTGGAGTAACCAAACTCTGCACAAGCATAGCAGCACCCCAAATTGCAAAACTCACAAACAATAATTCCGACTTCTTTGCGCTATTATCAGATAAAATTTGAATAATATCTGATGTAGTTTTAATAAAAACACACGGGAAAAATCCACTTATGATTATAGCTAAAATCAAGACAGAACAGACCTTAGGACTCACTTTATACATCTCTAATAATGCTAACGATAAAGATCGTAGACCTGATCTACTATCTAATAAATTAAAAGCTTCTTTGATATTTATAAAACAAGACATTATAAACTAGCATTATAAGAATATTGAGGGAATTTAAATCTTTGTAAAAAATCGTCCCATGAATTTATTCCTCTTGTTGAGAGTATAGCGTTTTTTATAAATGTCAGATCTTCTTCCACATCTTGTTTAGATAAACCATCAATGTGATGATAAATATCTGACAACTGATCTATCTCAAAAAAATTTGGAAAAATTGCTCCAGATGTATGAAACAAATCTCTAGAGTTACTTTTTCGAAAAAAATAAGGAATCACCCCAATACACAAATCTCCAAGCTCATTCTCAATAATAAATCTTTTTTTATCTTCATCCAAATTTCCTAACAGAGAATATCTCTCTGTCTTAATTATCGATAAAATATTGGAACTGCTCGATACATGGTGCTGCAACAATGCAATATACCTCGAGTAACATGCGGTCACTAAGCATAAAAATCTTGTATAAAACGCCTTTTCTTTTTGATCGTATTGTTTGACTTGATCTATTATAAACTTTTTATTATTCAGAGCCAAACTGATTGAATCCAAATATCCTTTTTGAACGTCTTCTATATAATCTTCTGCATTGCAAATTACACCATTTAAAGAGATTTGATTATGAGATTTATAAGCTGGAATGAGACCGAAATATCTTAAATAAATATCATCTGTTCCATCATTAAAAATAGTTGGCCTTGTTAGCTTTATCCTAGGAATTCTTCCTCCTTGAATACCAGTCACAATACCTAATGTGGTTTTTTCATCACTGGCATTAAATAATAACCCAGTCATTTCCAAGGATGTGTGTTGTTCAAATCAGAGATAAAAGTATGAAAAGCTGTCTCTAAATCAATCCAAAATATATTAGGGTTACTTACTATTACATTGTCTGCATGACCATCCGTTATTTTAAAAACTTTTCCATAAGCAAGTAATTTGCCAAATTGATAAAAAAGGTTCTTTACTTCTGACTTATTCTTAACATCACCGCCATATTTTATGAATTCTATATAGCCATATGCATTAAAAGAATCATCAGCATAACTCAGTATCTTTGGAGATGACCATCTTGAATCACGCAAATTCCTCTCAATACTATCGATAGTTTTATTAATAAACATATCAACACCTAGGTGTATAGATTTATAAACAAATCCCTGGGAATTGCCATTGAACTTAAAAACTACTGTTTGATAACCTAGGGCATGAGCATCGCCAGAGGTAATTAACAAGTCAGAAAGTTCACTATCTCTTCTCATACCAAATGCATCACATATATCACTCCATCTTTTATAAGATCTATCCAAACAACAGAAAATATTATATTTAAATTTCAAAATTCTAAAATTTATATCTTGAAACACTTTCGGACTAAAATCCTCTAAAACTCTAATAGTATTACTATGATTATCATCGAATAAAGAATCATAAACAGAAGTTTCGTTGCCTTTAGTCTTATGAACTGAAATATATGAAACAAGCGCAGACAAGAGAATTGAATCTAGATTTTCATATACAGTCCACACTATTTTATCTACACTCTTATCTAAATTATCAAAACCAAAGACTGAATTGTTAAACTTTGCCACCAATTCACTCTTAAAATTTTGCAAATAAAAAGTCCAAAATTCTTGCCTACGCTTTTCCATAATATACTTACTTTACTATAGATTAAGCATCACAAGTCCCTGTTGCACAGCAACTACTACTACCGTTGAACAACAAAGAATTCGAACCTAAGTTAACATGATTTAATAACTCAGCAAAACCTGATACAACTTCAATTTTCATATACAAACTCCTTAATATTTAGTTAAAACAAAACTCAATATCGCTATATTTTTAACATAAAAACAAATAGTTACACTTATTTCTAATAAAAACTTAACTGATATAATCGAGCACTATAAACCACAACTCCTTAAAACGCAACCACTTTAAAGAGCTGTGATTGCTTCACCTGCTGCATTTTCTGGTAATGTTTTGATTGTTGAATGCAGTATAGCTTTGTTTACTTAAGAGGCAATTGTAATATAGTAGCTAGGTGTTAACACAAGCCATTTTGGCTTCAATCTGTTTTTTGGTCTGGTCATAATCAAGCTCTATACTTCCCTTTGTTCGATTATTGTTAGCAGAAAAGATTAACTGGAGTATTGTAATATCGTCAATGGGAAGCAGTCGTACCGACGTTTCATAAGTTGCATATACTGGTATATTTTGCGCAAAAGCACTATTTAAAGTGCTAAGCGCACCAGACCAGTCTTTGTTTTGAATTTCTTCCTGAAATCTACTAAAGAAGAGATTGGAGAAAGATATAATTTCTTGTTTCATATCTTTCCCCAAAATGCTTCTAGCTCACCATATTAGATCGCTCTAGCCGCAGATTGTTGTTTCCCTTGCTCACTTTGTCTCATAGCTTCCTCTAAACATTTTTTTGCAAGATGAGCATTGATAGTAATAAACTCATCCATATCAGCAGTCCTTAATACACCTGCACAAATTTCATCCTGCGTTGCAGCAGAATACATTTTTAATGCATCTATTTTCCTTACTCTCAAATCATGATTCAGTGATTGAGCCAAGTCACTTAAATTCAAAGCTGCTTTCCAGTCTTCTGACTGCAGCGCGCGTACAAAGTCTCTTTCCAATTGACCCTCTTTATCTTTTGCTCGTTTTTGCTCGATGTCCTTAATACGAATAGTATGCATAACCCTGTCAATTGAACACTCTTTATGTTCTGAATGGTCGGATGGTGGAAGATAATCAATCCAAAAATTTTTACTTTCTTTTTCCGCAAAGTAACTAGCTATAAATAAGGTACAATACAACTTCAGCCCATACTTTTTAAGCGTCTCCAATGTTCCCAAAGCCCTATCCCAATTTTTAGCAATTACATTATCCTTAAATTGGTCAGCCAGTATTAATTCTTTATCGTTCACAAATATCTCCCTTTATATTTTAATAATTTAGGCTTAAATAAGTTCATTTTGAATTTTTAAACCTCTTTTTAATTGAAATTAGTATATTAATTTCGAGAGCCTTCTATACCCATTGCTAATAGTTGTCAATCGCATTTAAACATTGCCAGCTAGGTAGAAATATAGTAGATATCAATCATCTGCAGAATGATTAGGAATATGATTATTAAAAAGATTGCTATAGCGGGATTATTTTTTGCGCTCTGTACTTCTTCAGCTTATGGAGCAACCAAAATTGGTAAAATTGATTATGATGGTAATCAACGTATAAGTGACCAAACCATCTTCGCATATCTGCGTATGAATACTGGTGATACATACGATCAAAAAAAGGTAGATGAATCTATAAAAGCACTTTTCAACACTGGGTTCTTCTCAGATGTTAAAATCCACTTATCAGGCTCACACCTACATGTATATGTGAAAGAAAACCCGATGATTAGCAAAGTATATTTCGATGGTAATAAAAGAATCGAAGATGCTGATCTCAATCAAGAAATCACGATGCAGCCGAGTTCAGTTTTCTCGGTAACAAAAATGCAAAATGATATCAAGCGAATTGTAACATTATATAAAAAACGCGGCAGATATTCAGTAAAAGTAGAGCCTAAAATCATTAACCTCGACCAAAATAGAGTAAACCTTATATATGAAATAGACGAAGGTTCTCAGGCAAAAATCAAAAAAATCAACTTTGACGGAAACGAATCATTCTCTGATGCTGATTTAATTGAAGCCATTGCTTCTAGAGAAGAGCGTTGGTATCGATTCTTTTCATCTGCAGACGTATATGATCCAGACAAACTAGAATTTGACAGAGAACAAATACGCAGATTCTACATGAATCGCGGCTTTGCTGATTTTAAAGTGACCTCAGCAACAGCAGAGTTGTCTCCAAAACGCGATGCTTTCCTTATTACTTTCGTAGTAGACGAAGGAAGCATTTACGAATTTGGCGAAGTAACTGTACAAAGTAATATTAAAAATATTGATGTAGAAAATTTAAAAAAACTACTAACTATTAAATCAGGGAAAAAATTCAATAAAGAAGAGATAGACAACTCGGTTGATGCCGTAACAAATTATCTTGGAAACCACGGCTACCCTTTTGTTGACGTTGACCCCGAAGTACGTAATGACAAAGAAAATCACACCACATCTGTAGTTTTCCAAGTCAAGGAAAGCCCGAAGGTTTACATAAATAAAATAAATATCAAAAACAATACAAGAACGCTTGATAAGGTAATTCGAAGAGAATTCAGAATTTCAGAAGGCGACCCATATAATGTGTCCAAAATTCAAAGGTCGAAACAAAGAATAGAGAACCTTGCATTTTTTAATAAAGTTGAGTTCAAAAACAAAAGGACTGAATCGCCCGATAAAATGGATCTTGATGTTGAAGTCGAAGAAACATCAACAGGTAGCTTAAATTTTGCAGCGGGTTATAATACATCGTTCGGACCATTAGGTAGCATTTCCCTAACTGAAAACAACTTCTTAGGCAAAGGACAACAAGTAGCACTTGGCTTCATGCAAGCTCAAAAGCAAAGTGACTATAACTTCAGTTTTACAGAACCATACTTCATGGACAAAGAATTCTCAGCTGGTTTTGACATTTTCTTATCACAGAAAAACCTTCGTAAACAAAGTGCTTTTAGTAGTAAGAGCAAAGGGTTTGTAATACGTGGCGGATATGAACTTACAGAACACTTATCACATGGTTTAAGGTACTCCTTAAAAGAAGAAGATATATTTGATATTGCTGCCGATGCATCAATTTACGTAAAAGAACAAAAAGGCAAAAACACCGTTTCTGCAGTTGGACACACATTAACATATGATAGGTTAGACAGCAGAATAGAACCAACAGATGGATATATTTTAAAACTTAGTCAAGATGTCGCTGGACTTGGTGGACAGACAAATTACTTAATGCACGAAGGTGTTGCCGCTTTTTATCAGCCACTTTATAAAAAGGATTTGGTGCTAAAACTATCTGGACGAGCTGGCAACATTAAAGGCTTCGGTGGCAAAAAAGTAAAATTAAACGACAGATTTATGATCGGCCCAGAGTATATTCGAGGCTTTGACATTGCCGGGATAGGGCCTCGCGATAAAAAAACTAGGGACTCGCTAGGTGGAAATAATTATTATACTACCACTGCCGAACTAATATTTCCCATCGGTCTACCTGATGAACTAGGTGTGAAAGGCGCAGTGTTTACTGATGCTGGCTCACTGTTTGGCACGGATTTAAAAGAGAAATCAAACATTTACGATGTACATTCTGTTCGTGCATCATCAGGAGCGAGCTTGATTTGGAAATCACCTTTTGGTACTATGAGTCTACATTACGCCGTACCTTATAAAAAAGAGAAGTTCGACGATGTGAGGAAGTTCTATTTTAACTTCGGCACAAAATTTTAACATTAAGTGGAGTAACCATGCTTAAACTTACTAAATCTACTATAATTGCTTTAGCAATTATAGCGGCTGCAACTAACTTTGCTAACGCGCAAGCTGCAGCAAATCCAAGTGGTATTGCTGTAGTTGATACTCAGAAAATTTTTGAGAAAGCTACTGCCCTACAGAAAATAAAAGAACAACTAGATAAGAAAGCAGAAGAATTTAAGAAAGATTCTGCAAAAAAAGAAGACTACTTTAAAAAGAAGTTCGAAGATCTTGAGAAACAAAAAGCTACTCTTGCTAAAGACGCTTATGACAAGAAGAGCGAAGAGATAGGAAAAGAATTTGGCGATGCACAGAAAAAAGTTCAAGAAAGCCGCCAAATAATCGACAAAGCTTATCAAGATGCAATGCAACAAGTTAATGATACTTTCACATCTATCATTGGCGAAGAAGCTGCAAAAAAAGGCTATAAAGTTGTACTTCCTAAACTACAAACTTTATTCTCAGACAACGGCATTGAAATTACAGATGCTATGATTGAAGCTCTAAATAAAAAGCTTCCATCAGTAACTGTAAAATTTGATGCACCTGCAAAGGGATAATTCAAATTTGAATATTAATATTAAAGCCCGCGGAAGTGGGCTTTTTTATTTTCAGCTCTTCCCACAACCAGATTCGCAAAATGACAAAAACAAAAAACTGTATCATCAAGTTTAAAGCAACGGTCTGGCTATACAAAGGATCTACTGCTTGGCACTTCGTAACACTACCGCAAGAGCAGTCAGATAAAGTGAGATACTTATCTATGAACAAAAGAGCTGCTTGGGGCTCTGTTAGAGTTTCTGTAACACTCGGAAATAGTACTTGGCAAACATCGCTATTTCCTTCAAAAGAGCTTGGTTCTTACATTCTACCAATAAAATCGGCGATTAGAACCGCTGAAAAAATCAAAGCAGATAAAACCATCAATATTAGCTTAGTCATCTAATAAAAAAAGCCAGTTAGCACATTGACTAACTGGCTAAAAATTTATCTAAAAGACTTTATTTATTTTTAAGCTGTTCTGCTGCAAGCTTTCCAACTACATCAACAGACTGACCGTTTTCTTTAGAAATACGTTCATATTCTTTTTTACGCTTTGCATTTACTTCACTTACTAAAGCGTCAACTTCTGAACTTGATTGTACTGCCTCAATATAACCAGAAGAATTTTCTTTAACTAGTCCTTGCGAACGAGCTGACTGAAGATCCAGAGCGAATGCCGAAGCTGTAAAAGCCAAAACAAAAGCAGAAGATAATAATAATTTTCTCATATAATACTCCTATTAGAATATATCTGGGTTTTTAGTAATTGCTTTCTTAACATCTTTATCAATTTGAACTTTAATTTTATGTTCGATATTTACATTCAAATTAATTTCTACAGGCTTATCTGGAGCTTGCACTTGCACAGTCGGTGAGCATGCAACCACAAATAAACTCAATAATACTACATAAAAATTATTTCTCATTTTTATCCCCTGAGTCAATAATGGTTTTAACGTCATTCATTGGAATTAGACTACGTTTTAACATAGGTATTGTATCACCAGACAGATTTATATTCAACTTTACTTTCTTCCCTTCCATATAACTCGGATTAGCCCCCTCAACCTTCATATTAATCAAAGAGTTATCATCCTTATCTGCTAGAATCGACATCTCTAAAATGTTATATTTGAAATTTTCCAAGATGGTTCTCGTCATTTTAACTTGTTCATTATCACCTGGTATCAATGCTGGCGAAACCTTTATAAGACCTTCGTTTCCGCCTTCTAACTGTCCATTTTGAATTTCGATTTGTCCACTAGGATGATATACTAGCTTCACACTGCCAGACAACCTACCGTCACCTTCTATTTCCCCGTTGGTAACTTTGCCAAGAATGTCTGATAACTCAACATTTTTAACGTTTGCTTTTATTGGGATTGGCTTTTTAAAACCTGTAGATGTAACTATTTTATCTAAGGTGACAATCCCACCACCGATAGGTAATTTGAATTTAGATATTTCAAACTTACCGTTTTCCATGTCTTGTACATCTACATCGACAATTAAGTTAATATTAAAGCTTGCATCCTTACTAGCTAAATTCGCAGTTGTGGTAATATGTGTGTGTTTTAGATCTAGCGACCCTTCTAATACTGGAGAATAAATATCGATTGGCGAGTTTTCCATTACGAATGGCGAAGATTTAAAAAGCCCATGAATTGTTTTATTATCATGATCGATATCTAACTCAACCGAAATAGATGTATCTACTGAAAATTCTTTATCTGTAAAATTCAGAGATATTTTTTTTAGAGTTACTTTATCAGGTAATGATTTAAAGATTTGGTCAATATCAATTTTGCTTTTTTCAGACTTAGTTTTAAATAAAGATTCTAAGCCTTCAATACTTATCCCTTCTGGACTCCTCACCGCATTTAATAGAACATCTCCTACTTCCAGAGATTTTATTTTGCCACTAACTATCCCTTTAGCATCATAATTTACAACAATATCTTTAATCTTTACCTCAGAATTGCTACCAAGATTGAGTTCAGAGATCGAAGCTCTGCTAGTATCAAAGGACTGAATTTCAAATTTAGAAACTTTCAAACCCCCAGCTTCTAAAGTGGAAATGACTTTACTTTCAATAACTCCTTTAAATGGAAAGAAAAAATAAGCTAGAATACCAGCTACTAATAACAAATCAAAAACCACAATAAACCAAATTAACTTACGTGATATCTTTGGCTTTACTTGAGGGGTTTCCAGCATATTTACATATTGGAATGAATTTTCCTAATTTTCTCTAAATCATCGGGTGTATCCACACCAAGAGCTACATCCTTTACAACGCCAATTCGAATGGTCATTCCATTTTCTAACGCGCGTAATTGTTCCAGTCTTTCGCGAAGCTCAAGTGGAGTTTGCTTCAACTGTACAAATTTATTAAGTGCATCCTTTCTATAAACATATATGCCAACGTGGTGATACATATCACCTTCACCATGCGGGGAATTAGATGTACGCGTGAAATATAATGCTCTGCCATTAATCGCAATAATAGCTTTTACAACATTTGGATTAGTCTTCTCGCTTTCATCATCCATCAAGGTGGCAATTGTAGAGATATCATCATTCGATGCCTGCAGAATTTCTACAGCATGTTTGATAGTGTTTGGGCTAATTAATGGGATGTCGCCCTGAAGATTTACGATATAATCATATTCTTTGCCGCAAGCTTTGTACGCAGCATAAATTCTGTCTGTACCAGTATTGATTTCATGTGGGGTAAGAATAGCTTTAAACCCATATTTAGCTGCTAAATCAACCAACTCTTGGTCTGGACAAGTAATATAAACATCACCCACTTTTGCATCTCTAGCTTTTTCAGCTACATGTATCAACATTGGCTTACCACCAATATCTGCTAAAGGTTTATTTGGAAGCCTTGTTGCTCCTAATCTTGCTGGGATAAATATTGCTGTGTTCGTCATTTTTTCTTACGTTTAAAGAATGTATTTTCAAGGTGGTAGTTAAACTCTGCACCGAAGATGTAAATTATACTGCAAACATAAAAATAGAGCAAAGAAATTATTATGCCGGCAATACTTCCGTATATCAAGTTCACTTGAGGAAAGTTAGCAACATAATATTTGAACACCCAAGTAAATAATGTCCAACCAATTAGCACTGTTAATGCCCCAGGGAAGCTCTTTCTTAAACTTTGCTTTTTATTAGGCAAAGAATAGTAAGAAAAGCAGATTAGTAACAACCCAAAACTTAATAGCAATAAATATCTAAAATTTTCACTTTCAGGCGAAAAGAAAGCAAGAAAGGTGTAATTATTAATGTGGAACATACTGTCTATAAAATTCCATATCCATGGCAGCACAACCAAGCTCACCAAGAAACAAATTATGATTATTACAGCTATAAAAAACTCAAAAAAACTTACTAATCTTCTCCATAAATACATTGGTGTAGAAGTTACTCTATAGGCTTTATTTAAAATAGTTCTCAACGCCTCAAATATAGAGGAGGCTGTCCAAATAGCACTGACAATAGCAATTGTTAGCAATCCTTGAGGAGGGCTAGAAGTAATCTCCACAATTCTGGGTTTCAAGGCATCTATAAATTGCGCCCAGTTGCTATCCAGTATTAACTGAACGAGCTGATTTCCTAACGATTCATTCCCAATGAACCCTACAGCAGCCATGAAGAATACAAGAAAAGGGAATACGGTTAGCATTATAAGAAATGATAAATAACCTGCATGCTCAACACCATCATGCATAATTAAGTCGTTGATGCTATTACCTACACATTTACCAAATTTTATTATACCCTTAATCATAACTTTATCTTCTTCTGAATACATGCTGCTTTAACTGTGTTACTCAACATACAAGCAATTGTCATTGGGCCCACCCCACCTGGAACTGGGGTAATAAACCCAGCGACTTCTTTTACTTCATCAAATTTAACATCACCGTAAAGTTTATTTTCATGACGAGTAATGCCAATATCAATAACACAAGCACCTGGCTTTATCAAATCGGCTGTTATCATTTCTCTTTGCCCTGCAGCGGCTATTAGGATATCCGCAGTCTTACATTCTTCTTTTATGTTGTATGACTTACTGTGCAATGTAGTCACTGTACAGTTCTCTCTCAGCAACATTGTGGCCATTGGCCTTCCAACGATTATAGATCTTCCTACCACAACAGCTTTTTTGCCGGACAGGTCTTCCCCCATTACACTTTTAATTAGTTTTAAACAGCCTTGCGGTGTACTTGGCTCTAGACAATCTCTAGATGAATGCAGCAACCCTATATTACGAGTAGTAAAACCGTCTACATCTTTTATGGGATCTATACTATCAATAATATCATATTGATCTATGCCTTGAGGCAGAGGTAATTGCACAAGTATTCCGTGAACCTTAAGGTCGTTGTTAAGGTTTTCAATTTTTGCTTTTATAATTCTTACAGAGGCAGCAGCAGGCATTACAAAATCAAATATATTGATACCTAATTCCTTAGCTTTAACAATCTTGTTTTTAACATAGACGTGACTCGCAGGATCATCACCTACTAATATCACAGCCAAACCTGGAATAACATTATGCTTAGCTTTCAAAAGCTGCACAGTTTGCTTCAACTCGTTACAGAAATTATTCGCAAAAGCTTTTCCATCTATTATTTTCGCTGTCATCCGTTACATAGAACTATTTGCTTTCAATATAGTACTATTTATAGGAAAACGGAAGTACTAATGGTTTGGCAGCAAAATTTTAGCTGCAATGTATGTAAATGAGGTAACCGCAATTATAGGGTATTTTGCCCACCTTCCACTCCAATCTTTAAATACATACTTCGACAACAAATATTCAGGCACGTATTTTGCCGTTGTATGTGCAAATGTCTTGGTTGCGTTTGTAAAACTAAAACCATTATAGTATGTAGAAACCAAGACGTTAGAGGTAAAATGAGCTAATACGGATGGTAAAGTAGTATCATCAATCCATTTATATAGAGGTAGCCTTATATCTGGGCTAATTCGATACTTTAAGTACTCCTCAAAACTCTTGACAGATGACTTATAATACATGAATGAAAATATAGCCGCATCCTTCATCACTTCTTTTACTACCCTCTTAACTGCCGTAGTCGGCAGTTTTTTTGTTAGAAAAGGCTCTAATTTAACCTTAATTTTACTTTCATCGTCATCTATAAAGAGCTCGTTTTGAATATCTGTCAGCGAATCAGCAGCCCAATTACCAAGCACGTTACCAGTTGTAAAATATGACAAATCAAGCATATATTTAAAGCGCCAGTCTATCTTCTCCTTTAGAATATGATTTATAAACCAAGTTCTAGCGAATTCATGTGTAGCTATCTCATAAAAAGCTGCGTGTTTTAGCACCCCTTGAGAATATTTTACAGTATCAGATAAAATTTCATCTGCTGTTGGATTATGCTCGTAAGAATTATATATAGTCGATATACAAGATACTAAAGCAATAGACCCACCCATAACCCCAGCTAGATAATTCCCTACCAATACAGAAGTTGACGCTACAGTAATTAGCTCTAGCGCTAAGACGCCTTTATTATATGTCTTACTTTCAACAATATGACTTTCAACATGTTGATACTCTTCCATACCAACCAAACATTGATTCTGCAAAACAAACTCTCCATAGTTTGGGAAAACTGGGGAGTGAGAAGCAAAGTAGCTACTATTCACTAAATAATTGTTATTATCTTCATACTCAGGAACTGAACAAGTGAATGATCCGTATTCATAACTGTTTGAAATATTTTCGACTAAATCACTCACTTATTAAAAATTAGCATGGTAAAATTGATGAACATGATATTAAAAAACCCTTAGTTAGTCAAGTGACTCACCAATAATTCTTCTTCATATTTCTTAATTTTATCCATCGCTTCTAATGAATTGTTAGTCATCAAACTAAAAGCATATTTTTTTCCAGAGGGCATAAAAGCATATCCAGATAAAGTTGAAACATTATCGATACTACCCGTCTTGGCTACCAATACTTTTTCCAAATGAGTATCCTTAAACCTATTACGAAGCGTCCCGTCTACACCGGCAATCGGCAGGGATTCAACAAATGTATTCTTTACATCATTTTTGGAATAGGCAGATTTCAGCAACTTCACAAAAATGTTCGGTGATATTAAATCTTTACGAGAAATTCCTGATCCATCTCTTACACTAATATCTGACCTATTAATTTCCAAATCTTTGACTAGTAAATCGGTCACTAATATGGAGCTATTTTTCCATCCACCAGCATAATCAGTATTTTTCGCACTGATTCGTTTGAATATAGCCTCACTTACAAAATTATCTGAATCTTTAGTCATGTCTTTCAGCAAGCTTCTTATTGGACGCGATTTATAATACGCCAACTCCTTAGCGCCAGATGGAGTAGATCCAATTTTAATACCCTTAAAAGAAACTTTCTTTGCTTTTAAAATATAGTGTATAGTTTCCAATGCATTTTTTCTTGGATTCTGCATCGCTATATTCAAATCTTCTGGTAAATCTTTATGCTGATAGCACCCATCTAAAACATAACTATTATCACCAAATGCCCTTAGCTCAAACTCACATAGATTACTCATCTCTGTCATCTTGGCTTTATTAATAATTTTTGCAAACGATGGAAACTGCTCAAGCCTAAAATTCGCTGATTTTGCATTTTTATGAACTGAAACCCTGTAACAGTTTCTATCTAGCATAATCGCCGAGATAGGCGCTGAATAACAGAACTTAGTTTGATCACTTGGCCAACCATGGCCGAAAAATTCATCATCATACTCGCTGTCATCGATAACTACATCCTTTGTAATTGAATTCACTTTTAGAACTCTGAGTGTCTCAATCATTCTTTCTAATTTTTGAGTCGTAAACTCTGGGTCACCATTAAACTTAAAGTATAGATTGCCATTGATCTTACCATCTTTGATTGTCCCATCTGTATACAACGAGGTTTTAAAAGCATCATCAACGTCTATCAACCGAAGTGCAGAGTATAATGTAACAATTTTCTGGCTACTAGCAGGCATAAGTAACATATCAGGCTGTTTTTCATACACAACTTCATCGGTATCCAAATCTATTATTTTCGCAGCGAATAAACTTCCGTGAGGTAAATCCCCAGCATTAGCAAGGTTCACGAATAAAATTAGAGATAGAAATATGTATTTCATTTATGTAATTTTCATTATAGTTGTCATCCTGAATTTATTTAGCTTCGCAGCACTTCGTGTCAGGATCTCAATTTGTAGATGCTGAAACAAGTTCAGTATGACATAGTTATTAATATCCAGATTAATTATACATAAATGAATTTTAACAACAAGTACATGATTGAGGCTTTAAAACAGGCCAAAAAGGCTTCTATGTCAGACGAAGTGCCAGTTGGCGCTGTAGTTGTATGCAAGAACAAAATAATCGCCAAAGCCCATAATTTAACAGAATCTAAATGCAACCCAACTTTTCATGCAGAGATTATAGCATTAACCAAAGCTGCAAAGAAACTTAAATCCAATAAGTTAACTGAGTGCGACCTGTACGTCACACTTGAGCCCTGCCCTATGTGTGCGCATGCTATATCATTATCTCGAATTCGCAGAGTTTATTTCGGCGCATACGATCCTAAAGGTGGCGGAGTGGAAAATGGAGCGCGTATTTTTAACGCATCAAGCTGTCACCATAAACCAGAGGTATACGGTGGATTGATGGAAGAAGAATGCGGAAAACTACTTAAAGACTTTTTCTCCAAAAAACGTGATCAACTAAAAAATCGTATTTAGCAATGAGGCTGAACCAACAACTAACAAAGATAAGACAATTGCTATAGGCAAGATACCAATCCTTGTAACTCTCCCTACAAACGAATTATTATCTTTTAGCACTCTAAAAGGATTAAGAACTAAAAATATTCCAAAAGATAGAAACAACCACTGAAAAAATCTAGCGATAGAAAATCCAGCGTCTACATTATCTTTCTCAAAATCCATCATTTCTTGGACTGTATGCTTCCCACTTCTTATCATTTTATAATAATCATCACCAATCTTTAAAAAATCTAGAGAATCGTTATTCTGAACTCCTATCATTGTTACCTCAATAGGATTCATAACTAAGTACCTAATTCTATAATCACCAATACTAGGCGAACTCAAATCGCCAGTTGCATATACCTCATCAACAAGCTTAAACCTACCTTTTAAATCCTCATCAATCGCATCATAATTACTCTGACTTAGGGGAAAGTTTGTATACTTATTGTGAATATAAAATAGATCTAATTCACCTTTTACAACATCTTCAATAGGCGGGTTATTATTGTTCTTAAAATTCTTATCTAATAATTGATAGTCTTTAGCATTGTAATAGTAGTCTTTTCCCTCGGTATTTATTTTAGATAAAGCCTCAGGTAACACTTTAAATTGACCTACCTTTAATTCATTTGCATATACAACCTGCGTCCCATACTCTTTTTTAGATGGGTTCTCATCATTAGAATAAAGACGATCAGTCCATTTCATCTCTGTTCTTGCGCCTTTACCAGCGCCTACGTTTACCTTTTGATACATCTCTACCAAACGCACTAACTGCAATGCCTGAGTACTCACTCCAAAATGCTTGTCTTGTAAAATATCACTAGATTCAAGAACTCCATTAACCAAAACAATTTTACCATTATTAGCTGGATCAATTATATCTACAGGAACAGATACAGCAGACTTCATTAAATAATTAAAATCATTATTAAAATTAATATTCTCTAATGTATTTCCCCAAGTCCATTTACAGGTAAAATAAACAATAAAGCTACCAATTAAAACTCCAAAGAATGAAAGTTTAATAACATCCCAAGCTGTCAATCGAGGAATAGATTCTGATGACTTTGAAGGCTCTGATATTTTTTCTTCAGTTGGCTTTACAGAAGGTTGTGGGGGTTTAGTATAATCTCTATCATTCCCGAACATAATTTTATGAGATAAGGACAATATAATATAAGACTATCAACGAACTATGACCAACTCAATATAAAATACTTGAGGTGGAAATAAGTTTAAATAAAAATCACTTGCAATAAGTTTTGTTTACTCCAAAATGCAGGCTAGTAAAAAATACAAGGTAGATCATGTCTAGTGAAAAATTAAAAGCGTTACAATCAGCATTAAGCCAAATTGAAAAAGAGTACGGCAAAGGTTCTATAATGAAGCTTGGCCAAAAGGAATCGCAAGATAAGATAGAAGTTATATCTACTGGCTCACTTAGCTTAGACATGGCATTAGGAGTTGGTGGACTTCCTAGAGGCAGAATAATTGAAATCTATGGTCCTGAAAGCTCTGGTAAAACAACATTAACATTGCATGCTATTGCCGAAGCACAAAAAGCTGGTGGCGTTTGCGCATTCATCGATGCAGAACATGCTTTAGATCCAATTTACGCAAAAAAACTTGGTATAAAAATCGAAGATTTGATTTTATCTCAACCTGATAACGCAGAGCAAGCTTTGGAAATTGCCGACACATTAGTACGCTCAGGTGCAGTTGACTTGGTAATTGTAGACAGCGTTGCAGCACTCGTACCTAAGGCAGAAATTGAAGGCGAGATGGGCGATAGTCATATGGGCTTACAAGCTCGCTTAATGAGCCAAGCTCTTCGCAAATTGACAGCATCTATATCTAAATCAAAAGCAATTCTAATTTTCATCAACCAAATCAGGATGAAAATTGGCGTTATGTTTGGCAACCCAGAAACTACAACTGGTGGTAACGCTCTTAAGTTTTACTGCTCTGTAAGATTAGATATAAGAAGAGTTGGCGCACTGAAAGATAAAGAAGAAATTATTGGTAACCAAACACGTGTAAAAGTTGTTAAAAACAAAGTTTCCCCTCCATTCAAAACTGTTGATTTTGACATCATATACGGGGAAGGTATTTCTAAGATTGGTGAAATAATCGATTTAGGCGTAAAAGCTGAAATAATTGAAAAGTCTGGTTCATGGTTTGCATATAATGGCGAGCGTATTGGTCAAGGTCGCGAGAATGTTAAGCAATACCTAAAAGATCATCCAAAGATAGCTGAAGAAATTGAACAAAAGATTCGCAGTAACCATGCTAAAATTGCCGAGAAGTTAGCTGAGAGTCCTTCATCTGAATCTTC
>JACCDG010311548.1_pt1 | contig 30757 bp, 32 predicted proteins | sample 7442471 | NCBI WGS metagenome assembly JACCDG01 (sample SAMN15323444, study PRJNA562643) | freshwater metagenome | isolation source: river surface water | place: USA:Blue River Watershed | collected 2017-08-17 | reverse complement strand
TCTACATGAGCTAAAAGTTGGTTTCGATACTCGACGTCCGTAACCAGACGTTTGAGGTTATCAAGTGACATCGCCTGTGCAGTCATAAGAACAAACAGACTAAAGCGCAGCATTCTTTCGACCTTAGGGTTGAATTGATCGGCCAGCAGAGACTTAAACAAGGTGCCCGTCAGCTCCGTGGCTGCAGAAACATCAGTTCCCTCGCCGCCAAATAGCTCAGTTGCCTCGTCATCACCCTTAAAGTTAATAACGTGTGAATTCGGAATGTCTGCCAGATCATGTTGCAGCGCTGCATGCGGGTCGATAACAACTACACGATAGTTCTGCTGCATCCCGCCTGATTTAGTGAGTCGATCGATAATTAAGGTGATAAGTTTTGACTTACCGCTACCGCTGGCACCAATAATAAAGGAGTGTTTCTCGAAATCGTAAGCATTGAGAGGCAGGAAGTAGTTTGTTGGTCGGAACGGAAAGGTATCAATCTCGAACACCGCATTAACATTCGAACCTTGCATGATGTGTAGCGCTTTCTGGATATCGAGATACTTCGGCTGCTTTTTGCGCATATATTTTGTATTGGCCACAAAATCAACTGACAGCAACTGGCTCGGCAGCATGAATATTGTCTTCTTGGCGACGGTGTGCTGATTGGCTTTACTCTTGAAGTACATCCGTAGCTTGACGTGAGCTTTTTCAACATTGATAGTTCTGATAGTAAAGTCGGCAACGTCTAACTCGACGCCACGTTTTACCTGGTACTTCTCTTTAACATCGAGTAAGTTGCCGCCCCCAACATACTGCACGAACCTTTCTACGCCAATGGCATCTGGCAACTTAACTGAATCCGTTAGCACCGGCCGCAGAACAACACCTTCTAGATTGTTAGACAGCAGACCGATGTCTTTGTTGGCGCCAATATAGTAACGAACAGTGCTTTTATCAATGCTAACAATCAAACGCCATGTCTTAAGAAGCCCTATGTATTGGGAAACGCCGAGTATGATTGATTTCCAGGCTGCATCGTCAAGTTGATCCTTGAGCAGATACATTTCGAACCAGTGTTCGTAGCCTAAATGAGGCTGGTTTTGCATATTCTTAAGTATATACACTGGTAGAGATAAACAAAAGCTTTACAACTTATGCTGTCAGGTCTAGTATGACAATAATCCTTAACGTTCGCTTTAGGAATACAAAATGCCACCGCGATTGCCGGAAACAGATCCAGGAATTTTGGCTAACGAAGTAAAAGAGTTAGCAGTAGATGCTGTGGCTCGTATTCCAAAAATCGGACATGCCGTCTTTGATGCCCTCCAGCGGCAATTCCATCACGACGATGACATATTAGAGCTGCCTGAGCATGAAACTAATCTAAGATGCCATGTACTAGAGACCAAATCTACACCGTCTAAGCATGGGGACGAGCTTCGTGAACATCGCTATGTGAGAATGCCAATTGGTCAATCCGAGCACTTTGGCTGGTTCACTAAAGCAGTTGAAGGTATGGACACAGGGATTACGGTAATTGTACAGCCAGGACTCGGCGAAAAAATAGATGGCGAGCTTGGCGAAATGACACACGAACACCTAGCAGATATGTTGCCAGGGGCTGATATCTTTAGTCATGAATCTTCAGGAATGAGTGATTTTAATGATGACACTTCGTTAAGCAAGCTTTGGAGTCATGGCATAGATAAGATGACACTTGAGGGAATTGAGCTAATACGACAGTTATGCCCTGGAAGAAAAATATACCTGGTAGGCACTTCCATGGGAACCATCGTTAATACCCGACTAATGAACCTCAACACTGAGCTTGGTAAACAAAACCCAGAGGGCAAGCCGCTTGATATTATTGGGGCAGTTCATTACGATCCAGCGTTAGTGGATCCGTCTAGAATTCTTGACTTCCTGCGTTTCCCTTCTGAATTAGTGGTTGGCGCTGTCAAAGAGCTACTATTTAAAACCAACCCCCGCCGTTTAGCTGCTGTTATCGGGACATTGATTCGTTCTCGCCCTAAACCAAAGCATCTAGTACCTATGGCTAGACAGGTTTGGGATATCACGCACGGCACACCGGAAGAGGATATTATCAACTCTGCAGTTCGCTATAAGATTGACGTTATAGCGGGATCAAAAGGCGTCGTAGAGCAGAATACCATGTGGAAACGACTTAGCAAGCTCATACCAAGCCTGGACTACCATGTTGTTGACGACAGGGGTCATGCCATGGCGCTTAATACATTTAAGGCTGCACGAAAGATTTCAAAGGTTATCATCAAGAACCAAGTACACCCACCGGTCTATTTGCCGGATGCCGCGTAATAGACCTAAGACTTTGATTTTATATCATCAATGATGTCGCGCAGTTCGGCAGCTTTTTCAAACTCTAGGTTGGCTGCAGCTAAGTCCATCTGACCAGATAGATCTTTGATAAGGTTAGCGTATTCATCTTTTGGAATCTTCTTAAGGTTGAGCTTGGCCTTCTTTGCTTCTTCGCCAAGTTCCGGCTGCATACTACCCGAGATAGTTGATGACACACCCATAGGGGTAATTCCATGCTTGGTATTGTATTCTTCTTGAATTTTACGACGTCGTGTAGTCTCGTCGATGGTTCTTTGCATGCTGCCGGTAATACGATCGGCATACATTATTACATGGCCATCTTTATGTCGTGCCGCGCGCCCTACTGTCTGGGTGAGCGCCTGTTGGCTACGCAGGAACCCTTCCTTGTCGGCATCTAGAATAGCCACGAGGCTAACTTCGGGAAGGTCCAATCCTTCACGGAGTAGGTTGATTCCGATCAGGACATCATAAACACCAAGACGAAGATCCCGTAGGATATCGGTTCTATCTAGGGTATCAACATCACTATGAAGATATGCTACTTTCATATTAAGGTCTTTTAGATACTCGGTAAGATCCTCACTCATGCGCTTGGTCAAGGTGGTTACCAAAACTCGCTGATGTTTGGCGACCGTTGTTCTGATTTCGGCAATCAGATCATCAACCTGGCCTTTTGTGGGCCGTATTTCGATAGGCGGATCAAGTAGTCCTGTTGGTCGGATAACCTGCTGAGCGGGCTCTGGACTACGCGTAAGCTCGTATTCAGCTGGCGTTGCGCTGACGTAAACAACTTGGTTTACGTGGCGTTCAAATTCCGTAAATGTTAACGGTCGGTTGTCGAGCGCACTTGGCAGACGGAATCCATGCTCAACCAGTACTTCTTTTCGGGCACGATCCCCGTTATACATACCTCGAATCTGCGGCATGGTCATGTGTGACTCATCCACAAACATCAAAAAATCGTCTGGATAATAATCCAGCAGTGTGGCTGGCTGTTCACCGGGTTCTCGATTGGTAAGGTAGCGGCTGTAATTCTCGATGCCCTTTACAAAGCCTGTTTCCTCTAGCATCTCGATATCGAAATTAGTTCGTTGCTGAATACGCTGTGCTTCAAGTAGTAGATTGTTCTTCTTAAAGTATTGTAGGCGATCATCGAGCTCTTGCTTTATAGAGCCGAGAGCGACTTTGAGCTTGTCATGCGGTGTTACATAGTGTGAACTTGGGAAAATCTTGAGATCTTGTTTATCTTTGATTATCTCTCCAGTCAGCGGGTCAACTTGAGTGATCCGTTCGATATCATCACCAAAGAATTCAATCCGGTAGGCCACTTCTTCTCCGGCCGGGAATACATCTACCACATCGCCTCGAACACGGAACGTACCACGATGGAAATCGATGTCGTTACGTTGATACTGAATGTCGGTAAGTTGTCGCAGTAACTTATCACGCACACGACGTTCGCCGGTCTTAAGTGATACCGCCAAACCATCATAATCTTCAACCGATCCAATTCCATAAATACAGCTAACGCTGGCCACAATAATGACATCTTTTCGTGACAGTAGTGCATCGGTGGCGGCGTGACGAAGACGATCGATCTCTTCATTGATCTGACTGTCTTTTTCTATATAGGTATCGCTTCGCGCAATATAAGCTTCTGGCTGGTAGTAGTCAAAGTAGCTGACGAAGTAATGTACTGCGTTGTTTGGAAAGAAACGACGGAATTCTTCATAGAGTTGGGCGGCCAAAGTTTTGTTATGGCTTAGGATTAAGGTTGGTCGTTGTTGCTCCTGGATGATATTAGCCATGCTAAAGGTCTTACCCGAGCCCGTAACTCCCAGCAGGGTCTGCTCTTTGAGACCTTGTTTCAGGCCATCGTTGAGCTGTTTAATAGCCCCTGGTTGATCACCAGTAGGTTTAAAATTGCTTGTGAGCTCAAACTTAGACATCATTACATTATATGCTAAAGCATATATTTAAGAAATACGCTTACTTATAGAGATGGGAATATTTCTTGTGGCGTTTATCTAGAAGGGTTATCAACTGCGCTAAGACGTCTTCTGCCGTGTCGCCAAATATAATATCCTCTGCAGACCTACGCCCAGCGGCATGAAGAATATCCATGATCTCTGTACTGATACCGCCAGCTCCTTGTATAAATCCAATTGGAGTGTCAGTTTCTAAGGCAATCGTAAATTCATGAAGCGTTCCAATACGGCCGCCGATGCTAATAACAGCATCAGATGAGTTAATCAGAAGCACATCACGACCAACATAGTGAAGACCCGAATAAACGATGCTATGGTAGCCCTCTGTCGGAAGCCGGTATTTCATGACATGTTCAATCTTGCTTGAGGCTGGGCTGATACCAAGACTCATTTGACCACCTGCATCCTTATAGGACTCGGCGGCTAAATTAGGAAGCCCTACAGTAGCGCCCGTCATAAGCGTGTGCCCGGCCTTTGCTATTGCATGACCAGCAGCTATGGCTAAGATTTTACCTTCCTCCATGCTTTGCCCTTTTGAAGCAGCCGAGACGCAGATCTGGTACATTAGATATCCGCCATATCTGGTGCCATAACCTGCTTGTTTAACTGCTGTAATATTGCTTGTTCAAAACTGTGCTGTCCGACATAACTAACCATTATCTCGTTCCACAAGCTACGCCTAAAGTGCCCCAGTGAGTGCTGTCCGTACTCCAGGCCATTGCAGTAACTTACTGCATTATCCATAAGACTAAGTGGCACAACGGCTTGTGGGTATAGCGCAGCGACAAAATCAAGATCCTCCCAGAATTTAAGTGCTGGTTCAAGCCAATAAATAACTGATTCCGCTTTACGCCAAAACAGATCGTCAGGCTGGACATGTGGCTCGAATAGTTCAGGGTGTTTAAAGGCATCCTGGCCACCAAAATGACGCTGCACGATTCGCCAATGTATCTTTTGTCCGGCATATTCAGCAATATCTTTAGGGTCTAGTAATAATGTTTTCACCAAGACATCGCTGAAGTCAGGACGTACTTGTTGCATCTTAAAGAAAGCGCTATACGATCTAATTTCGTTAATATAGTGCAAAACCAGTGGCAAAATAGTAATAACTGCGCCACGCATATGCCTAAGCGGCAACGGAAGAATTACGACGATCCCTAGTTCCTTTAAGTGAGTAAGATTTTGTTTTCGGGCGTAAATATATGCGTTTGCCGATTCACCCCAGCGCTCTTTGTCCAGGACAAGGACCTTCAGATCTCTTGTTTCAAAGTCACTTGGGCGGAGTTTTTTGTAAGACTTTATTAGCCGCTCACCCCAAGCCTTTGACTCTAGGAAGCGTGTCCCAGCTATGACTTCATCTATATGCTCACGCTTAAGCATCGAATCGACGGATTTATATCCCAGTTGTTTCATTACTTTCTTAGGAGGAACTGTTTTTATAATCCTCTTAGCAACGCTGTGTTTTAAGGCCCACACCTTCCGTGGTAATGGCAGGGTGTCGATTGCCTTTTGAATAGCAGTTAGCTGATCATGTAGGGTATCCGCCGATGTAGTCCCAATTGCCTTGGCCAGATACTCGTCGTGGCGAGCGATTAAACCTTGTAATGCATGGTATAGCTCTTTACCAGTTGTATCATTAGGATCCAGTCCTAGTTCATTGATCTTTTGATGGACTGTGCTTACTATTTTTGCCGTAAGGGCAACATCTACAGATTCATGTCCAGTTTCTGACTCCAGCTGATTGATAGACATCGCGAATAACGGTTCGGTTGCTTGTAGTAATTCTGATAGAACTCTAGACATAGTTTGTTACTTGAGCGGTTCGGCCTTATACCACTTTGGTGAATGAAGCAGTAATTTCTGTAGTTGCGTATTTGTCAGAAGACCCTTCTGAGCACCAACATGCTGTACGACACTCATAGAGTTGATTGGGCCCCACTGTAGCGCACCTTCTATATCACTACCATGGATTAGTGCTGCGACAAAGGTTGAGGTAAAGGCATCGCCGGCTCCGGTTCGTTCGTAGGGAGGAGATGGATCGGGGTAGATAGGCATCTTTAATCGTTTGACGCCGTCAGAGGCATAGGCACCATCGGGACCGTCACTAATGACGACGATCCTGGGTCCTAAAGCGTGGAGCTTGTCGAATAGTTCATGGAGATCTTCATGTTTACCGCCCGAAATCTGAACTGCTTCCTCTCTGTTGACGGCAAGTACTTCAGTTCGTTTATACAGGTCTTTTAGTCGCTCTGCTCCCATTTGTATTTGGAATGTACCTGGCTGAAATGCCAACTTGACACCTTCGTGTCGACCAAGCCAGTCGGAGAGTTCATCATGGAACTTTTCGGCATTTTTACTTATGGAACTAAAGTAAATCCATTTAGGCATTTCGTCAGGTCGTAGGTGTGGCCAATGGTAGGTATACTCCTCATGTTTAATGAGGATTGTCCGTTCCTCCTTATACCACAGGACGTAGTGGTAGTTGCTGATCTTGCCGGGATTGATCTTCATAAGTCGTGTATCGACCTTGTTTTTCTCGAGAGTCAGAAGCATATCTCTGCCGGCTTGGTCATTCCCAAGATTGGCATGCAAAGCACTTTTAAGACCGAGCCGGGCAAAACTAACGCTGGCATTCGCTGCGTTGCCGACCGCATCAAGAACCTCAACATGATCGAACGGTATTTTTACGCCAAACGGCATGGATAAGATTTTATTACCATCAGCATCCTTAGTAACGGACGCTTGATCGTCAATGAGTTTGATAAATGCATCGGTTACAATGTCACCTACTGATAAAACGTCTAAACTCATGCCACCCCTCTTACTACTCTTTATGCTTACGTTTATTGTATCACTATCAATAACGTCACGGAACTATAAAGGCTTTGCTTTTCCGACTGCATTGAACGAGTCGAGCTTGTCTTCCACCACTTCCTGTACGGCAGCAATAACTTCGTCCATTAGTTTAATAACAGCAAATTCACTCTTATTCTCTTTTAGTACTCGTTCTAATGTATTTCGATAGGCAATGCGCATATCTGAGTTGATATTGATCTTAGTAACACCTATTTTAACGGCGTCTTCGAAGTAATGAAGCGGCGTGCCACTACCGCCGTGAAGACTGATATTGCAATCAATCGCATCTCGCACCTGTTGAAGTAAGTCTAGATCTAGCCTCTTTGGCACAGGATAAGAACCATGGAGGTTGCCAATTGCAGCTGCAAAAGTGTCTATGCCAGTGGCTTCGACAAATCGTTTGGCGCCTTCTGGAGTACTGAATGTCTTTTTAATCTCATCATAATCAAACGCTTTGGTAAACTTATTTGATCCTCCACCAAAATAGTGTGGTTCGCTCTCTACCAAGGCGCCAGTGCGTTTAGCATACTCAACTATTTCTTTGGTTTTCTTGATTATATCTTCCTCTGACGCATCATGTTCTTGTTGAGAGATATCGATGTGTATGAACTCGAATCCGGCATCGATACCAGCCTTGGCAGCTTCGACAGTTGGTGAGTGATCGAGGTTGATGTACATCTCCACCCCAAACTCAACCTTATAGTTGTCGACCATGTCACGAACGTTATTTAGTCCAAGCAGCTCCACTTCACCGTGGCTTATTTCGACCAATACGGGTGCCTGCTTGGCTACAGCAGCCTTAACAACCGCTATGAGTGTTTCCTGGTTATCTAGATTGAACGCCCCCAAAGCATAATGGTTATCGCGTGCTCGCTGTATGGCCTTTCGGGCTGCAGCACAGTTTCGTTTTGATTGCTCAAGGCTTGGAGGCATGGCTATTCCTTATTTAGTACTTTTGCTTATGCTTAGAATACCATATAATCAAACGTAACATCGGTATGAATGAAAAACAAAACAAGATTACTAACCTAGTTCTCTGGCTTACTCCAACAGGGGTAGAGTTGGCAGTCTATATATTTATAACTTTCTTTACGGCCATACTGTGTAGCCAAGATTTTGTTAACAGTCTCTTCTTTGTTTCTGGCGATTTTAACCCTATCCGATCTGGAATCGGCTCAATTAATGGTTTACTCGAAGGAATAGTCGGCGAAAGAGTAGCCGGGTCACTATCACTTGGAATTTTTTGGGGTACTGTTGGACTCGTCGTTAACTTGTTGTGGTGGCTGGGAGCTAACTTTTCTACTGAGTTGAATAATGACTTAGTCTACAGTAAGTATGTTCATCCAAAGGATATAAACCCCCGTTCGCAACTTCGCGACTTTATTATTCGAACTGCAATTCGCACAGGTGTAGCAGTGATTGCCATTGTTTATACAAACTTCGTTTTAAGTCAGTGGCTTCCAAGAATCTCTAGTGAGTATGCGTCGGTATTTGAAGACTGGGACTATACCAGCCGATGGTCAGTACTCATACCAGTCATCTTATCTCAAGTATTATTACTACATATCTTTGTAGTTTTAACGCGGATTATTCTGCTCCGAAAACAAATATTTAATGACTAATTAACTGTCAGTAGTGATTAGGTTGGTTGCCTGCAAAACTATATGCTTGGCAGTAAGACCAAAATGCTCTAAGAGTTCGTCTGGCTGACCTGATTCGCCAAAGCGGTCCTGCATTCCCATCCGCTTCATCTTTGTCGGAAGATGCTCACCGAGTAATTCTGCAACTGCACCCCCTAGGCCGCCATTGATTTGAGCCTCTTCGATAGTTACAACATGTTTAGTCTTCTTGGCGCTAGCCAAGATTGTGACGCTATCGAGTGGCTTAATGGTGGGTACATGGACGACTTCTGCGCTGATACCGGACTTGGCAAGTCTTTCGGCGGCAACCATAGCCTGAAAAGTCATAAGCCCGGTCGAGACTATCGATACGTCCGTGCCTTCGCGGTATACATACGCTTTGCCAATTTCAAACGGTGTCTTGCTGGTAGTAATGACTGCGGAGGCTTCTCTTGCAAGTCGTAGATATGCTGGACGCTTATCTTTAGCAAGGGCAAGTGTGGCCCGTTCAGCCTCAAGACTGTCGCCTGGCACAATAACTACCATATTTGGAAGTACCCGCATCAATGCTATGTCTTCTAGCATTTGGTGGGTTGCACCGTCTGGCCCTACCGAAACGCCTGCATGAGATCCGACAATCTTTACGGGGCGATCGTTCAAGCAGATGGTAGTGCGAATTTGCTCCCAGTTACGACCAGGACTAAATGCGGCATAAGAGCTGACAAAAGGTATTTTACCTATTGCAGCCATGCCCGATCCAACGGTAACGAGGTTTTGTTCGGCAACGCCAATTTCTATAAAACGCTCAGGGAATGCATCTTTAAATAGGCTCATCTGAGTAGAGTCTGTAAGGTCTGCGCATGCTGCCACTACATTATCGTCTAGTTCTCCGGCGGCTTTCAGGCCACGCCCAAAGCCCTTCCTGATAGGTTCCATCGGTATTTCTTTTGCTAAGATATCAGAAACCAGATTTAGACTACTCATGTTCGCTCCTAATCTTTCCTCGTAATGTTCTAAGCTCATGTAAAGCTTCTTTTGCCTGCTCATGATCGGGTGGTTTGCCGTGCCAAGTAAAATCATACTCCATGAAATCAACGCCTTTGCCAGGAATGGTATGGGCAATGATCATAACCGGTTTTTCCACAACTGCCCGAGCCATAGAACAGGCATCAATAATTGCTTCTATATTATTGCCATCGATCTCGATGACATGCCATCCAAAGGATTCCCATTTGCCCTTTAAGCTTTCAAGCGGCATAACTGATTCGGTTGGGCCGTCAATTTGTATATTATTGCGATCGATTATTCCGATAATATTACTAAGTTTGTATTTGCTGGCCAGCATTGCGGCTTCCCAGATATTTCCTTCGTCCAGCTCCCCATCACCCATGACTACATACACCCATCGGTGATGATCTTGATTCATACGCATCGCCAGTGCAATTCCTGCAGCCTGGCTGAGCCCACATCCAAGTGGTCCGCTGGTAGTTTCCATGCCTGGTAGCTTTAAACGCTCTGGATGACCCTGGAGTCGAGAGCCAAACTTTCGTAAGGTTTGGAGCTCTGCCCGTTCAAAATATCCAGCGTTGGCCATAGCTGCGTAACGAACAGGTACCGTATGCCCATTGCTAAGGAGTAGAATATCGCGCTCATCCCAATCGGGGTCCTTAGGGTTATGCTTTAGAATATCAAAGTATAGGGCCGTAAATATATCCGCCAAACCAAGTGGTCCGGCACTATGACCACTTCCTGCGGCCTCTAGCATGCGAATAATATCCTCGCGAACTGTCTCTGCTTTTAACTCAAGTTCTTGGAGTGATAATGCCCCCATTAGAATGCTCCTATTTCTTTTTCTAGTTTAGCATAAGCACTTTTTGGATTCTTAGCATTGTGGATGTACCCACCAACATTTAGTACATCAATACCACCTTCAACTAGTTTTGACACATTAGCCAGGTCAATGCCGCCGTCCCAACCAATCTCAATATCCGGTCGTATTTTACGGATTGCAGTTACTTTAGTAAGTAAGGCCAACCGAGCATGTCCGCCGAAGTGCCCCAGGTCGCCACTGAAAATCAGTACGTGATCAATGTCTTTTAGCGCTGGCTCAATCTTTTCAACTGGTGTATCTGCTAGCAATGCAACGCCTACCTTTATTCCTTTTTCTTGAAGGGGTCGAGCGGCGTCATAAAAATTTCCAACGCTTTCGGCATGTAGAATTACTAGGCTTGGCTTGAGACTGACGATTGTATCTAGGAACGGAAATACCGTTTCATACATCATATGCAGGTCACATTTCACTCCCTCCGGCCACCAAATTTTATCAATATCAATCAATCGGGTTGGAGCAAAAACTCCGTCAGTGAGGTCTATATGTACACGTTTAGCGAAACCTGACAGACGTTCAAGCTGTTCTCGAAGCTCGTGTGGCTCGTTGGCCATGACCGTTGGACATATAACAGGCATACTACGTTAATTGATCCATCTCTTTAATTCGTCGAGTAAACCGAGGAGCGTCGGCAAAGGCTGTATTGAGCCAGGTTTCGACGATTAAGTTAGCTTGATCATCGCTAAGGATTTTGGCAGGCAGGCAAAGAACATTGCAGTCATCATCATTGCGCGCTGTCCGTACTGACTCGGTGTTGTAGCCTAGGCAAGCTCTAATGCCCTTAAATCTGTTAGCAGCCATCATGATGCCTTGCCCACTGCCGCAGATCAAGATGCCTCGAGCGTCGCCGTCGTCGCTAGATAAAATGTCGTTAGCAACGGTGGCAGCGAAAACCGGAAAGTCGTCCTGAGGATTTAATTCCTTATTCCCATCGTCATGGACATCATAGCCGGCACTCTTAAGGTACTGCACAAGTTCATTGCGCAAATAGTATCCATTATGGTCAGCGCCGATATATATGATCATGTTAGCTGTGGTGTTCTTTGTGATCGTGCTTTTCGTGCAGAAGTCTTCCGGTATCCGAAACAACTTCGACCAGACGGTTGCTGTAGCCCCATTCGTTGTCATACCAAGCCACTACCTTGAGCATATTGTCACCAATAACAGCAGTTAGCTTAAGGTCAACCGTTGCTGAATGACTATTGCCAATGTAGTCGCTACTCACTAGCTCTTCTTCTGTAACTGCTAGGATACCCTGATAAAATGGCTCTTTAGCTGCTCGCTTGAAGACCTCATTGACTGCCTCAACAGTAACTGGCTTCTTGGTGATAATAACAAAGTCACTTAGTGACACTACCGGTGTAGGTACACGTACACTCATACCACCAAAGATGCCTTCCAGAGCTGGCAATGCTAATGCGGCAGCCTTAGACGCGCCGGTAGTAGTGGGCACGATGTTTTCGGCTGCATTTCGAGCTTCTCGGAGGTCTTTTGATGGAGCATCCTGAAGCTTCTGGCTTGCAGTATAGCTGTGAACGGTTGTCATCATAGCTTTATCAATACCAAAATGGTTTTCGATAATCGCAGCTACTGGAGTTATACAGTTAGTGGTACATGATGCATTGCTAATGATATCTTCTGCTGTTTCAAGCTTATCTTCGTTTACGCCAAGTACGATAGTGGTTGCACCATCACCCTTAGCTGGGCCGGAGATAACCACTTTGTCTGCACCTGCATCAATGTGACCCTTAGCGAGCGCAGGGTCAACAAAAAATCCGGTCGATTCGATGACGACATCAACTTTAAGCTCTTTCCACGGCAATGCACTAGGCTCTTTTTCTGCACAGACCTTAATGTGTTTTTTGTTAACAATGATATTGGTATCATCGAATGTAACGTCGTGCTGATAAGTGCCATAGTTGCTATCGTGCTTCAAAAGATGCGCTAACGTCTTTGTGTCCGTGAGATCATTGATTGCAACAATCTCTATATCTGGACGCTCAAACGCTACCTTAAAAGCATTTCGGCCTATACGACCAAAACCATTGATTGCTACTCGTGTCTTCATAATTGCCCCCGTTACCCTGATCTCAACTTAGATGTATTTCTATACTTAAAGCATAACCGATATATCTATGTCAGGCAATGCTCAGATATCAACTTCTTTGAAGTAATAGTCCCATGCAGGATATTCAACCGAGAATATCTTTTCGGGATTATTTACGAATATTTTCTTAAACTCAGATGCATCCATCCACTGGACATCTTGATTCTCATCATCCTGGGCGCAAGGCTCGCCGGGCTCGACGTTGCAACGGAAAATTAGGCCGATCCATGGTCGCCCATCCTTGAGCTGCTGAGTGCAGCAAAACGGTCTGAATCCAAAGACGGCATCTGACTGTTGAGGCGAAAATACTTCGGTTTTATCGTCATTAATAATTTGGGATACCGTAAGGCCGGTTTCTTCCATTACTTCACGATTGAGGGTTTCGTAAATATTCTCGTAAAGTTTGTCCAGGCTACCGGCTGCAAATTCTAATGTACCATTGTAAATTGATTCTGTATTTTTGTGATTACGAACTTGAATCAGGAACTGTAACTTACCTTCATGTTGTCTTTCGATTATTGCCGCCGCGAAAGGAATAGCGTATTTTCGGTTATCGTCCATGCTTCATACCTATAAACTGTATTAGCCCACTATTACCGATGGCCTCGTCTTTGGCAGTTTTACCGTTGTCATCAAGGATGATAGTATCAAAGCCTTGCATCATATCGCCGAGCATATCAAATGTAAAATATCGTTTAGTTAAGGTCCCAAAATCGATCAGACCGTCTTCTGCCTTACTCGCATCATATTCGGAATCCGCCTGTGAATTCACAAGAACGGCGAGTATGCCGCCAGGCTTTAAAACTCTTTTAATTTCAGATAAAATCGACTCCATCTCTTCGTCATTGAAATAATGTAACACTAGGTGTGCATATACAGCATTAAATTGCTGATCGACAAATTCAAATGGTTGAGTTACATCTAAGACTTTGAGTTCAAGATCGCCTCCACTGGTGACGTTCTTGTCTTGGATACTAGCAAAAAACTGATCTTGGGCATCTGTCGCAGTAACATTAAAGCCTTCTCGCGAAAACCATAGCCCATCCTGACCTACGCCCGTACCGAGTTCAAGTATGTCCCCTCCAGCAGGTACATGACTCGCTGTCATGATTGCAAAAGGGTTGGGCGTACCTGCCCATGGTGTAGCAGAATAGTCTGCAAGCTTCTTTTGCCAGTGGCTCGCAGGGTAACTGGCCATTACCCTATGCTTCCTCTGTCGGCTGAGGTGATAGTGAGGTCATAATTTTAGGATTTTCCAACCCTAAAGCATCTGCTACTGCAATTAGTACAACTTCAACAGATGATGCCATTGCTGGTTCGGCTCCCACCAGACGACGAGCACCGCATGACTGACTTCTAGAATAATCATGTCGAACACGCCCCTCGAAGCTGCGTCCGGTCGCCAGATCATAGCTCAGAGAGCTATCGAGCTGATAAGCGCCATGTTCACGGTTAAACTGGGCAATCGAAACTGTTGTCCGAGGATTATTCTCCGGAACCGAAGCGGATTCATCAGGTCTGCCAGTAAAGACAGCAGATCTGATATGCTGACCTGTTGGCTGATCTGTAAAACTATATTCACGAAGATCTAGAACACCGCCGGCATTAAATTGTATACGTACATCTGATCGAAATAACCCTTTTCTATCAACATCCGATCTATTCGTAGTCGCAAGTCCAAATTTTGTAATGAATTTATTCGCTCTTGTCGATGGACGTCGCAGATGATCAAAGATTGAGGTTCCAAGATCCAGTATTTCTTCTAGTCTTTGTTGCTTTTGCTCGGGCGTCCAGACTTCTGGAGTTCGCTTTTCAACTACACCGCCACATGCTGGAATAGACATTATGCCTCTTTGTCCCAGCGTTCTTGACACTCTGCAATTATCGCTTTGGCGTCTTCAATGTTGCCCCAGCCTTGAACGTTGGTAGAGCCAGGCTTCTTTAGGTCTTTATAGTGACTAAAGTGGTGCTCGAGTTGTTTGAGTAGTGCTGGACTAAGATCATCAAGACTGTTGACTGAATCGCCGTTGTGACGATCGTCGGCAGGAACAACCACGACTTTATGGTCCATTTCGCCGTCATCTTCGAAGTTCAAGATGCCAATGATCTTGCCTTGAACGACTACACCGGTTGCTATAGGTTCATTACAAATTATCAAAGCGTCTAGTTCGTCGCCATCGTCGTCGAGTGTCTGAGGGATGAAGCCGTAGTTACAAGGCTTAGCAAAAATACCAGGTTCAACACGGTCAAGCTCAAAGATAGCTTTCTTGCGGTTCCACTCAACTTTTAGCTGGGAACCTGTACCTATTTCGATAACTACATTCACTACGCCGCCAGCAACATCACCAGCATCAAGGATTTTGTTAAAATCAGCCATCAATTCTCCTTTATGGTCACTTCCAATCAATAATATATCAGTAATATTGTACACTATTAGTAAGTATGCGTATCATCGGCCATAGAGGAGCGGCCAGCTTAGCTCCCGAAAATAGTATCCGCAGTATTCAAGCCGCGATTAAGGCGGGTGTTGATGGGATAGAATTTGACGTAAGGCTCAGTAAAGATGGGAAGCTGTTCTTGTGTCATGATCCAACATTGGAGCGTACGCACGATGTTGACCGTCATATCGCCCATTTAACCGCTAAAGAACTTATGAAAATCAAAGGCCCAGATGGTGATCATGTCCCTCCTCTAGAAGAAGCATTGAAAGCGGCCGGCAATACACCGCTGTTTATTGAGGCAAAAGCGCGGGGTTGGGCGAAACCCTTGGCCAATACCCTAGCAAAACATCCAAATAAAAAGCTATTTACCGTTATTGCCTTCAATCATCAAGAATTATTTGAATTCAGTGAATTCTGTCCAGATATTCCCGTCTACGTTTTAGAGCACCGCAATCCATTTGACGCCATAAATGCTGCTCGCGTGTATGGGTTTGATGGAATTGACGTAAACTACTGGACGATGAACCCCCTCGCTTACTATCTATGCAAGCGACATAATCTTGGAATAATCGTCTACACCGCCAACATACCGTGGATCGCTCGTCTATTCCAGAAACTTTATCCTCGAATATCGATAACTACCAATGTGCCCCACAAAATTCGTTCACGTAAGAGTTTAATGGCCAAGCGATGAATGCCACACTTCAATCGGTAGTACGTGAAACATCAGACATATCGACATTCATCTTTAAAACCGAACGACCTTTGCGCTATATTGCAGGCCAATTTATAGAACTCACCCTAGTCCATGGTGAGCCTGACGACAGAGGCACTAAACGATGGTTTACACTCTCTTCTGCGCCAGGACATGAAACGATATCGATAACAACAAAGCTGGCAACAAAACCAAGTACCTTTAAATCCCATCTGTGGGAACTTAAGCCTGGAGGTACAGTTGATATCAGTGAACCAATGGGGGATTTTGTTTTACCAAAAGATCCCAGTATACCATTGGTATTTGTGGCAGGTGGTATTGGCATAACACCTTTCCACTCAATAATTCAGTGGCTGGTAGATACCAACCAATCTCGCACGATTCAGTGCATATATAGTGTTAATGATGAATCAGAGTTACTATTTGCCGAAACGCTGCAGCGAGCATTTGTTTCTGTAAGTATTCGAATAAGCCAACCCAACCTAACTGCCCATGAAATAGTTACTGTTGTAAATGGCCTCAAAGAAAAACAACTATATATTTCCGGTCCTGAGCCTATGACTGAATCAATTGTTGAACAATTTAAGCGTCAGGGATACACCCAGGATCAATTAATAACTGACTACTTCCCAGGCTACAGTTCTATTTAGTCTTTTTGCTGTTTGAGATTATCGAGATATTCACGAATCATTAAAGCAGCAGTTGCGCCTTCGCCAGTTGCACTTGCTATCTGCATAGTGGCACCGCTTCGGACATCGCCAGCAGCGTATACACCTTTGATGGCTGTCTTAAGATGATGGTCGGTCTTAACGAGGCCAATATCATCAAGCTCAATTTTGCTTCCTTTAAGGAATTCAGTGTTTGGAGACAAGCCTACGAAGATGAAGACGCCATCAGTCTTGAACTCTCGTTTTTTGCCAGTAGTAGTGTGAGTGCTTATGACATGACTAACCATCTTATCAACTCCAACAATCTCGTCTGTAGTGCTGTTGAGGTGAACCGTTATTTTATCAGTATGTTTTTTTAGTTCCTTCTGTAGAACTTCACTAGCACGCATGCTATCGCCACGAACAAGTAAGTCAATATGGCTTGCAAATCGAGTCAGGAAGATTGCTTCTTGTACTGCCGAGTTTCCGCCACCGACGACAACTAGTTTCTTATCACGATAGAAGGCTCCATCGCATGTCGCACAATAATGTACGCCACGGGCAAAGTACTCTTGCTCGCCAGGTACACCAATCTTCTTATAATCGCTACCTGTGGCAATTAGAATTGACCGTGCCTTAATGTCGCCACTGGTTGTCTTTAAGAGTTTGTGGTCGCCTTCATCTGTAATTTCCATGACCTCTCCGAGCTCGATAACTGCACCGAATCGTTCCGCTTGGAGTCTGAGGTTATCGGCAAGTTCCAGTCCGGCTATCCCCTTGGGGAACCCAGGGTAGTTGTCTACCCAGTCAGTTATAGCTGCCAACCCACCAATAACACCCTTTTCGAAAAGTAAGGTAGTGATGTCTTCACGGGTCGTATAGACTGCCGCGCTAAGTGCTGCCGGTCCGGCACCAATCATTACTACGTCCCATACTTTATGGGCGGTTGCATCTGGCGGAGGAGTTTGAATTTTGTCGGTCATCAGGATACTGCCGGTGCTAGTTTGGCAAGGTTATAACCTACTACAACCTCTTTTGAATCGTCATCACGTGTAATGACTGTCACAGGGACAGCCAACTGACCGCTGATTTCGAAGGCTTCTTTTTGGCGTTCTGGATGATCGTCAAGATTTACTTCTTGGTAGCTATGGCCTTTGGCCCCAAGCCACTTCTTAACCATGACGCAGTATGCGCAGGTGTTTGTAGTAAAAATTGTAATGTCTTTAGCCATGACGAACTCCTTTATTTTGGTCGTTACTATATTATATATAGTGCTAGTGGTTATAGTCAACGCACTATATGTTGTGTTTTCTAGTTATCTACTCACCAATCTTTACGAGCTCGATATCAAAGACCAGGTCTGCATTTGCTGGAATACCAGATCCGCCGGGAGGGTTTGCGCCATAAGCCTGGTCTGCCGGAATCAATAGTCGTCGTTTTCCGCCAACTTTCATTCCAGGAACGCCATCTGTCCAGCCTTTAATAACTTGGTCTAGGCCAAATGGAATCGGGCTACCAGTATCTAGGCTGCTCTGAAAAATGATCCCTGTAGAAGCGACTGCCCCTGTGTAATGAGCGGTGACTGTGTCGCCAGGCTTTGCTTCATCGCCAGTACCGACTTGAGTGTCGATCTTTTGTAGTGTTGGTATTGATGCTGTCGGTGTGAATCCTGCTAGTTTAGTGCCTTCCAATTTACCCTCCGTAGTTTCATTAGTTTTAGTTGTATCTTCTGTAACTGATGTTAGCTGTTTATTTCTTCTACTTTCCTGGTGTGCTTCCCATATGACCATTCCGCTTAGACCGACCGAAGTAGCTAAGAAAATTACTGCTAGAACAATAGCGGCTACCCGCTCCCCAATTTTTGCCATGTATATCCTCTGTTTTACTGACTTAGTATAGCAAAATTATTGTATGTCGGAGCTAAATTCTTGTACCTGAGTAGGAAAGCCATCAGCAACACCTTGCAGTAATCGTTGTTGAATATTCTTAGTCCTAAAAGTTACTTCTGGTAGCTTACTCAGCGGCAACCACATCGGAGTGTACAGGTTGTCGCCACTTTTATTTATCTGACGCTCATCAGATTGCTCGTGAAGCATTGGAGTTCCTGATACATAATCGACCAGATAGACGTACTGGTCCCCATATGGTGCTGGCGAGTGCTCGATATATACCAACCGCGGGTTGGCTACATGTACTTTTGTCTCTTCATGAATCTCTCGCAGCAGTGCCTTCTCCTTAGATTCGAGCATTTCTACGTGGCCGCCAATAAGTGTGTAGTATTGTTTTCCGAATTTATCGCGTTTCATGACTAACAAATTATTCTCTTTGATGATGATGGCACGTACAGCAGTAAACATATTATCCTAAGCCGACATATCGTATTCTTTAAGTTTCTTCTTGCTGGATTCGGTATTGCCGCCCTGCAACTTAAGGAGCTGAGCATATATGCCGTTAGTCTGGGCCAACTTTTTAGGGCTACCAATTTCGTCTACTTTACCGCCACGCAAAGTGATGATCTGATCGACATGTTGAATAGTACTAAGTCGGTGGGCAATAATTAGCGTTGTTCGACCCTTCATGAGCCGTTCGAGTGCTTCCTGCACCATGCCCTCTGATTTACTGTCTAGGCTACTGGTTGCCTCGTCCAAGATAAGAATTGGTGCATCTTTAAGCAGAGCTCTTGCTATAGCAATGCGTTGTTTTTGTCCGCCGCTAAGCTTGAGTCCGCGTTCACCAATTTCTGTTTTATAGCCTTTTTCGAACTTACTTACAAATTCGTGAGCATTAGCGGCCTTTGCAGCGGCAACGACCTGAGCTTCTGTAGCTTTTGGACGACCATAGGCGATGTTCTCTCGGATTGTCCCACTAAATAGTGCTGGATCTTGGAATACCACACCAATGTTATCGCGAAGACTAGCCTGTGTAATGGATTGGATATCTTGGCCATCTATGGAGATACTTCCGGTCTGCGGCTCGTAGAAACGAAGTAGTAGATTAGTAAGTGTTGTCTTGCCTTCGCCGCTTTCGCCAACTAAGGCTACTTTACTGTCTGGTTTTACGGTAAAGGAGATGCTCTTTAAAATCTGTTCCTTGTCATATGCAAAGCTAACATCTTTGAATTCGACCTTACCATCTGCAACCGTGATATCTGGAGCGTTAGTGGTGTCGGCAATTGCAGGATCTAGACCCATTACCTCGAAGTAATCCTTGCTGTCGGCAACTGCTTTTTGGGTATTATCAACCAGGAAACTAATGGTAAATATTGGGATACGAATTTGCATGGCATATAGTATCAGGGCCACCGCCTGACCTGGCGTAAGTTGACCGTGAGCCGCTTGTATAAAAATAAACAGATACACGCCCAAGAAAATTACATTGAGCACCAAGCGACGGACAATGTCATTCTTGTGCCAGTGCTTTGATTGTGGCACTGTGTAGTCAAGAACGTCAGATGTATTCTTCTGGAAGAAAGCCACTTCACTGTCTTCTTGAATGAAGCTTTTAACGACCTTAACCTGCCCAATTACCTCCGCAAAACGACCACTAGCAATGTCGGTACTCAGGTTGATCTTTTTCTGATAGTCCTGCCACTTCCCGCTTGATTTAATGGTCATTAATATGAATATTGGGTATAACAGTGCCAATAAAATTGCCACAGGCCAGCTGTAGTAAGCAATAATTGCCAGTGCTAGAACTGTGCTAAAGATGAACTGAAGGAAGTTGTTACTCCACATTTGCATAAAGCCGCTGATCTGGTAAACGGAGCGGTTTACTCTTCCGATCAATGTACCGGTAAGTTCAGAATCAAAATAACTCTGAGGTAACTTTAAGAGATGAGCGTAGTATCGTTCGCCTAGTATCTTATAGAGCTTCTTGCCCATGATGTCGCCGTAATACCCAATAATATTGTTGATAAACGTACTCCCAAGATCGCTGGCAAATATGGCAACCACTACAATCACTAAGTATCTGACATCGGCAGAAGTACCTTTTCGTATCTCATCAATAGCCCAACCACTAAAAAGTGGTTGCAGCAAACCGACCGCAGCAACTAATACCGACATCAAACTAATCGCTATGTAGTAGTTTTTGAGCTCACGAGTGAATCTAAGAATCCTAAGTATGTGCTTCATAGCTATACTCTCTTAGCACCAAGCTCTGCCTCTACCAAATCTACAACTTTGCTAACATATGTAGTCACTTCTTCGGTTGTTAGGGTGCGCTGAAGGCTTGTAAGCTGAATTCGGAAAGAGACGTTCTTATGTTTTGTCTTATCTTTATGATAGATACCCAGTGGAAGCAATTTACTAATGTATCCCGTATCCTTGCCTACTTCTTTTATGCTGTTAAGTATTGAGTTCTGGATTGAGCCGTAAGACTGATCTGGAGATACGCTTAATGTTACGTCCTGAGACATCTTAGGATACTTACTAAGCGCCGTGTAGTTGAGCTTAGTGGCAATATCTAAGAGTGGATCAAGCATGATTTCAAATCCAGCGGAATGGACTGGCAGTTTTAGCTTGCTACGAGTGCTGGGCGTGTATTCGCCGATAACTCCAATGTAATTGCCACTTGTTCGATCTGTTACCAAAGCAGAGCGACCAGGATGGAAAGGCTTGGTAATTTCGTAGGTGATGTCGTCAGTTAGCGGCACATAGTCTAGATCGAGACCAAGTAGTGAGGATACGTGTTCCAAATACCGTTTCGCTTGATAGTAGGCCGCCCCGGCATTGTTTGCTACATGCTTGTCGTTGGCTGCGTAAACCAATGCCAGCATAGAGTTTTCTTGGGGTAGTCCCTCCTCGTTCACGCCCTGAAGCTTCAGGTGAGTTTTGCCGATCTCAAAAATTGCGAAGGAGTCATAGCCAGCTCGAAGGTTGCCATAGACTTTAGATAGCAAACTAGGGGTTACCGTTAAGCGGTAATACTGCAGTTCCGGACTGAGGGCATTGCTGAGTTTGTATGCCTCTTTTGTGTTCTGGTTGACGCTATCCAGTAACTTTCCCGAGACAAAGCTGTAAGACAATACTTCGTTTGCCCCTGCCCTCACTAAAGAATTACGGAGCTTAGTATTCAGCTCCAAGGCCATATTTTTAGTTACGGGAGCAGAGCTTCTTTTTGGTAAAACTACTGGCAACTTATCAAAACCATACAATCGGCCTACTTCTTCAACAATATCTTCGGGAATTTCTATGTCTGTACGCCAGAACGGCACAGTAATACTTAAGATGTTCTCTTGTATATCAACCACAAATTCTACATTACGAAGCAACTGAGCGATTACGAATGGGTCTAGATTTACATCTAGTCGACTGTTAATGAACTCTGTGTTTACGATAACGTTACCGAGTGGATGTAGATCGCCGGGATCATCAAAGATCTCGCTAGCAATAGTTCCATTAGCGAGGTTAAGAATATGGGAAGCAGCATATGCCAATACCCTGTCATTCTGCAGGATACTCTGACCCTTTGTATAACGAGTAGCAGCATCAGTGAATACACCGTGACGCATGGTTGATCGTCGAATACTGTACATGTCGAACGAGGCGCAGGTTAATACTATTGAAGTTGTATTGGCATCAATTTCTGTATGCCCACCACCCATAACACCGGCAAGATCGGCAACTGTTGTATTGGTGGACAACACAATATCGCCAGCAGTCAAAGTTAACTGCTTACCGCTCAGGACAGTTAGTGCTTCGCCCTCTTTTGCCATGCGTACACCAATACTTGGAGTACCATCGCTATACTCGGCAATCTTACGGTAATCGAAAGCATGCATTGGCTGACCGGTCAGCTGCATCATATAGTTCGTAATATCTACGACGTTATTTATGGGACGGATTCCGACACGCATAAGTGCGGCCTGCATCCAGTAGGGACTTGGTTTGATTGTAATGTTATCGATCACCACCGCCATAAATCGCTTAGACAGCTCAGGTACAAAGTTGAATACTTCCAGTGGTAATACGTTTTGTGCAGCTGGTAGTGAAACCGGCTGTTTGTACCATTCCGGACTTTCGAATGGCAATCCACTGATTCCGGCAAGTTCACGGGCTACGCCCAAAATTCCAAAACAATCAGGTCGATGAGTGAACATCTTGTTTTCGCAATCAATAACGACGTCCTCTAAGCCATACAGCTTAACAAACGGGGTTCCGGGTCGCGAAAGTTCTTGTCCAACCTCCAGCTCATCGACGATGAGCAGTCCGCTATGGTCATCACTAATGCCGAGCTCGCTTGGAGTTCCAAGCATACCCGGGCTTGGCACCCCTCTAATAGCACGAACTTCTAGAACAAACGGATCCTTATCGAATGTCGAAGGGACAATTGCGCCAGGAGTAATCCAAATCACGGTTAACCCTGGAGCAACATCTGGAGCGCCACAAACAATTTGGACCAGACCATCAGCATTTCGATCAACATTCTCTACAACGCCACCATCGTCGATCAAGCAAATGTGTAATTTATCGGCGTCAGGATGATCGTTGACTTCCACAATTTTAACTACATAAATTCCAGCAAATCGTGGCGCCCACTCAACCACGTCCTCTACCGCACCAAGTTGTGCTCCAATTTTTTGCAACATCTGTTCTGTTGGTATGGACAGTAAATCAACATTACTGTATTGATTAGCTATTTGGATGGATACTTTCATTAAAATTGCCTCAAGAAATCTAATTTACCGGATTCGAAATGTCTGACATCTTCGATTCCATACTTCATCATAATCATACGTTCAACACCAAATCCCCAAGCAAAGCCGCTGTAGACCTCAGGGTCTATGCCTGCCATCCTAAGTACATTTGGATGAATCATTCCGCATCCACCAAGCTCCAGCCACTTCTGTTCCTCAGAATCGTCTTTACGCAATATATCAGGGCGCTCTACTGCAAACTCAAAGCTTGGCTCGGTGAATGGAAAGTAAAAAGGTTGAATTTTAGCCTTCAACTCCTGGCCAAAGTACTCACTCAAAAACGTTTGTAGTGTGGCTATAAGGTTACCAATGGTAATGTCTTTACCTACGTATACTCCTTCGTGCTGATGAAAAGTATGTTCATGGGTGGCATCGAGATCTTCGTTGCGAAAAACACGATCAGGAACCAGTACGGCAATGGGCTCGCCATTGTCGAGGTTTGACTTATATTTTTGTAATACGCGGTTCTGCATAGTGCTAGTGTGTGCAGGCGCGATTAAACCATCGGTTGTCATGAAGGTGTCGTAATCGTCTCTTGCGGGGTGACCTTCCGGGAAATTTAATGCCTCGAACATGTGATAATCATCATCAATCAGACGGCTTTGCTCGACTACTAATCCCATGCGGTAGGCAATGTCAGCAATATACTCAAGCTCCGTACTAATTGGGTGTTTTGACCCAAACTCTGAGGAAAGCAAATCGGGAGTAACCGAATTAACATCCATTGGAGCGGTCACATCTATCGCCGGCAATGCCTCTGCCACATTCTTTGAATCTTCCACCCAAGAGATTACTTCTGCCTTGAGTGCATTAAGCTCTTTACCGAAACTAGCTTTTTGTTCATTTGGGATAGTCTTAAGCTCGGCGTATAGCGCGCTAAGAGTCTTACTCCGTAAAATGGTGTGCTTATCCTCAAGCTTAGCGAATTCTTTATGTAAATGATCTTTAGCTTTGGCAATAGAAGTACTAGGGTCTGACATATTACTGTAATTATACCAGTCATTTACGGCACAAACGAATAGATTTTAATCTGTTTTTCTGCTATAATGGCGGTTGCCTAATAAGCGTAGCTGCTGTCGTCCGTACCACGTAACAACGTGCCCATTCGGAATACTGCAATCCCTCTTTTGGCATCAACAATAATCAAAAGCTATTTTTAGCATGGAGAAATCATGTCTGAAAGACTACACATGCCTGACGCGTTCAGAAATCTTAATATCAATGCCCGTAAACTGGCAGCCGTACCCCTCGCAGCGGTGCTTTCATTAACAATGGTGGCTTGCGAGACACCAGAAGCCGGAATGGGTGAATTTACCTGCTACGTGCCAAGTGCAGGCGGCATAAATGGAGACAATAAGGATACAGCGCTTGGTGACAAACCTCAGCCAGACGTTGACCTAGCCGCAAACCTACGACACTACTATGGCGGTCGCGCAACAGATGATAATCACAATGGGACAATTGATTACGAAGAGATCAAGAATGCTGCACGGCGTAACCCGGTAAAAGTACTTATAGCAGGTGTTGGAATAAGATTCATCAAAGATACTGGGGGCGACTTTAAGAATGCCAGGCCCGGTCGAATGGATGTGTCAATGGGATCATTGGCCGCCTGTAGAGAGTTCATGAGGGGTGGTCGTAAACGACAATATGCCATATTGCCTGATACGCCAGCCGCTACTCCTTAAGAGATAATCGTATATACTGGATATATGGCAAACTTTTCTTTCGACATAGTTAGTGATTACGACAAGGCCGAACTTAACAACGTTTTTGATCAAACTCAACGCGAGATTACCGCACGTTATGATTTTAAAGGCACATCTGCAGAAGTAGAATGGCTCAATGATGAAAAATCTGGCTTTAAAATAACTGGGGACCATCAATATCAGCTTGATGCTATTGCAGATATTGTTCGCAAGAAGCTAGCAACTCGCAACCAGAGTCAGAAGCTCCTCGATACCACCAAAGAGCCCGTCACCAGTAACATGAAAATGACTTGGGAAGTACCTTTCAAAAAAGGTCTTGATCAAGATAAAGCCAAAAAAGTTACCGCCAAGATTCGTGAGGCCTTTCCTAAGGCAAAACCACAAATCCAGGGACAAGAAGTTCGTGTGGTCAGCACCAGCAAGAACGAGCTTCAAGACATCATGCAATTACTCCGCGAAGCAGATTTTGATTTTCCATTAAGTTTTACGAATTACCGTTAATCATGAAGATTACTTTTTTTGCACATAGCACCACAACCGACAACGAAGCTCATAATGCCACAGGCTGGTTGCAAGGAGAACTGTCTGCGAAGGGACTAGAACAGGCTAAGGCGCTTCCTGGACTGATTACTGATGATAGTTTCTCTGTTATTTTTACTTCTGATTTAAAACGGGCGATTGACTCTTCGGAGATTGGATTTAAAGCAACGCACCCCATTCGAACAGATAGCCGATTACGAGAAGCAAACTACGGCGATCTAGATGGTACAAACAAAAGCTTCAAAAAAGATATGTCCAAGTTCATAAATACACCTTATCCTAATGGCGAAAGCTACAAGGATACCGAAGCTCGAATGCAATCTTTTCTTGACGAAGTCTATGATGAGTTTCCAGACGGACATATTGCCATTATTGGACATGAGGCAACACAGCTGGATCTTGACGTTATTTGTGATGGACTATCCTGGGAACAAGCAATTGCTGCCAACTGGCGCCCTGCTCAAAAGTGGCAGCCGGGATGGACATATACATACAGCAAGTAGTCCGTTATAAGCGTAAGCAAGGTATACTTGTATCATGGATACCGACGCAGTACTTCTTAAACAAGCCGTAGCAGTTTTAAAGAAGAACGATCAAAAGCTTTACACTTCTCCAGCTGGAAACCTCTATCCGCATCAGTGGTTATGGGATAGCTGTTTTACTGCCATTGGCCTTCGGCATTGTGATGTAGACCGGGCCCAAACAGAACTTAAGAGTCTTCTGCGAGGTCAATGGACCAACGGCATGTTGCCCAACATGATCTTTAGTGAAGCAGTCCTGTACACACAAGATCGTAATGTTTGGCGAAGTCACCTATCTATATCAGCACCGGATGCCGTCAGCACGACTGGCATAACTCAACCCCCGATGTTGGCAGAAGCGATTGTACGTGTTGGTGAGAAATTAAAAAAAGCCGAACGACGTACTTGGTATGCCAGCATGTATCCTGCATTGGTAAGCTACCATCAATGGCTTTACCGCGAGCGTGACCCAAAACAGAGTGGTTTGACCCTACAAATCCATCCTTACGAGACGGGGCTCGACAGTACGCCACCATGGCTTGATCAACTTCACAAGCATCACAGGCCTTGGTGGGCTAGTTTTCTAGAAGCCACAAAACTGGTGAATGTAGTAAATCTGGTACGTAGAGATACACGCCATGTACCACCCGGACAACGAATGGATAATATAGATGCGCTTCTGTACTACGATGTTATTCGTAAAATCCGTTCCAAGCACTACGAGGCTTCTCGAGTTCTAAAGAAATCTCAGTTCGCGATCCAGGACGTCACATTTAATAGTATTTTCGTTCGTGCCAACGATCATCTAGTTGCAATTGCCGAGCTATTAAATCGTGATATTCCAGAGGAACTGATGGAGAATATTCAGAAGTCCCGCTTGGCACTAGAACAGCTGTGGGATAGCTACAGTGAACAATATTACTCCAAAAATTTTGCAACAAGTAAGCTGATTCGAGTTCCTAGCATTGGCACGTTAATGCCTCTTTATGCGGGTAGTATCCCTAAGGAGCGAGCTGAAAAATTAGTAGCTATGCTCCATAAAGAAAACATGTTTGACTCTGCCTTTCCCGTGGCAAGCGTACCAATTGGAGCTAAAGAGTTTAGTGAATTGCGATACTGGCAAGGACCAACATGGATAAACGCAAACTGGCTGATTGCTGACGGCTTGAGTCGCTATGGCTTTAATAAAGAGGCTAAGCACATCAGAGATTCATCGATTGAACTAGTTCGACAATCGGGTTGTTATGAGTATTTTTCGGCAATTGATGGTACGGCGGCAGGAGCAGAAGACTTTAGTTGGACTGCAGCTTTAATTATAGATTTTTGTGCCAATCGAAAAGATCGCTAGCCTGAGCATCAACGTCATGCCAAATTTGCATACGTTGCTTGTGACTTGCACCTTCTAATTGATCGTAGAACCGATCCATGCCCATGCTTCCAAGAACTGCCACTACACCTGCAGTGCGTTTTATGGTCTCTAGTGGCCGTGTTGAGTGATACTTCCTGACATCTTGCCCAGCCTGGATGTCATCAAGCTCTGTATGACGGGTGACTACTTGGGTATCAAGCCCTACCAATAGTGGGTATGCTAGGTTCAGATCGTCTCGATTTTCTTCAACAAATCTATCTACAGCGTATGGAAGTCGAGTGTCGACATTTGCATCCTGAAAGGCATCGAATTGGGTAAAAGCATCGCTACGTGGCTGTTCACGCATATCAATAAATAGCTGCTCGATATCTGTAAAATCTGACATATTTGCTTACCGTTACATGTTACAAAGACATATTGTAACACTATTTAATACTTTTGTCTATGCTACTCTTCTACAATGTCAATGAGTTTTGGCTGGACTGCTTCGGCTGTGGTGGTTGTCTTATCGGCGAGTTGCTGAACCTTACTTAGTTTTCTTTCAATGGTTCGACTCTTGGTACTGGCACTGTCCAGGGTGTTTGTTGCCTGTACCAACTTGTCACGAGTCTTCTCTAGCAGGTCACCGAATTTGCCAAACTCGCCCTTAATGCCAGTAAGCAACTCCCAGACTTGACCTGTCTGCTCGGCGATAGCCAAGGTACGGAAACCAAGCTGATAACTATTTAGAATAGCAGCGATGGTTGTCGGTCCGGCAATTGTGACTCGGTATTCAGTCTGCAACATCTCGAAAAGTCCTGGCTCGCGGAGAATTTCAGCAAACATGCCCTCAGTGGGTACATACAGGACAGCAAAGTCTGTTGTTCGTGGTGGAGAGATATACTTTGTCTTAATAGACTTTGCTTCGATCTTCACGCGACTAACCATGGCTTTTTGCGCGGCTGCGGCGACATCGAGTTGCCCCTTTTCTTGAGCCACAACTAAACGCTGGTAATCTTCTAGCGGGAACTTAGCGTCAATTGGTAAGTAAATATGGCCAGTCTCAGAACCTTTATCTGGTAAGCGTATTGCAAAATCAACGACGTCGTTGGTTTTAGGATTAACTTTAACTTGTTTCTCGTAGTGATCTTTGATGAATACTTGCTCCAGGAGACTTTCTAGCTGCACCTCGCCCCAAGTTCCACGTGTCTTAACATTGGTTAGAACTCGCTTAAAGTCACTGACATCACTCGCCAAGTTCTGCATCTCGCCGAGCCCCTTATGAACCAGCTCAAGCCGTTCGCTTACCATCTTAAAGCTTTCGCTCAGACGCTTCTCGAGTGTGCTCTGAAGCTTCTCGTCTACTGTATGGCGCATTTTCTCTAACTTATCAGCGTTATCTTTTTGTAGTGATTCAAGACGTGTTTCGACCGTTCGACGAATGGCTTCAAGTTTTTCGTCATTCTTATCACGTAACTGATCAAGTCGTTTCTCTAAAGACTCTCTACTTTGATTTAAGCCGCCAGTTAGCTCCTGCCGAAGGTCCTTGTTGGCTTCTGTAAACTCTTTTCGATTACGCATGAATTCGTCACGCATATCTGCGCTTTGACCACTGTCGGCACGTTTGGACATGACATACAGAACCCAGAGCAATAATGCCGTATTAAGTACTCCAAAAATTACTACCACCATATTCATATCAATAGTATAGCTTAATGGGCGTGTTCGGTCTTGTTCATAGTGCCGTGGTCGTGTCCTGGGTCACCATGTGGAATACCTTCGGCATCAATGTGAATGTAGGATTCTGTTGCTTTAGTTTCTGGCTCCTCGTGACCAATAAAGTTATGAGCCAGCTGGATCGAAATTGCCACCAAAGAAGCACCAAGTAGCATAAGTAATGGCTGAAGCTCTAATAATCGCTTATTAGTAGCCTTCTCGTGGATAGTTGGAATGATATCGCTCATGGAGATATAGAGTAGGAATCCAGCACTCAGGCCAAGTAGCACGCCAATTGGGAGTCCACTTTCTTTACCTAGTGCAAACGTAATAACTGCTGTAATGGTTGTAGCCAAGGCACTCAGGATATTTACAAGGAGAACTTTACCGCGGCTCATGCCTTTTGATAGCAAGAGGCCAAAATCGCCGATTTCCTGTGGGATTTCATGCGCCGCAACCGCAATTGTAGTTATGATACCGGTTGGCACACTTATTAGAAATGCAGCAGCAATCGCCACACCGTCAAGCGCATTATGGACTGTGTCGCCAATGATTATTAACGGGACAGTTGGGTCAGCATGCTCGTGTTGGTGGTGGTGATGGAACCAATGAAGAAATCGTTCAGCAAAGAAGAAGATCAGTATTCCCATTAAGGTTGCCGCCATAACTTGATCTACGCTGGCCTCTTCTAGCCCATCTTTAAGTAAATCTAGAAACACCGCTGACAATAATGCCCCGGCGGCAAAAGGTGTTCCGTACAGAGCAAGTGTTTTTGCTCGTTTTTTACTGCTGAGGAGTAAAATTCCCCCAGCAAGCGAAAATAATCCGCCGATTAATGAAAAGAATATTATCTGTGCGTATGTAGCCATGAGGTTCCTTAATTAGCTTATGTCCATATTTTAGATTTTACATAAATGAGTTGCAACTTTGTCGCAAATAAATTTGATTTGTGCGATTGCTATAAAAACCAAGGAACCCCGAGGAATACTCAGGGTTCATGGGAAGCCTCACACTTCCTGTCTAAAGCTTATGCTTGTACAAAGACTATTGCAAGACCTAATAGTAAATAGTCACATATATCGTGCCGATGCGTTCACAAATCCAGCCAATTAGGCTATAATCAACCTCTGTAATTCAATTTATTACTAATAGGGCGTGGCCAAGTGGTAAGGCACCAGTTTTTGGTACTGGCATTCGGGGGTTCGAATCCCTCCGCCCTAGCCATGAAGATAGCTCATCCTTAGGATGGGCTTTTTTCATGGTTTAGCAAGAATTAATCTGAACAATCCTATGGTAGAATTACTGGTAAGAGCCTCCGCACTTTAAGTGTCACTGGATGCCATTTACTATTTAAATAAGGTCCTCAAAATAAACATTATGAATGAAATCAACATTTCCCTGGAGTACGGCACCATAGTTCATATACTTGCCCTCGGATTTCTGGGATTCGTAGTAAGCATGGCTCTAACTCCTATTTACACCACCTTTGCATATAAGTATCAGTGGTGGAAAAAACAGCGTAGCGAAGCAATGGGCGGCATTGCAGCACCAGTCTATAAAAAACTTCATGCCGCAAAACATCGTCGTAACGTCCCAAACATGGCTGGAATGATATTTGTAGC
>JACCDG011020370.1_pt1 | contig 30769 bp, 28 predicted proteins | sample 7442471 | NCBI WGS metagenome assembly JACCDG01 (sample SAMN15323444, study PRJNA562643) | freshwater metagenome | isolation source: river surface water | place: USA:Blue River Watershed | collected 2017-08-17 | reverse complement strand
TAGGTGAGGCCTAGAAAATGAGGGAAATTAGGAGCCCTTGATGGCTGTGTGAACTGCCACAACTCCCCCCGTGAGGTTTACCCACGAAGGATTCCTCCAGCCCGCCGCACTCATATCAGCGGCTAGCTGCTCTTGGGTGGGCCATGCACGGATCGATTCGGCCAGATACACATAAGCCGATGGGTTTGATGAGGTCCGCTTTGCCAATTTAGGCAACGCTTTCATGAGGTAATTCATGTAGAGAATACGAAATGGCGCAAAGGTCGGCGTTGAGAATTCAACAATCACCATACGTCCACCAACCTTGGTGACTCGCAGCGCTTCCTTTAGAGCTTTCTTGAAATCATGTGTGTTACGTAAACCAAATGAGATTGTTGTGACATCAAATTGATTCTCATCGAATGGCAGATTGAGTGCATCGCCTTTAACAAACTTTAGATAAGGGCGCGCTTTTCTTCCTTGCGCCAACATGCCTTCGGAGAAATCTAGTGATGTGATATCAGCGCCAGCTTTGAAGAGAGGTTCGCTAGAAGATCCAGGACCTGCAGCTATATCTAGAATCTTCATGCCAGGACTTGGGTTAATGATGGTCTGGACTTTCTTTCGCCAACGTTTTGTTTGACCCAAACTCAATAGGTCGTTGACCAAGTCATAACGTCGCGCGACTGCATCGAACATCGATGAGACTTCTTCGGGATCCTTACCAAGGTCAGCTCGACTCACGCGCCTATCATCCCTAGCGGTACGCTAACTCCACAAGTTGAACGGAGAGCCATGCACATCTCAATCACGACGGAGTTGCTCGGAGAGCACCCGCCGCTGCTTGAAATCTCTGTTCCTGAAATCCACGATGATGCGCTGACCTCATGGGTCCGTGGTGGCGATGGAATGATCGGATTTGGCATCTACAAATCTCATGTCGTCAAAGGCGCCCATCGCTTCGAGCAAGCTCGCCAATGGTGGCGCGAACAAGTAAATGGCCTTGATATTCACAATAACGTTCATGGCACTGGAACCGGCCCGATTCTCTTTACTTCCTTCTCTTTCGATGAAGCTGAAGATTCAATATTGATAATCCCAAAAGTCGTTGTAGGACAACGAAATGGGAAGTCTTGGATTACCTGGATTGGCGCAACTCCCCAGCCCGCACTTCACAAAGCAACGCACAAATCAGCCCCCCTCAATCTCTCGTGGAGCGGCAGTAACGGCGATGTCTGGCAAGACCGCGTCGCGCGCGCCGTAGAAAAGATTAAGAACAATCAATTAGAGAAAGTTGTTCTTGCCCGCTTTGTCACCGGCACAACACAAGAGAAAATCGACCAACGCAATTTACTTCGCCAACTTGCTACCGAGTATCCATCTACCTGGGTTTATTCCAATCACGGACTAGTCGGTGCAACTCCTGAATTGTTGGTTCGCCTCAGCAAATCTCTTGTCACATCGCGCATCCTTGCTGGGACGATCCGCAAGACCGGCGATGATGAACGCGATCTCGCACTTGCTGGATCACTTGCACGTTCATCTAAAGATCTAGAGGAACACGAATACGCAGTTCGCTCGGTTGCTGAAGCGCTCTCGCCATTCTGTACTTCCACTAACGTTCCTGAAACTCCATTTGTTCTGCACTTATCGAATGTCATGCACCTTGCTACTGATGTCACCGGAGTTCTCTCTGATTCATCTAACCCAGCAGATGTCTTTGATTTAGTCTCGCGCCTTCATCCATCTGCAGCGGTGTGTGGAACTCCAACCGATGTCGCAAAGCGCACAATTGATGAGATTGAGGGCATTTCTCGCGGTCGATACGCAGGTCCGATCGGTTGGATCGATGCAAAAGGCGATGGTGAACTCGGTATTGCGCTGCGGTGTGGCCAGATTTCACACGACGGCCAATCAATCAGAATCTATGCAGGCTGCGGAATTGTGGCAGGTTCTGACCCTGAGCGTGAATACGCCGAGAGCCAAGCTAAGTTATTGCCGATGCGCAGCGCTTTAGAGAAGCACTAACTCTTTATATTTCTTTACCACGTTATAGATCGAATCAGCGTTCTGCTCTCGATGAGGCATCTTGGCAACAATCACATGTAGCGCTGGATAGATTCGTTGCATCGATATATGAAGCTCTTTTCCGCTGCGCACTTCTTCTACTGAAACTCCGAAGCCTGCAACAATCTTGCTAATGTCTTTGCCGTGTGGGGTACCAAAGATAGTTTCAAAGCCATCAACACCACGTTGAGGAAGAGTTGAGAAGATTCCACCTCCATCGTTATCAACCACAACAATTGTTAAAGCATCTGATGTGGGATTAACCAGGGCAGAAATATCGTGCAAGAAAGCCAAGTCGCCGATGATTGCGTAGGTCTCATCATGCTTACTTGCAATACCCATCGCAGTAGAGATGTTTCCATCAATGCCTGCCAGTCCACGATTGGCATAGGTTTCGATTCCAGTACGTGGCACAGCGAAACTTTCTATATCTCTAATTGGGCGAGACGATGAGATGAATAAGGCTGCATCATCTTCCAACTCTTCTGACACAACTGCAGCGACTTCGGCTTCTGACCAATCTGGAAGTTCTGCCAGAGCTGCTGCTGCGATCTCTTCAAACTTATGCCAAGCCTCATGCCAAGTGTTATCGATATCCAGCGCATTTACCTGTGGAATCACGCGATGGGTCTCATCAGCGCTACGTGATGTATCGATTTTCTCTAAGCGTGGATCAATCACCATGACCCGCTTAGAGCCTTGAATATAAGCGTTAATGCTACGTGACAAGGTCGTGCGACCAATCACCACGACGAGATCAGCGGCAAGTTCGCGGCGTACTCGCTCATCAGATAAAACGATGGGTGCATGTGCAATTGCGTTCTCAAAAACCAATGGGTCTTCGGCCACAATCGGTGCGCCTAGCGAGTCAGCGAGATCTTCAATGTCATCGACTGCAAATCCTGCGCGATCATGACCCACAATCACGATGTTCTTCTGGGTTTTAACGCTAATTTCACCCGCAACTACTTCTCCGTGAACTACAGGTGAGGGATGAATTCCTGATAGCCAATCGTTGGAATCTTCGGGAAGCAAAGGTTCATCAAATTGCAGATTGATATGCACTGGACCATGTCCACTTAGGAATTTGGCAAGATTTAATGGCGCTGCTGTATCAATACTGTGGCGGACAAATTCACCGAAGATTGCGTGTTGATTGGTGGTCTGATTTGAACCAGTCTTACGCAGCCTTGATGGACGATCTGCGGTGAGAAGTAAAAGATCAATATCGCTGTGATGTGCCTCTAAAACAGCAGGGTAGTAATTGGCTACGGCTGTGCCGCTGGTGCAGACAACCGGAACATACTTGCCTGAGGCTTTCGAGATTCCTAGTGCAAAGAAAGCAGCCCCACGTTCGTCGATGCGCACATGAAGATTGATCAAGCCCTTCTCTTGGGCTTGATAAAGAGCGATAGAGAGCGGCGCATTTCTAGAACCTGGTGAGAGAACTACATCTTCCACGCCGAGTTCAATTAACTGGCGCACGGTATGGCGCGCAAGAGCTGTTGAGACGCTCATACTGCCCCCTTTAGATTCCACACTTCTGTCAGGCGATTTCGCCACCACTCTAATCGCTCATGGGAAACCTTGAATCTCTCCAACCTCTCAAGATCGGGCTCATATGTGACGACGCTCATCACACCGTTAGTGATCGGGATTTCACCGAGGTCTTCTGCCATCAGCGCGCCGGTTGCCAACCCACACGCGTATTTCAACTCTGGCAATTGCGCAGCAAGCTTGAGCCCATGCGAGATTCCCACCGCGGATTCCAAAGCGCTCGATACAACAACGGGAAGCTTGTGATGCGCCGCTAGTTGTAGCGCGCGATTAATTCCACCCAGAGGCGCCACTTTCAACATAAGAATATCGATGGCGCCATCAAGGCTAATGGCGAATGGATCTTTAGCTTTGCGCAGCACTTCATCGCCAGCGATTTTGACATCAACCACTAAACGATTTTTCAATTCCTTTAATTCATCAAGAGTTGCAACAGGCTGCTCCACATATTCCAGAGCTTCCCCAGCAACGTCACCAACTATGGTACGGATATTGAAGACCGCATCATCAACGCTCCATGATCCATTGACATCAATACGGATTTTTGCGTTAGGTAAATACTTTCTTACTCGCGTGATGCGAACTAAATCTTCACGTATTCCAGTTCCGACTTTGATCTTCACGGTATTAACGCCGGGATACCAGGAAAGAATCCGTTCTATCTCTGCTTCATCATCAGATGCTGGCACTGTTGCATTGACTGGAATTTCCATCCAAAGCGGTGCATCAAAACGCGTAGTCGCAGCTTCGATTGCACTTTCAAGCCAGAGCAATGATTCCTGCGCGTCATACTCAAGAAATGGCGCAAATTCTCCCCACCCTGCAGTCGATTTAAAGAGCGCTGTTTCGCGCACCTCGATGCCGCGAAACTTTGTCTTCATCGGCAGAGCCACAACTCGCAGAGAGGCGAGAGCCTCATCCAGCGTTAAAGACATGATTTATGGGCGCTTAGGGAACTTATCGAAGTTCGGTGCGCGCTTCTCTTTATATGCATCGCGACCTTCTTGTCCTTCTTCAGTGAGGTAGAAGAGCAGGGTCGCATCGCCAGCGAGTTGTTGAACGCCAGCAAGGCCATCATCTGCTGCGTTAAGCCCTGCTTTCAAAAGGCGCAAAGCCATCGGTGAATGACGGAGCATCTCGCGCGCCCAAGAAACTGTTTCTGCTTCTAACTCTTTGACTGGAACAACTGTGTTTACAAGTCCCATTTCCAACGCTTCCTTTGCGTCGTATTGGCGGCACATAAACCAGATCTCGCGCGCTTTTTTCTGGCCAACATGACGTGCAAGTAGCCCTGCGCCATATCCACCATCGAAAGATCCGACCATCGGCCCGGTCTGACCAAACTTTGCGTTATCTGCTGCGACTGTGATGTCACAAACTACGTGCAGAACATGGCCGCCACCGATTGCCCAACCCGCAACCATTGCAATAACTGGTTTTGGTGTGCGACGGATCTGTACTTGTAAATCTAGAACGTTGAGTCGGCCAATACCTTTCTTGCCGACTGCATCGCTGCCGATATATCCATCATCGCCGCGCACTGAGATATCGCCACCAGAACAGAATGCTTCATCACCTTCGCCGGTGAAGATAATGACGCCGACTTTGTCATCATCTCGTGCGAAATTGAAAGCTTCTTGTAGTTCTGCCAAGGTTTCTGGGCGGAATGCATTACGTACCTGAGGGCGATTAATTGTTATCTTCGCCATCCCCTCGGCTACTTCGTAACGCACATCCGTGAAATTCTCTGAACCTGCGCCACGTTGCCATTGCGGAATCGTGCGACTTCCTGGTTCGCGCTTAATCGGCTTGCTCATATGGCATACCCTACGGTGGTTATGGTTTCCACGGTAAAGCGAAAAGTGCAGGTAATCGATAGTTCGTGGTCGACCCCACAATTACTCGATGCCTTACTTGCCGCCCTCAAGGGCGATGGCCCCGCACTTGCGACAGCGCCCATCGATACCGATGAGGTCGATCCCAAAGTAGCCCTGATTGTCACAACTTCAGGCTCAACCGGTAATCCCAAATCAGTTCTTTTATCTGCACATTCTTTACTTGCAAACGCGCGCGCTACACATAAATACATCGGAGCAAGTGCAGGTCAAAGATGGTCGCTTCTCCTTCCTACTTCACATATTGCGGGTTTGAATATCTTGATTCGCTCGATTGAACTGGGAACACAACCTGTCGCTGTTGAAAGTGGCGCCGATTTTTCAGCGATTGTTCCCACACAATTACATCGCGCTCTAACGTCAGATTCTCTACTCCTTGCGCATTTGAAGAAATGTCAATCTGTTCTGGTTGGCGGTGGTCCGCTTGATGCAGAACTTCGTCAACGAGCAATCGATGCCGGTATCAACGTCATTACTACCTATGGAATGACAGAAACCTCTGGTGGCGTGGTCTATGACGGCAACTCACTCGAGGGAATCTCTATCGAAATTCAGGATGGCCGTATTGCTCTACAAGGTCCACAGGTCGCACTCGGCTATCTCGACTCAACCTTGCCTACCAACAACGGTTGGTTTATCACCAACGATCTCGGTGAAATCAAAGATGGAATGTTGATTGTTCATGGTCGCGCTGATGATCAGATCATTTCGGGCGGCGAGAAGATTTCATTGAGCGCTATTGAGACTTATCTACAGAGCGAATTCAAAAATCCTGACATCATCGCCTTCGCACACAGAGATCGTGAATGGGGCGAGAAGTTATGTATCGCCACCACAACTGATATCGCGCTCGAATCACTGCAAGTGAAACTCAAGGAAAGATTTGGGGCACACGCATCTCCAAAAGAGTTATTCAAGGTTGCATCTATTCCATACTTAGCTATCGGAAAACCAGATCGAAAGAAGCTTGCAGATGACCACGCGTGAACAATGGATAGCTGGGGCTCGCCCTAAAACCTTGCCTGCCGCTATCGCGCCGGTATTGGTGGGCACTGCTTTTGCGGGATACAACGCCACCGTTCTTCACACTTTTTTAGCTCTCGTTGTAGCCCTCGGACTACAAGTTGGCGTCAATTACGCCAACGATTACTCAGATGGCATCAAAGGCACTGATACAGATCGCATCGGCCCCATGCGCCTTGTCGGTTCGGGCGCGGCAACTCCGAAGGATGTACGTAATGCGGCAATCATCTCTTTTCTCATCGCAGCAACCGCAGGTTTGGTGATCTCATCACGAACATCATGGCTACTACTCATTGTTGGCGCCTTAGCGATTGTTGCGGCATGGACTTACACCGGTGGTCCAAAGCCCTATGGTTATCAAGCACTCGGTGAAGTTTCCGTATTCATCTTCTTTGGAATCGTTGCAACAGTCGGCACTTATTACATCCAAGTCGAATCGGTATCTCGCGAAGTTCTCCTTGCATCGTTTGCAATGGGAGCGCTCGCGTGCGCGATTCTGGTACTTAACAATCTTCGTGATCTTGAAAAGGATCAAGTTGCAGATAAGAAGACACTTGCCGTTGTGATGGGTGATCAATCAACACGCGATCTCTACAAGTGGCTGATGTTCTTTGCTCTCGTTATGTCGGTTGTTTTGACCTTCTTCTCATACTTTTATCTCTTTGCTCTCATCTCTCTGCCTCTGATTTCAAAATCAGTCAGAGCTGTCAGCGGTGGGGCTAATGGTCCTGCGCTCATTGAGCTTCTTGCCAAGACCGGTCGAATCCAGATCATCTACGCTGCTGCGCTTTCTTTCGCTGCTTTGCTCGTAGCGCGCTAAAATCCAGACATGGTCCGCGTCGCAGTCATCGCAGCAATCATTGTTCTTGCCTTGATGATCTTTAGCATCATCGATTGCTCACGCACCCCAGAAACAGCAATTAGAAGCCTTCCAAAATGGGCCTGGCTCGTCATCATCATCTTTGTTCCTGGAATCGGATCTATCGCGTGGATTATTGCTGGTAGACCAAAAGGCAATGGACGTCGTCGTCGCAAAGGCAAGATTGTTCCACCCGATGACAATCCAGATTTCCTACGTAAGTTATAAGCCCCTAATCATCCGCTGGTAATAATTGCCTGGCTTGCGCGTGCTCTCTTGTGGTTCGCCCATCGCAACAAATCCCAACTTCCTATAGGCCGCAATCGCTGATTCATTCACGACAAAGACTCCAAGTCCCTGCACAGTCCACCCCTTTGATTCCGCAATGGAATCTAGAAAATCAAACATCGCTCGTACTGCGCCGCTGCCCCGATAATCCGGATTACTCCAGCAACCACCAATCCAACACGTCGCACCAAAATCACCGCGCATCGGCTCGACGCTCATGATTGCGATATCTCTGCCATCAATCGATGCGGCTATGTATGCCAACTTCTCGAAAGTCTCACGCCATTGCGCTTCAGTAAACGCGCTCTCTCGTTCGTAGTTTCCGCCAAAGGCATCTGGTGCATCAAGTAATGACGCTAAGCGAAGATCGCGCAGACGTTGCCAATCATCTGGACTGAGTTCGGCACAAGTTATGTGTTGCATCATCTTCGAAGTATGCCAAATCTCAAAGCTTTATTCTCTTGAAGGTGCGGGGTTGACGACGGGAATCGAACCCGCACCTACAACTTGGTAAGAATTGACGCGCTGCCATTACGCCACGTCAACACCGCGGCCGAAGAGTGGCTCAAAGTTCACAAATGGATTTCTAAACGTTAATGAAATGTGGAGAAAAGAGTCCTGAGGATTAATTCAAGACTCTTTTTTTTCGTCAACCCCAGGTGAAGTTCATATATCAAGAGTTACCAACTCTTTTCTTCACCAATTGTTGCTATGCGCAACTGCAAAAGTATCTCAGAAAATCAAATTACTCGGAGTAGTTTTCTTACAGATTAATGAATTACAAGCCGCTGTACGTGTGGCGCCCTGTGCCCCATACATTTACGTAGACGTAATTGAAAAGATAAGTGGATCCTGCAAGTAAGCAGAGCCACGCAGCTTTGCGTCCTTTCCAACCAGCAGTCACGCGTGCATGGAGATACGCTGCGTAAAGAATCCAGGTAATAAATGCCCAAGTCTCTTTGGGATCCCATCCCCAATAACGTCCCCATGCAGCTTCAGCCCAAATCGCTCCGGCGATAACTGCGAAGGTCCATAATGGAAATACAAATGCGACTAAGCGATATGAGAGTAGATCTAGTGAATCCAATGATGGCAATCGCTTAGCAAAGGCAGAACGTTCACCTTTACGCTCCATACGATCGAGCCACAAGTAGGTTCCTGCTACCGTATTAGAAAGTAAGAAAACTCCACCCGAAAGAATTGCAGCCGATACGTGAATGACAAGCCACATAGATTGCAAAGCAGGCACCAACGGCGCACTTGGGCGATACAAGAGAGTAATTGCCGTACCAAGAATCAGAAGAATTAAAATTGAAATCGGCAGCCCGAGCCAACGCAGGTCATGCTTGATTCCCACGATTAAGTAAGCGAGCGCAAAGGTAAAAGCGCCAGTAATCGAGTACTCGTACATATTTCCTAGAGGTACACGTTCTGCCGAGATTCCGCGTGAGAGAACAGCCAGACCTAGCGCGATCGTGGATGTAACAAAGAGTCCAGTAGCAATCTTGTTTGATTTCAAAGTGGTGGTGCGATCGAGAGTCTTAGCGCTCTCTTCTTTGATTGCTCGAACTGCAAATGCTGTTTCGTAGGTATAGACGATAAATGAGATCGTATAAAGGAAGAGTGCTACATAAACCAGATCATTAGAGATGTACGCCCAATCGCTCTTCGTCATTTCGCCTCCTTCATCTCATTCACCATGCGGTTAATTTCATCCTCTAAGCCCGGCAATCTGTTGAGCGCCAAGCCCGCCACTTCAACTCTGCCGTTGACTTCGCGTACCCAGATCCGTCGTTGACGGATGAAGAGCGAAATCATCAGACCGATGATGGCGAGAATACTTCCAAAGAGCGCGTATTGCTTGCCTGGATCTCGAACCACTTGCAGGTTAACCCACGGAATCACGCCATTGAATGTGATGGAACCCACCTCAAACTCATAACTCTCGCCAACACTTAAGGCCCACAAACCGATGCGTTCCATATCTTCGGTATCAATGCGATAAACCGATTGAGGAACGCCAGAATCCATCTTCAAGTCACCTTTCCATACCGATACAAGAAGTCGTGGATCAAGTAATTCAGGAAATGATGAGAAGCCACCGCGCACTTCATCGCGTGCAGCTGTTGGCAAGAAAGAGCCAATAAAACCAATCTGTGGATCCATATCAGGGACTTTGATCGCACCAATCGAACTCAGGTTTGCATCTTGCGGCAGGAAAGGAACTGGGCCTTCGAACTTAACGGCGCCACTCTTATCGCGCACTGTGACCAAGGGTGAATATCCATTTGCTTGTAAGTAAACGCGAGTGCTTCCGAAGGTGAGAGGAGAATTCACTTTTACTATGCGATCAACAGGTTCTGCATCGATGCCATCCTGCGTTGTAACTTTCAACTCATAATCCAACGGCATATTGTTTTCCGGATCGTAGGTTGCATCAAAGTTATTAACCTTAATGATGAACGGTGGAAGATCTTCAATTGCGAAAAAACGTCCTGGAGTGAGATTGTCATAAGTGGTTGGGGTATTAATAAATCTCTCACCAACGTTGACGATTGCTTCTCCGCGCATGCCGAAGACTGAACTACCTGCAATACCGAGCAAGACAACGATGAGGGATAGGTGAAAGACCAGATTGCCGGTCTCGCGCAGATAACCCTTCTCGGCCGCAATTGATTTGCCTCTCTTTGCAATTCGGAAACGATTTGATTTCAACCACTTCTCAGCTGCAGCAAGGTCTCCATCGATGACTTGGTAGCCCTCCATCGCATTAAGAGAACTTGGCGCCGGGCTTGGAGCTTTGAAGATTTCTCGGAAGTAATGCCACGAACGCGGAATCACACAACCGATAAGTGAGATAAAGAGCAGAAGATAAATCGCAGAAAACCACGGTGATCCATAGACATCAAAGAGATAGAAGCGGTCCATCCATCGAGCGCCCGTCGGATCGTTCTCAAAGTATTCGCGAACCTTCAGCGGACTCTGGGTGCGCTGGGGAAATAACGAACCTGGAATTGATGCCAAGCCAAGCAAGAGAAGAAGAATGAGCGCTGTACGCATGCTGGTGAGTTGGCGCCAGAGATAGCGCAGCAGCGAGAAACCTTGGAGTTCGGGAGCGCTCATCAGATCACCGGAATAAATCCACTAATGGTGCCGCGCAGCCCCGCCATCAAACTCTCCCAGATGCCAAATACTTGTAACAAACCAATCAGAATCAAGAACGCTCCACCGATAAAAGAGATTGCCTTGCCGCGTTGTAGAAGATAAGTGCGTAACTTATGTGACTTCTCTAAGAAGATAGCAAATGCGATAAATGGCGCACCAAGTCCGATGCAATACGCCATCGCAAGAATTGCACCACGAGTTGCACTTGCTTCAATCAAGGCCAGTGTTTGTACTGCGCCAAGAGTTGGTCCGATACACGGCGTCCAGCCAAGTCCAAACATGAAGCCCAAGATCGGCGCACTTACCAGCCCAGTTGATGCAACAAAGGGAAATTTGAATGATCGATAGAACTTCTCGGAGAACATAAAGATCAAACCGAAGAAGATTGTGAGTACGCCCAGAAGTCGAATCAGCAGATCCGAATTACGCAGAATCGCATCCCCCAGCGCGCCAAAAAGCACGCCATATGTGATGAAAAGAAAACCAAAACCCAGTACAAATAAGACCGAACCCAGAACCATCCGCTTCTTGGATGCGAAAGCTCCTGACACATAACCCAGATATCCCGGCAGCAGCGGCAGTACACACGGAGAGGCAAAGGAGATAAGACCTGCAAAGATCGCAACTAATGAGGCGGCCAGAATGCTGCCGTCAAATACTTGGTTGACTAGGAAATCATTCATTTGATTTCACTCGCTCGATTAAATCTTCTAACGCAGAATAAGTGACCTCGCCGCTAATGCGTGCTGCGACATTTCCAGAGCTATCGATAATCAATGTTGTTGGGATTGCATTAGGTGTGAGTTGACCATGGAATTTCAACAAGATCGAATCATCAACCAGAGATGGATATTTGATTTCAAAACGCTCGACGAATGCGCGTGCTGCAACCAAACTATCGCGGGTCAATACTCCCAAGAACTGAACTTCTGGATGTGCCACTGATAACTCTTGAAGCGCTGGTGCTTCAGCGCGACATGGTGAACACCATGATGCCCACACATTGAGCACAATGACTTTCCCAGGCGTTGCTTCGAAATTGCCGCCATCCAGCGTTGGCCCTGAAATAGTAGGTGCGGCTTTACGTTCAGCGTTCGGGATGAAGGTAGCTACGCCATTGCCGGCGATGAAAGATTGTTCGTTTGTTGAAATCGCACCGCCATTTGAGCAGGAGACGACTAGAGGAATAAGTAAAACGACTAAGAGCTTCTTCATTTCTTTTTTGGTGGCAACAAATGCGCGGCTGGTTCGGAGTAAGTAAGACCGACTACTTTTCCTGAGGCATCAAAGTGCAGACTTGTGACTGATGCTAGAGAAGATTGGCGCTTACGTGGAGCATGCAAGAAGCGACGACCTTCAACGGAGGATCGCAAAATCCAAATCGGTAATTGATGCGAAACCACCAACGCATCTTTTCCTTTTGCGGCAACTCGAGCTGCCTCCACCGCAGCGCTCATACGCGCCACTTGTTCGGTGTATGGCTCGCCCCATGATGGAAGCCATGGATTCCATAAATGACGCCACGCGGTTGGTTGCTTTAAAACACCGTCGCCCACGCCAAATGGTTTTCCTTCAAAGATATTTGCGGCTTCAATGAGTCGATCATCGGTTGTAATCGGTAAATCATGATGAGTAGAGATCGGAAGCGCAGTCTGTTGTGCGCGCTCAAGAGGTGATGCATGAATTGCACCGAGAGAGAGTTCCTTGCTCCATTGCGCAACAGTGCGCGCCATCTCTTGACCACGTTCTGAGAGTTTCCAACCAGGTTGGCGTCCGTAAAGGATGCTGTGAGGATTTTCGACTTCACCATGACGTACGACATGAACGGTTGATGAAATTGCTGGTAACTCGCTCATGCGGACAAGCATAAAGGAGAAGTCATAAAGGTATTTCGTTACTGTGCTCACATGCCGCGCATAGCGTTCTTTGATGTAGATAACACCATCACGCGCGGATCCACCCTCTATTTCCTCGGTCGAGGAATGTATAACCGTGGTTTCTTCACTAAACGCGATATCGGCGCATGGGTTTTAGCCAACATCCGATTTCGAATGACTGGCACCGAAAAAGAAGAAGTTATCTCGCGTTTCCAAAAAGCTGCGACTGATTTCATCGGCGGACACGATGTAAAAGAGATTCGTGCGATTGGAGAAGAGATCTATAACGAATTTGTATCTCCCGCAATCTGGCAAGGAACTATCGCTCTTGCTAAAGAACATCTTGCTGCTGGTGATGAGGTCTGGTTAGTTACAGCTTCTCCCGAAGATTTCGCAAACTTAATTGCAGAAAGACTGGGATTCACCGGAGCAATCGGAACTAAAGCAGAAATCAAGGATGGGAAGTACACCGGCAACCTCACTGGTAAGTTGTTGCACGGAAAAGAAAAAGCGGTTGCAATCCAAGAACTCGCTCATTCACGCAACATCAATCTCAGTGAATGCTTCGCTTACTCTGATTCTCATAATGATCTGCCGCTACTAAGCGCAGTTGGAAATCCTCGCGCTATCAATCCTGATGCAAAACTTCGTATTATGTCATTCTCTCAAGGCTGGCCAGTACACGATTTCCGTCGTCTACGTTGGCTCAATCGCGTGATTGGTCCAGTCGTCAGTCGATTCGCAGGCTTCTGGGTTTATATCACCGCTCGCTCACGTCGCTAGTTCTTTCACACCTCTGTAATGTAGGCCAGTTATGTCTGAGACCTTTCCTTCATTCGCGCAAGAACTGCGCGATCGCAGCGATGATGATTTAACAAAGCTTTTCTCGTTGCGTCCAGATCTCATCACGCCTGTTCCTGCTGATATGACAGCGCTCTCTACTCGCGCAACATCTGCACCAAGTCTCTTACGTGCGCTCGAAACTCTCAATCAATGGCAGCTCCAAGTACTCGAAGTATGCGCCGCGCTTGAAGATCCCTTCACTAAAAAAGAAGTCGTTGCCCTCAGCGATAAAGCAGCTGAATTGGTGATTGCCTACCTTCATTCCATCGCGCTTCTCTATCGTGACGGTTACGGCTATCGCTTGCCACGCGCAGTACGTGACATTCTTGGCAATGAACCTGCAGGCCTTGGACCACAAGCGGCTTCTCCGATTGATCTCTCTGTGATTAAAAAAGCGCCAGATTCTGCAAAAGAGATTCTTGCCAAACTGACATGGGGAACTCCTCGTGGCCAAGTCGGTGATATCCGTAAGAAAGGCACCGGGATTCATTGGTTGTTAGAAAACCAATTACTGATTCCGATTGATACTTCAACTGTTGCACTCCCTCGAGAAGTTGGAATCCATCTGCGTGGCAATAAAGTCCATCAAGAGATATTAATCTCCCAACCAAGAGTTGAAGGCCCGCAAATCAAGAGCGCCGATATCGAACGCGCTGCACTTGCATCAATTGCTAACACTCTGCGTTGGGTACAAGAGTTGATGAATTACTGGTCTGAAGAAACACCAACTGCGCTGCAATCCGGTGGGCTTGGTGTGCGCGATATGAAGAAGGCCTCTGAACACCTCGGTGTTGATGAGAGTTGCACTGCATTTATCGCAGAGCTTGCCTACCTGGCAGGACTTCTCAATGTCGAAGCCGATGGACGAATCCTTCCCTCTGCACAATTCGATTTATGGCAGAACACAGAACCAGAAGAGCAATGGCGCGATCTTGTATCGCTCTGGAAAGTTACATCAAGAGTTGCTGGCCTCATCGGGCGCAGCGATTCACGCAACATCACTGCCCTCAGCACCGAGCTTGATCGCAGCAACGCAGCGCTCATCCGACGACTTGTACTTGAACTATTACTCGAGAACCCAGGTATCGCACCCACAGTCAAGAGCGCCCAGAAAGCGATTACTTGGCGCTATCCCCACCGCCGTGGAATCTCTATTACTGCAGAACTTGTTGAATGGACTCTGCGCGAAGCCGAATGGCTCGGAATCACTGGTGGTAGCGCACTTTCTGCATTCGGCGCCAAGTTCATCAATGATGCCGAGAGTTTAGGAATCAACTCTGCACTTCCTAAACCGGTCGAGCACATCTTGGTTCAAGCAGATAACACTGCAATCGCCCCAGGTCCACTCACTATTGAAGTCGCCCGGATGCTCTCGACATTTGCTGATATCGAGAGCCGTGGTGGTGCAACCGTCTATCGCTTTAGTGAGTCCTCAATTCGTCGCGGACTTGATCATGGACATTCTGGGGATGAGATCAAGACTTTCCTTGCTAAAACTTCTAAGACTCCGATTCCACAGCCGCTGGAGTACTTAATCGCTGATGTCGCAAAGAAACACGGCAAGCTACGTGTGGGTTATGCAAATACTTATCTGCGTTGTGAAGATCAAGCAATCATCTCTGCAATCTTGTCTGACAAGAAACTCGAGCACTTATCTTTCCGCCAGATCGCGCCACAAGTTCTCATCTCTGATACCGAGAGTGATGAGGCGATGGATGAACTTCGTCGTGCTGGTTACTTCCCATCTGGTGAAAACGCACAGGGTTCGGTTGTGAATATGCCAATTCAGATCCGCTCCAAAGCGCGGCCAAAACCACCACGCATCATTGGTGAAACTCTCAAACCATCCGAACAGATGCTCGCATCTGCTATCCGCACACTTCGCACTGGCGAACGCGCCGCAAAGAAGCGACCAATCGGTGAGATTCCGCGTTCAACTGCAAATGAAACGATGGATCTGCTCAATGAATATCTTGGTAAAGGCGTCTCACTTCGAATCGGTTATGCCGATTCCAATGGCGGAGTTTCGCTGCGCATCATTGACCCGCTCTCGATTTCACTCGGCACCCTCGTGGCCCGCGACCATGCCACTAACGCCATTACCCCATTCAAAATAGCCCGAATTACGGGGGTCACGACCGCATGATGACTACTTACGGCAGACTTACCCCATGAGCACAGAGATGGTGAAAGACCTCCAAGCGCTCGTTGAAGTCGAGAGCCCAACCGATGATCTTGCATCGTGCCGACGCATCGTTGATAAAGCGAACGAGATTACTCAAAGACTTATTGGAACATCTGCTGATGTGTTTGATGAAAAAGGCCGGCCCGTTTATTGGCTCGGCAGCAAAGATCCGAAAGTAGTACTTCTAGCTCATCTCGATACTGTTTGGCCGATTGGTTCTTTCACTCCACTCTGGAAAGTTGAAGGTGATGTAATCCGCGGCCCTGGAATCTATGACATGAAAGCTGGATTCCTCCAAGCGCTTTATGCAATGCGCACTCTCGACTTATCTAAAGTCGCACTCATTGCCACGACAGATGAAGAAACTGGTTCAGCCACAACACGTGAATTGATTGAGAACGTCAGCAAAAAAGCAAAAGCAGTTTTAGTTCTGGAATCTGCTATTGATGGCAAAGTAAAGATCGGTCGCAAAGGCACATCGATGTACAAGATCACGGTGCATGGCCGCGCTGCTCATGCTGGCTTAGAACCTGAGAAAGGCATCAACGCCACCGTTGAGATTGCCACAATTGTTAATACTTTGATGGCGCTAGGGAATAAAGAGTTCGGAACCACGGTTGTGCCTACTGTCATGAACTCTGGAACAACCACGAATACTGTTCCAGCCCTCGCAAGCCTTGATGTTGATTGCCGCTCATTTAAGTTATCTGAGATGCAACGCGTCCAAGAAGCAATCAAGAACCTCAAAGCTATTCATCCCGAAGCGCGTATCGAAGTCACCGGTGGCATCAATCGCCCACCACTAGAAACCAGCGCTACCCAATCTCTCTATGAAAAGTGTGAAACCGTGGCAAAACAGCTAGGAATGGCACCGCTGGGATCAGCCTCTGTAGGAGGCGCCAGTGATGGCAATTTCGCAGGTATTCATACCCAAGTTCTCGATGGCCTTGGCGCAGTAGGTGAAGGCGCGCATGCGACTCACGAACATATCCTCGCCTCACATCTTGAGCCTCGTTCTGATCTTCTTGCTGCGCTCGTTAAAGAAATCTTGGCATGAGCGACGGACCACTCATCGTTCAGAGCGATAAGACGCTCCTTCTTGATATCGATCACCCGCTATCGACTGAATGTCGTCGCGCTATCGCGCCTTTTGCCGAACTAGAAAAGTCCCCAGAACATATTCATACCTATCGATTAACTTCACTGGGACTATGGAATGCGCGCGCTGCTGGACATGATGCTGAACAAGTAATCGATACTCTCCTGAAATATTCTCGCTACGCGGTTCCGCACGCGCTCCTTCTTGATATCGCAGAAACCATGGGTCGCTACGGAAGACTCCGTCTTGAATCACATCCTGTTCATGGATTGATTCTTATCTCTACTGATGTTGCAGTCCTCACCGAAGTTATGCGTGCAAAAAAAGTTGGACCACTGCTTGGTGCAAAAGTTGATGATGAAACTGTCACTGTTCATCCCAGCCAACGAGGACATTTGAAGCAAGCGCTGCTTCGACTTGGTTGGCCAGCCGAAGATTTTGCAGGTTACGTTGATGGCCAAGCACATGAGATCGCTCTCAACGAAGATGGATGGAAGCTCCGTGAATATCAAAAATTAGCCGCTGAAGGTTTCTGGCATGGAGGATCTGGCGTTGTTGTTCTTCCCTGTGGCGCTGGCAAAACCATGGTCGGCGCTGCCGCTATGGCGCATGCACAAGCCACGACTTTGATTCTTGTTACTAACACTGTTGCTGCCCGCCAATGGCGCGATGAGTTACTCAAGCGCACCAGCCTCAATGAAGATGAGATCGGCGAATATTCTGGTTCAAAGAAAGAAATTCGCCCTGTAACCATTGCTACATACCAAGTTATGACCACTCGAAAGAAGGGTGTTTACGCCCATTTAGACCTCTTTGATTCCCATGATTGGGGTTTGATCATCTACGACGAAGTACATCTTCTTCCGGCTCCAATCTTTCGTTTCACCGCCGATATCCAATCTCGCCGTCGCCTTGGGCTGACCGCAACACTTGTGCGTGAAGATGGGATGGAAGGTGAGGTCTTCTCACTTATCGGTCCCAAGCGTTTCGATGTTCCTTGGAAAGAGATTGAGGCCCAGGGTTACATCGCCCCGGCTGATTGCGTTGAAGTGCGTGTAACTCTTACTGATCACGAACGACTGACCTACGCCACCGCCGAACAAGAAGATAAGTACCGTAGCTGTGCCACCACCGCCACAAAAAAGAATGTTGTCATCGCGCTTGCGAAACAACATGCTGATGATCAAACTCTTGTCATCGGTCAATACATCTCACAGATTGATGAGATTGCCCAAGAACTTGGCGTTCCTATCGTCAAAGGTGATACCCCCATCAAAGAACGTGAAGAGTTATTCGCGAAGTTCCGTAGTGGCGAACTCAAATGCCTCGTCGTATCTAAAGTTGCTAACTTCTCAATCGATTTACCCGAAGCATCAATTGCTATCCAGGTCTCCGGCACATTCGGCTCGCGTCAAGAAGAAGCCCAGCGCCTGGGTCGCATCCTTCGCCCTAAAGCCGACGGACGAGGCGCACGTTTCTATTCTGTCGTTGCACGTGACACTATCGATCAAGATTTCGCCCAGAACCGCCAGAGGTTCCTAGCTGAACAGGGTTATTCCTATCGCATCATTGATGCGGATGAAGTACTGCCTCGATAAATCTCGTTCTATCTACCCGAAAATAATCATGGCGTTTGCCATCAATCATCGTCACGGGCACCTCTTCGCCATAAAGCTTCTCTAGCTCTGGATTGCCATCAATAAAGACAATCTCTAACTCAAAATCTGCCTCATTTTGTGCTGATTCCACAACGCTTTTTGCTACTTCACATAGATGACAGTTATGGCGCGAGTAGATCGTCACCACTCTTTGCGAATTAGGCATACCCGAAGGCTACCTCTAGGCTTTCGGCCTATGTCAGAGATTGCAACCACTTTCACCCGCGAATGGGTGGAGTTTCCTAATCCAGAGAACCCCTCTGAGATTTTTAAGTGCGACCTGACCTGGCTTACCTCGTACTGGAATTGCATCTTTGGCAATGGCTGCGAAGGTATTGATAAGGAATTTCCCACACATGGATGCTGCAGCGATGGCGCTTATTACTACAGCGAAGAAGATGAAGCTCGCGTCACCGAGGCTGCTAAACGACTTGAGCCCGAGATGTGGCAGAACCATAAAGTCGCTCGCAAAGGCGGAAAGTTCTCCATCTCTGAACTTGGCTACGACAAGGATCGTAAGACGAAGAAGGTCAATGAAACCTGTATCTTCTTCAATGAGAAAGAGTTCACCGACAAATACTTTGGATGCGCTCTCCATCACTTAGCTCTCAAAGAGGGCAAACACTTCGTCGAAACCAAACCTGATATTTGTTGGCAATTACCGTTGCGCCGCTCGTGGGAGAAGCGCGAAGTCGGCGATGCACATTACGAGATTATTGTGATTGGCGAATACACCCGCGAAGCATGGGGTGAAGGTGGCGAAGATTTAGATTGGTACTGCTCCTCAAATACAGAAGCACACACCGGTGCAAAGCCGGTCTACATCTCAAACAAAGTCGAGCTTGTCGCCATGATGAATCAGAAAGCCTATGACCATCTTGCTGCGTTGTGTGATGCGCGCATGGCTGCAATAAGCAATCGCAAGACCAAGAACTTACCTCTCTACGTCATCCACCCAGCCACTGCTGGAGCAAAAAAGTAACCACCCATGCATCGCGAAGTTCTCGCCTGGTTTGAAGAGAACAAGCGTGATTTACCCTGGCGCAAGAGCACCCCATGGGGCGTCCTCGTCAGTGAATTCATGCTCCAGCAAACCCCAGTAAATCGCGTACTTCCTATCTGGGTCGAGTGGATGGAGCGCTGGCCCACTCCCGAAGATCTAGCAAGCGCTAAGAAATCAGAGTTACTCAAGGCCTGGGGAAGACTTGGTTATCCACGACGCGCGCTAAGGCTGCACGAGAGCGCAACCATCATTGCTAAAGAATTCAATAACCAAGTACCCCAAACGCTAGAAGATTTACGCAAACTCCCCGGTGTAGGTGAATACACCGCCGCAGCCATTATGGCCTTTGCCCATAAGAAGGAATCACTAGTCCTTGATGTGAATATCCGCAGGCTCTTCTCGCGTCTTCTTGATGGCCAAGAGCTCCCACCACTTCACATCACCAACACCGAGCGTCAATCGCGAACTGAATTGATTCCTAAGCAAGCACATATCTGGGCTGCTGCCACCATGGAACTTGGCGCACTGATCTGTACTGCAACTAAACCAAAATGTGAAATCTGCCCACTTGCTCATTCATGTCTCTGGCGCGCCAGTGGATATCCACCTTCTCAAACAACAAAGAAGAAAGTCCAGAAGTGGCATGGCACCGATCGCCAATGTCGTGGCGTTGTTATCGAGCACCTACGTCATACCAAGAAAGCTGATCAAGCGAAGCTGGCAGAACTCTGGGATAACGAATCACAGTTAGAGAAATGTTTAGCAGCGCTATTGAAAGATGGGCTCATCACCCAGAAGAACAAGTCTTTTTCTTTAGTCGACTAATTACTTACGTCGACGAGAACGCGGAGGCATAACCCGATCCAATAATTCTTGCGCCACCAGAGTCACATCACCTTTAGCTCGCGCAAGATTGTTCTCAAAGCCTTTCAGAAACTCATTAATCGCAGGTTCTGTGACAGTTCCAACCAGCGGCCCATATCGATCTTGAAAGATGTTGTGCACCACGCGACTAATAGCCTGTGCCAATTCAGCGCGCGCCTCATCCAATGAGGGCTCAGGCCTTTGCCCCGTGGCAAAGCCCAGCGCAGGTTTCTCGCGTTCTGCGCGTAAGTAGGCATCCCTAAAGTTTGCTGAGTCCATAGTTGGCTATCTTCTCAGACCACTAGCATTTGCGCTTATGATGAAGAAATCCTCGAGAATTCGCGCGCTCGTCGCTGCCTTCTCGCTGGCCTTAACACTTCTTACTCCGATATCAGCTCCTGCTCTCTCCTTTAATTCGATTCCCGCTACAAAATGGGGATACATCTATGGCTCCGGCAAAACACAGAACCTCAATACCGCTACTTCATCTCAAAAGATCGAAATTGGTAAAGCTCGCTCGAAGTGGGTCGTAGATTTCATTGATGTTCCTGACGATGCCCAAAAAGCATTCCAAGAAGCGATGGATATCTGGGCCTCATACTTTGAATCAACAGTCGAAGTAGAAGTTGAAGCGCATTGGGAACCTTCTAATCTCAACGGCGTATTGGGATCTGCTCGTCCGGGCGAATACTTCAACGCATTCGATGGCGCACCAGATCAAGATCTCTGGTACCCATCAGCTCTTGCAAATCGATTAGCTAAGAAAGATCTAGCTCCCGGTAAACCGGACATCGTTCTTCGTTTTAACTCTAATGCGCTCTGGTACATCTCATCTGAAGGAAAACCTGGTCGCTTTAGTTATGACCTCACAAGCACAGTCCTGCACGAAATCGGTCATGGCCTTGGTTTCTTATCTAATGCCGAATACGACGGATTCTTTGGTACCGGTTACATCATCCAACCAACTCCCTATGATGCCTACGTCCAACTTCCCGACGGTCGCCTCTTCACAGATTTCTGTGCGCGCTCTGTTGATTTAGGTAAAGCAATGACCTCACCACTTTTCTGGAGCGGACCGTTGGGAGTTGCTGCCAACAACGGTGTGAAGCCAAAACTCTATTCACCGAGCGCTTATGAAGATGGCTCCTCCATCACCCACCTTGATGAAGCAACCTTTAAATCCACCAGCCTTGATTCGGTTATGACCCCCGTCCTCGATCCAGGCGAGGTCTTCAGATCACCCGGCGCAATTGCACTAGCCATGATCGATGACATGTTGCAGAAACCACCGGCTGCTAAAGCCCAGACCATTCCGACCAAGCCCATCAACGTTCGCGCACTCGTCGGCGATAAGTACGCCCTCGTCGCCTTCGATTCCCCGAACTGCCGCCGCATCGACCGCATTACGGGCTACAACGTCACTATTAACCCGTCTGGTGAGGTCCGTAAGTTCACCACGAGCCCAGCGCGCATCAGTGGACTCAAGAATGGCGAGAGCTATTCATTCACCATCACAGCCGAGAATTCCAACGGTAAATCAGATCCAGTCACCACAAATGAAGTGACTCTCCAATCCAGCCAGACCACACGCACTATCGATAAGAGCGCCAACGCAAAGTACCTCGCTAAAGGAACATTCAAGAACGCCCCTGTGATTGCCTATTCCGATGAGATCACGGGCAATCTCAAACTCGCCACTCTCTCTAAGAACACTTGGAAGATCTCCACCGTCGATGGTAATTCCACCTCGGGTGGCAAATCAGATCGCAATCTTGATGGCCCAGTCTCGCTCTGTATCACTGGAAGTAAATCGACTGAACGTCTACACATTTTCTATTCCGATATGGAGAACAAAGACCTACGTCATGCAACTTTCGATGGCAAAAAGTGGCGCTACGAGACCATCGACGGTAACGGCGAGAGCATCCAAAATTATAAAGAAACGAATCGCAGACGCGGCGCCAGTGATGTCAGCGCCGCAAACGCATGCGCCGTGACCCCTGCGGGGCTACAAGTTTTTTACCGCGATGAATCACAAGGAATTCTACTGGGCGCTGTTCAAACCAAAACCGGTTGGGTCTATGAAATCGTCGACGGAGATCGTCAGACAGATGGACGTTCAACCGGCGATGTCGGATTTTCCATTAGTGCAATCGCAAGTGGTAAAACTGTTTATGTCCTCTACGATTCAGTACTCACGCTTTCATCAAATAGCGTTGCTACTCAAGGCGAAGTAAGACTTGCGAAGCGAAACACCATCTACCCAGAAGATTGGCAGTACAGCACCCTTGATGGCCCCGACAATGGAGTCGCTGTCGCAGGTTATGACGTCGCACTTGCAAAGTCCGGCACCAAGATTGCAGCTGCGTGGTTGAGCGCTAGCGGTAATCGCTTACCTGATCCTGACCAACTCAGATTCACATTGGTGGATGAGGATGAAGTTCCTGGTAGCCGGAGTGTTGAATCATTCGGAACCCCAGGTGCTCCTGTTGTGATTGATGAAAGAGGGCTGCTCTTTGGTTGCGAGAAGCGCCTCTGTTCTGCTTCAACTGCTAATACTGCTCCAAAACTAGTAAGTGGCGCCATCCTTGACGGTGTCAAAGAGAGCGCCACTATTACTATCAATAAGGTCCGCTATGCGGTCACCTCAATAAACAAGAAGTTAGTGCTGATTAAGCTTTAAATTACTTCTTGTTTCTACGCTGAATACGAGTTTTCTTTAGAAGCTTTTTATGCTTCTTCTTAGCCATGCGCTTGCGGCGCTTCTTGACTACTGAACCCATGCTCTCAACTCCTTTTAGTGTTGCCTAAGGTTATCTGAAATTTAGGAGAGTTCCTGCGACCTATCTCGTGCGGCAGTCATCGCTTTCTTGATGATTCCTTCGAGATCATTGGCTTCAAATACCTGTAAGGCGGCAAAAGTCGTTCCGTTGGGGCTTGTGACATTCTCACGAAGCTTGGTCGGCGAAGCTCCATCTTGCTTGAGCATCTCGGCCGCCCCTGCAATTGTCTGGATCACTAAAGTCTTCGCATCCGTTTCTGACAATCCAAGCTCTTGCGCGCTCACAATCATTGCCTCAACAAATCTAAAGAAGTAAGCCGGCCCTGATCCGCTTGTGGCGGTCACAGCATCTTGTAGCGCCTCATCAACCACAATCGTTTTACCCGATGCCTTGAGTAATTCCTCAACCGCCTTAGTGTCCACACCTGTCGCAAACTTTCCGGCAGAGATTGCCGACGCTCCTACCCCTACTGACATCGGAGTATTTGGCATTACCCGCAGCACAGCAACACCTTCACTCAAGTAGTTTTGAATCAAAGAGGTCTTCTTCCCGGCAGCAAAAGAAATAACTCTCTGCCCTGATGAAATCTTCTTACCAATTGATTCAAGGAGAGCATCCATATCTTGTGGCTTCACAACAAGAAGAATGTTCTTCGCCTGTGCGGCAATATCTTCCGCTGACAAAACAGCGCATCCATATTTTTTAGAAAGCTCACTGGTTCGTTCTTGGCGTTTATCTGAAATTGCAATACTTTCGGCGCTTACTCCAGCTTTAGAAATTGCCATTAAGAGCGCCTCACCCATGATTCCGGCACCAATAATGCCGATTTCAAATTGAGTGTCTGTGGTCATAGAGCAAGGTTAGCGAATAAAAGATTTATACCGAGCCGCCCATGAGAATCGAACTCATGACCTTCGCTTTACGAGAGCGACGCTCTACCGACTGAGCTAGGGCGGCGTTGCGTGAAAAGCTTCTTTGGAACTAGTCCAAGCGTACAACGCCATTAGGCGTCGATAGATGAACTGCAACCAGACCAGTCTGGCCATCATTAATTGCAGGATCTACCCATTCAATTGCAACGCCATCAAAGGCTTTTGAGAGATCAGAACCCAACCACTCTTCAATGGTCTTCTCGTCTCCAGCAATCTCAATCTTTACAATTTCAGCAACTGCTTTTCCATCTGTTGAAGGATGGTCAGCGCTCAACCACTGGATAAAGAATGGAAGTTGTGAGTCATCGAGAGTTCCGAGAACTCCGAGTTGCTTCCACTTTAATTCAGAACCATCGGGGCGCTTGCGAGAACCATCTACTGCTTGACGTCCAAGACGACTTTCGACTGGTGTCAGATCTTCAGTTGAGACAACCCAGGTCAACCAACCGCCACCTTCGTTAGCGCGTTGTGAAACTACGCGACCAAATGGTGATGAATCAGCTGCTGGATGCTCTAGAGGACAGACAACTTCTAGGTAATGCCCATTCTTGAGTGCAAGAGTGAAGTTACGAGTACCGAAGCGGGGGTGGATTCCACCGTCTGTGAAGGCTGAACCGATTCGTGAACCAATTCTCTGAACTACGTCGACGAGTTGGTCATGTGTAGCTGCATATGAGATGTGGTCTAGGCGCATGTGCGGATAATGCCGAAAGCTACTTCAAAGCGCAAAACAGGGCTTCCAGGGTTGCCAATGGTGCGGCATTACGCGAGAGGTTTGTCCGGGCAGTTAGGACTGCATCAATCTGTTCCAAGGTCCGCTTGGGTGATGTGGTTTGCGCATAGGCCATGATCTGACTTTGTAGGTCGAGATTAAAGAGTGCCTCACTATGACTTTGAACTGCCAACACATCTCGATAGAGAGTTGCGATGTCTAAAAGAGCATGATCGATATTGTCACGAATAGCGCGCGTAGCGCTGGATTTCTGCTCTTTCTCAAGGTCTTTTACTGCTTTGGCGCCACCAGAAATCAAACCACGGCCTGTGCCTTGAAATGCATCTTGTAATTGTTTGAGTTCTTGCGCATCACGTTCTGAATTTTCTGCTTCTGCTTGGTCTTCTGCAATATCCAGCAGCCTTTGCGCCGCTTGGAAACAGTGCGCGGTATCTTGGAGAGAGAAAGGTAGAGAGAGAACCTCTTTGCGGCGAGCTTGGGCCTCAGCGTTAGTTGCAATGTATCGAGCGCGCCCGATATGTCCTTGCGAGACCCGTGCTGCAAAATGCGCAGTTTGCATATCGATCTTGGACTGCGTTATCAAGAATTCTTCGACGCTATCAGTAGATGGTGTCCGAAGTTGTACATGTCTACAACGTGAGCGGATAGTGACTGGGACATCGGTCAGAGTTGGTGCACATAACAACCAGACGGTGTGCGATTCGGGTTCTTCAATTGTCTTGAGTAAAGAGTTTGCGGCGGTTTCTGTAAGACGATCAGCGTCTTCGATAATTACGATTCGCCATCCACCAACAGAAGGTGACCATGAAGATCGCGCAATAAGTTCGCGAATTTCATCAGCTTTGATAGAGAGCCCTGTTGGATTAAATCGCTCTACATCCACATGTGTAGAGGAAAGAACCGTCGTGCAATCAGTACATTTGCCACAACCGCTTTCTTTACAGACCAGAGCAGCAGCAAAAGCAACTGCCGCATTTGATCGTCCAGAACCCGGTGGGCCCACGAATAACCACGAATGCGTCATGGCTTGTGAATTCTCGCCGCTTTTGGCAACGCTTACGGCCTGGGTGAGCTGTTCGATGATGTGATCTTGACCGATAAGTGAACTGAAGACGCTCATGTTATTTCTTCGCTGTTAATGCAGTAATCCGCGCAGTAATCTCTTGATGAATCTCAATAACCGGCCGCTGGGCGTCAATCACCATGTAACGCTCGGGATCCATCGATGCTAACTGGAGATATTCCTGGCGGACACGATTATGGAAATCGATTGACTCACTCTCGAGGCGATCCGCATTCTTGATACGAGATAGGCCAATATCGGCAGGTTGATCCAAAATGATTGTGATGGTTGGAAATAGAGATTCTGTGGCCCAACGATTGATACGAGCTACTTCTGAAGATGACAAGACGCGACCTGCTCCTTGGTATGCAATGGAGGAATCAAAGTATCGGTCAGTAATGACAACATCGCCTCGCTCGAGAGCTGGGCGAATTAATGAGTAGACATGGTGTGCGCGATCGGCTGCATAGAGAAGTGCTTCAGACCTTGGCGAAATGTCTCCCGTTGAATTGTCGAGCAAGATCTTGCGCAGATTCTTTCCAAGAGTAGTGCCGCCAGGTTCGCGAGTGAGTACGACGGACTTCCCTTCAGTCTCAAACCACTCCTTCAGCAACTTGGATTGAGTCGACTTCCCAGAGCCTTCTCCACCTTCGAATGAGATAAATAAACCTTCGGTCTTAGGCGCGGTTATAGAACCTAATTCGCCCTTAAATGCATTGACGATATCGCTCCAGAACGAAACGCCAGGGCGATCCTTCATCTGTTGATAAGAAAGAATTCCAACCAACATCGCAATGATGCCGCCACCAAGCATGGTGAATGCAGCACCGTTATAGGTAAGTTGGACTTGGCCAAAATTGAAACTGTGTTCACCAATTGCAGCGGCGGCTAATGGCGCAACAGCGAGAACTCCCACCAGAGAAACTCGAACTAAGGATTGAATAAAAGCGAAAACTCGACCGCGAAGCTCATCGGTAACTTCCATGCCAAGCATCGTGAAGCCTGTAACCCAGGAAACCCCGGAGAATGCGCCCAAAATGACCACCACGAAGATAGCCAAAACCAAGTTCTGTAGCAGCGAAAGGATGATGAGCAAGAATCCAGCGCTGGTGAGCGCTGCACCAAATAGTCGTCGGCGTGAGAACTGAGCGAAGATCTTTGGCCCCAGAGCGATTCCAGTAGCAAGACCGGTAAAGACTGCCCCAAAGAGAACTCCATATGCTGCATCTCCACCAGCAAGATCACCCACAAAAGTTCGAGCCAATCCAATAACGGCCCCGGCAGCTACGAATGCGCCAAGTAATCCCACGATAAGTCCGCGGACAATCTTTGATGATGAGACAAATTTTCCACCGTCAAGAAGAGAGCTCATCATGGATCCCGACACTTCACTCTTACTCAAATGTTCTTTCGGGATTTCTAGTTGAGAGATTGTGAAGGCGCTAAACATAAATGAAAGTGCGTTGATATAAAGGGCTAGATCTACCGCAGAGTTATTGCCAAGACTGAGAGCGGCGCTGATACCTGAAATGAAAATAGATAACAGTGAGAAAACAATGGCTGCTAGCGGAGCTGTTCCATATGCTGCAAAGAGGCTGACTTGGTTTGCATTCTCAAGACGATTCTTGGGCACGAGATTAGGAACTGTCGCCTCTTTGGCGGGACTCCAGAAAAGTGATACGCACTCAATCAAAACTGTTGCGGTGTAAAGCCAGAAGTAGTTGCCAACAATAGGAATTGAGATAAAAAGGAGCGCTCGTAAAATGTCACCGATAACCATGACTTTCTTGCGATCGAATTTATCTGCTATTACTCCAGCTAGCGGGCCGAGAATGACTGAAGGAAGAAGACGGGCGATGAAGACACCTGCGATGGCAAAGTTTGCGGTTGCGTAATCTCCGCCCGCAAGTTGTTGCGCAAGTGCGGTTGTGGCAAGAAGCCCTAGCCAATCGCCAAAAGAAGAGAATGCCATCGCATTCCAGAGCTTTCTGAAATGTGGAATCGACATAACGCTCTCGCGAACCCCCGCAGAAGGGGTCCTGGGATTGGGAATTGCGTTTGCCATAGCGAGAGCCTATTACTTCGCTTTTTTCGGCTTACCGCTCGCTGATTTCTTCGCTTTACGCTTGGAGCCAGCGTCCTTGATGGTCTTCTCGGTCAAGGTTGGAGCAGTTTTCTTAGCTCTGGATTTAGCGCCCTTAGCTTTCTTCTTCGGTGCACCTTCACTCTCGTTAGCGATTTCCCAGGCTCGGCGGCCCGCAAGAAGTTCAAGTGCTCGTTCAATTGTCATCGCTTCGACAGTATCGCCGCGACGCAGAGTTGCATTGGTGTCGCCATCAGTGACATACATTCCAAAACGTCCATCTTTAATGATGATTGGTTTCTTTGTTTCTGGGTCAACGCCGAGATCCTTGAGTGGTGGTTTTGCAACGCCACGACGGCGGACCTTCGGTTGTTTATAGATTTCTTTCGCTTCATCTAGATCAATCGAGAAGAGTTGTTCCTCTGAAGTGAGAGTGCGTGAGTCAGCACCGCGCTTTAAGTATGGTCCGTAGCGACCATTTTGAACTGTGATCTCCTCCCCGGTCTCGCTATCAATACCGAGAACTCTTGGAAGAGACAGTAGCTTCAGTGCGTCATCGATTGTGATCGTATCTAGAGTCATAGTTGAAAGAAGTGATGCAGTCTTTGGTGTTGGTGCATCTTTCTTCTTACGTGGCTTCTTGCCATCCTCTGTTACTACTTCAGGGAAAACTTCGGTGATGTACGGACCAAAGCGTCCAGACTTTGCAATAACTTGTAAACCGGTATTTGGATCGACGCCAAGTTCACGTTCGCCAGATGGTGCGGCAAGAAGTTCGATTGCTTTCTGTAATGTGAGTTCATCAGGTGCTAAGCCTTCAGGAATATTTGCAAACTTTCGATTATCACCTTGGCCTTCTTGCAGGTAAGCGCCATAACGTCCAACGCGAATTTCAATGTCATCGCCCATCTTCATGGTGTTGATCTGTTGAGCATCGATGGCGCCCAAATCGGCGGCAAGATCTTGCAGTCCTGGTTGATCATCATGGCCATAGAAGAATCGGGTGAGCCAATTGAGTCGATCTTCTTCTCCATTGGCGATCTTGTCGAGGTCTTCCTCCATCGATGCGGTGAATTCGTAATCCACGAGCTTGGCAAAGTGCTGTTCTAGTAGACCCGTGACCGAGAAGGCTAGAAAGGTGGGAACCAAGGCTCTGCCGCGCTTTACGACATATCCACGGTCTTGCACGGTCTGGATGATGGAGGCGAAGGTCGAGGGACGGCCAATACCTAGTTCCTCTAACTTCTTTACCAACGTTGGTTCTGTGTAGCGCGCAGGTGGTTTTGTTTCATGGCCTTCGCATGTGTACTTCGAGACGTTCACATCCTGACCAACCTTCATAGGTGGCAGTCGCTTATCGCTCTCTTCTTCGCTTTTATCATCGTTAACATCTTCATACGCAGCTAAGAATCCTGGGAATGTAACCACGCTTCCGTTCGCGCGGAATACACAAGCTTTGCCATCCGAAGTTGTGACATCAAAATCAACACGTGCTTGCATCTTCTTGGCATCAGCCATCTGTGATGCCACGGTGCGCTTCCAAATCAAGTCATAGAGTGCGAGTTGATCACGATTGAGTTCGGTTGCTAGTTCGCCCGGAGTCTTGAATGTGTCACCTGCGGGACGAATCGCTTCGTGCGCTTCTTGGGCGTTTTTTGTTTTGCCTTCATAGAAACGTGGTGAATCAGGCACATGATCTTTTCCATAGAGAGATTGTGCAGATTTACGAGCTGCGTTAATTGCAGTCTGTGAAAGGCTGACCGAATCTGTACGCATGTAAGTGATGTATCCACCTTCATAGAGACTCTGTGCAATACGCATTGTGAGTTGGGCTCCCCAGCCAAGGCGAGAACCCGCATCTTGTTGCATTGTCGAGGTAGTAAATGGTGGCTTTGGACGCTCAGTGCGAGGTGAATCTTCAATTGTCTTGACTGTGAGTTTCTTGCCAGCAAGAGAGTTGGTGAGTTTCTCTGCCTCTGCCTGATTAAGAAGAAGGATGTTTGATGCGCTCTTTTCTTTGAGCGCTCCGTGTGAGTCAAAATCATTAGTGGTCGCCAGGCGCTTGGATTCAACAGAGATGAGGCGCGCATTGAAATTCTGATCGGTTTCTGCGGCTAAATCCCACCAAGCAGAGGCTACGAAAGCCATTCTTTCGCGCTCACGTTCGACAATTAGTCGGGTGGCCACAGATTGAACACGGCCTGCCGAGATACGTGGCATAACTTTCTTCCAGAGAACAGGAGAGAGTCGATAACCAAAGAGACGATCAAGAACGCGACGAGTTTCTTGGGCATCAACCAAGCGCTCATCGATATCACGGGTTTCATTGACTGCTTTGAGGATTGCTTCTTTTGTAATTTCGTTGAAGACCATTCGTTTGACAGGAACCTTGGGTTTCAAGATCTCCATAAGATGCCAAGCAATCGCTTCACCCTCGCGGTCTTCATCTGTTGCCAGAATCAACTCATCGGATTCTTTAAGAAGCTCTTTTAACTCTGCAACTTTTGCACGTTTGTCAGGGTTGATGACATAGAGCGGCGCAAAACCATTTTCAATATCTACACCCTCGCGCGACCAGGCAAATTTCTTTACCTCTTTTGGGATATCAGCAGCGCGCTGTGGGAGATCTCGAATATGACCAATGGAAGCCTCGACGATGTAATCATCGCCGAGGTATCCACCAATCTTTCGAGCCTTCGCTGGGGATTCAACAATCACCAGCTTCTTTAGATGTTTGGCCAAATGAATTAGCCAATCATTGTGGAGGCGCGTCGACTACGGACGAGCGCAGCGACAATGATTGCAACCGCGAT